>Ga0105047_10002396_pt1 | contig 33442 bp, 26 predicted proteins | sample MAT04_FD_78384 | JGI IMG/M metagenome (GOLD analysis project Ga0105047, IMG submission 78384) | Freshwater microbial communities from Lake Fryxell liftoff mats and glacier meltwater in Antarctica - MAT-04 (megahit assembly) | ecosystem: Environmental > Aquatic > Freshwater > Ice > Liftoff... | reverse complement strand
TGGCGATGAACCTCATCGTCAACTCGCCGCGCCGCCCGCCGTCGTCGATCAAACCGGACGTGGCGAAGGAGATCGACGAGATCGTCATCGCTGCGCTCGAGCCGGATCCGGATCGCCGCATCCCGTCGGCGAAGGCGTTCCGCGCTCGGCTGCTCGAGGCGCTCCACAAGAGGCACGGCTCGGTGCTCTCCGAGGACGTGCGCGCGGTGGTCGAGGTGCTCCAGGGCAAGCGTCCCGCCGATGACGTGCTCGAGCCTTCCGGGAGCGCGCCGACCGGCTCGCAGGCGTTCGTCGGCGACAAGTCGTCGTCGGCGGACTCGCAGGATCTCCGCGATCTCCGCACCACGACCAGCGCTCCGCCGGCGCCGACGACCGATCTTAACAGCAGCAGCGGGAGCCGGACGCCGCCCCCGTCCCAGCAGCTGGCCGATGACCTCGAGCTCCCGCCGCGCCCGCCGCCGCCCGCGAGGACGCCGACGCCGACGCAGCTGTCCGCGATGACGCCGCCCGCGATGCCGTCCGCGATGACGCCGCCGGTGATGGTCGGGGCGCCGATCGTGGGCGCGCCGATCGTCGGAACGGCGATCCCGCCGACGGCGAGCGGCACGTTCAGGCTGGTGACCGGGCTGCCGGCGGGCTCGCCGACCAAGTCGAGCTCGAGCTACGAGATCATCCGCCCGCCGCCCACCTCGCGCTCGTCGTCGCACCTGACGCCGACGCCCGTGCCCGCGCCCGTCATGGTGCCTCCGGTCATCGCGCCTGCGCCTCCACCCATGCCCTCTCCGCCGTCGTTCAAGGACCCGCGTGGCATGGACGACATGGACGCGCTGATCAAGGCCGCCGTCGCCTCGGTCGCGCCCGAAGACAAGACCGAGAAGCTGCTCCCGCAGAGCTCGAACATCGCGGGCCTCGACGTGCGCCGCCACGCGAACACGCTCTCCGACAAGGCGATGCAGCGCTGGTCGAGCTTCGGCATCGATCAGCTGTACGAGGGGCCGTACCCGCACTATCTCCGCGACCGTGAGGGCACCGTGATTGGGCCGGTGACGCTCGATCAAGCCCACGCGATCTTCAAGATGGAAGGCTTCGCGCGGCTCGCGGGCGAAGGCAGCATCTCCGGCGACGCGGAGCGCTGGGTCACGCTGACTCGCTACGCCGAGATCACCGGCCAGACGATGTACGTGCGCGACGACGCCGAGAATCGTCCGGCGCCGACCAACGCGTACGGCAACCTGAAGGACCGCTCGATCCCGTCACTGTTCAGCGGCTTCTGGCGCATGAAGGCCTGGGGTCGCCTGATCGTGATCAACGAGGGCTACCGCAAGTTCGAGATGCGCGAGCTCGAGATCGCCGACGGTCGTCCGTGCGCGGCCTACGCCAACAGCGAGGCACTGCAGCTCCCGGCGCTCCTGCGCTCGAAGAAGCTGGTGCCCGATGGCCTGCTCGTCGAGCTGATGTGGAAGACGATCCTGGTCGATCGCCCGCTGCTCGAGGTGGCCAGCGCGCAGCTCGCGCGCAACCTCGACTCGTACCGCGGCGGCATCGACAAGGAGCGCTGGGTCGACGTCGCCAACTGGGACGTGGGCGCGATCTTTTTCGATCCTTATTTCAAGACGAACGCACGCCCGTTAGCGCCGTCGGTCCTGAACCTCCTGCCCCCGATGATCGGCAAGGGCATGGACATGGTGAAGCTGAAGGCGAAGCTCGGCACGCGCGCCGACGGCCTGCTCAAGCCCACCGCGTCCTTCGAGGACGACCTCGTCAACCTCGGCCTCCCCGAGCAGCAGCTCGAAGTGATCGCGCAGGTCGCGAAGGGGAAGCGGGTCAGTCAGATCATCAAGGTGTATGCGGGCATCGATAAGATGCTCCTGCCGCTGATCTACATCCTGCTCGAGATCGGCGCCCTCGCGGTCGCCTAACCGCGCGTCCCGGGCCTCGCGCTAACCGCGCGAGAGCGGCTTCAAGAACACCACGCCCAGCGGGGGCACCGTCAGATGGATCGAGTGCGTCCGGCCCTGCCAGGCGAGCTCTTCCGCTTCCATTCGACCGCCGTTGGTCACGCCGCTGCCGCCGTACGTGCGCGCGTCGCTGTTGAGGACTTCGGTCCAGCCACCCGCCACCGGAACGCCGACGCGATAGTCGGTGCGCGGGATCGGCGTGAAGTTGTGGACGATCATGATCGGGTGGCCCTGCTTGTCCTTGCGGAGATAGGTGATGACGCTGTTCTCGGCGTCGTCACCGCAGATCCACTCGAACCCGGCCGGATCGCAGTCGAGCTGGAGCGCGGGCTCGCTGCGGTACAGCTTGTTCAGATCGGTCACCCAGTGCAGCAGCTGCCCGTGGAGCGGCTCGTAGTCGAGCACGTGCCAGTCGAGCGAGCCGTCGTGATTCCACTCCTGCCACTGGCCGATCTCGGAGCCCATGAAGAGGTGCTTCTTTCCGGGCTGCGAGAACATGTAGCCGTAGAGCAGGCGGAGGTTGGCGAACTTCTGCCAGGTGTCGCCCGGCATTTTCCCGAGCATCGAGCCTTTTCCGTGGACCATCTCGTCGTGCGAGAGCGCGAGCACGAAGTTCTCGTGGAAATGATAGAGCGAGCGGAAGGTCAGCTCGGTGTGGTGATACTTTCTGTGGATCGGGTCGCGGGAGAGATACTTCAAAGTATCGTGCATCCAACCCATGTCCCATTTGTATCCGAAGCCGAGGCCACCGTCGTAGACCGGGCGTGAGACCTTCGGCCACGAGGTCGACTCTTCGGCGATCGTCTGGATCTCGGGGTGCGCGCCGTACGCGGCGATGTTCATCTCCTGCAGGAGCGACATGGCCTCGAGGTTCTCGCGCCCACCGTGCTTGTTCGGGACCCACTCGCCCGGGCGCCGCGAATAGTCGAGGTAGAGCATCGACGCGACGCCATCCACGCGCAGGCCGTCGACCCGGTAAGTATCGAGCCAGAAGCGAATCGTCGAAAGCAGGAACGATCGCACCTCGTGCCGGCCATAGTTGAAGATGCAGCTGTTCCAGTCGGGATGGAATCCGAGGCGCGGGTCGGCGTGCTCGTAGAGGTGCGTCCCGTCGAACAGCGCGAGGCCGTGCGGGTCGTTCGGGAAGTGCGAGGGCACGTAGTCGAGGATGACGCCGATGCCCTTCTGATGGAGATAGTCCACCAGGTACATGAAGTCCTGCGGCGTGCCGTGGCGCGCGCTCGGCGCGTAGTATCCGGTGATCTGGTAGCCCCACGATCCGTAGAACGGGTGCTCCATCACCGGCATCAGCTCGATGTGTGTAAAGCCGGCCTGGGTCACGTGCTTTGCGAGCAGCGGCGCGATCTCGCGATAGGAGAGCATCTCGCCGGGCTGCTTGCCGCGCCGCCATGATCCGAGATGCACCTCGTAGATCGACACCGGGTGATCGAGCGCGAAGCGCGAGCGCCGCGACGCGACCCACGCGTCGTCGCCCCACGTGTAGTCGAGCGACCAGACGATCGACGCGGTGAACGGCGGCTTCTCGCTGTGCAGCGCGAAGGGGTCGGCCTTCTCGAACGCGTCACCGGTGTCGCGGTTCACGATGCGGTACTTGTAGCGCTCCCCCTTCGTCACGTTCGGGACGAAGCCCTCCCAGATGCCGGACCGACCGCGGGGCGCGAGCATGTCGACCGTGCCATCCCAACCGTTCCAGTCGCCGATCACCGCAACTTCGCGCGCGTTCGGAGCCCAGACGGCGAAAAGACAGCCCGAAACCCCATCCTCGGTCTGCAAGTGCGCGCCCATGCAGTCGTGCAGCTCTTGGTGGCGGCCCTCGTTGAAGAGGTGCAAATCGAGGTCGCCGAGGAGGGTGGGGAGGGGCATGGCGGTCTTTTAGCTCGCACCAAACCCGACGCGCGGCAACTGGTGTATAGGCTTCCCAGAGATGCGCGTCGTCATCTGCATCCCGACCTATAACGAGCGCGAGAACTTGACCTCGCTCGTCGAAGAGGTGCTCGCCACCAATCCGACGACCGACGTCATGATCCTCGACGACGACTCGCCCGATGGCACGGGACAGGTCGCCGATCTGATCGCGAAGCGTGAGCCGCGCGTGACCGTCGTCCATCGCGTCCGCAAAGAGGGCATCGGCCGGGCGTACGTCGATGGCTTCCAGCGCGCGCTGGCCGCCGGATACGACGTCATCGTGCAGATGGACGGCGATTTTTCGCACCAGCCGCGCTTCTTGCCGCGCGTCCTCCAGCCGCTCTCGAGCGCCGACATGGTGATCGGCTCGCGCTACGTCGCGGGCGCCAAGGTCGAGACTTGGGGACTTCCGCGTCGCGTCCTGTCCTTCGCCGGTAACTTCTACGCGCGCACGGTGTTCGGGATGAAAGAGCGCGATCTCACCTCCGGCTTCGTAGCGTATCGCCGCCACGTGCTCGAGGCGGTCGGGCTCGAGACGATCCAGTCGGAGTCGTACGCGTTCCAGCTCGAGCTCAAGTATCGCGCGCATCGCCTGGGCTTCGTGATCGTCGAGGTGCCCATCGTGTTCTTCGATCGCGTCGTCGGTCTCTCGAAGATGCAGGGCGATCGCGTCAGCGAAGCGCTCATGGGCGTCATCAAGCTCCGCTTCGGCAAGTGAAGCCGCTCCTCGTTCTTTTCGCGGTCGCCTGGGTCTTCGCGGCGATCGGGCTCCCGCCGATCGAGGACGAGACCTATTACTGGGCCTGGTCGCGCGCGCCCGCGCTGACGTACTTCGATCATCCTCCGGGCATCGCGTGGGTGATGACGTTGTCGACCCGCGCGCTCGGTGATGGCGTGCTCGGCCTCCGCGCGCCGTCGGCGGTAGCCGTAGCGACCATCCTCGCGTTCACCGTCCTCACCGCGCGCGCCCTGCGAGCGCGGGCCGATCTCGCGATCCTGATCTTGCTCGGCGCGCCGATGTTCACCGTCGGCTACGTGCCCGGAACGCACGACGTCCTGCTCGGCGCGGCGGCGGCGCTCGCGGCGTACGCGATCGTCGCCTACCCGCGCGGGACGGCGGCGGCGTTCCTCCTCACCGTGAGCCTGCTCCTCAAGCACGCGGCCGCTGTGATCGCGCTCGGCGCACTGCTCGGCGTGGCGAGCACCCGCGATGGACGCGCGGCGCTGCGACACTGGCGCCCGTGGGCAGGGCTCGCGCTGGGCCTCCTCGTCGTGTCGCCGTGGATCTATGCCGATCTCACGAACGGCGAGTCGATCGCGTTCCAGGCCACGCACGTGTTCGCGTACGGCAAGATCCGCGGGCCGGTTGCCCTCCCGCTCGCGATCGGATCGACGCTCCTCACGCTCGGACCGGTGGGTGGAGCGGCGATCTGGCTCGCCACCCTCGACACGCTGAAGGATCGAGAAAACATGGCCCGAAGCGCCCTCGCCGGCGGCGCCCTCGCGATCCTGGCGGCCTGCGTCGTCGCGGTCTGGGCGGGGAGCGGAGAGGCCAACTGGCCGATGCCGGCGCTGGCGTTCTCGGCGCCGCTGCTCGCTGCGTGGATCGGCGATCGCCCGCGCGTCGAGCGGGTCGCGCGGCCCGCGGCCTGGCTCACCGCCGTGATCGGCCTGCTTTTGATGGTCCACGCCGGCCACCCGCTCTTCCATCACCCCCGCGACCCGACCCTGCGCGGGGCCGGCTTCGACGCGATCGCCGATCGAGCGAGCGCGCTCGCGACCGAGCACCACGCCAAGATGATCGTCACCACGCGCTACCAGGCGGCGAGCCTCGTCCGCTATCACACGCGCGACGCGCACCCCGTCCTCGAGCTCGGAAACAAGCGTCGAAAGAGCCAGTACGACCTGTGGCCGCGGCCACCGGTCTGCGCCGGTGAGGCCTACGTCTGGGTCGGTCCGAGCCCCGGCCCACCACCAGAATTGGGCGGCGAATCGCTCGCCGAGCCCATCGCGATCCGGCGCCGCCGCACGCCCGACAGCCCGGTGATCGACACCTGGTGGGCCCACGCGCTCCGGGCCGAACGCGATCGCGAGTGCGCATCCGGGCCTGGCCTGCTAGAGCCGTGAGGTCGTGCGGACCTGGGCCCGCCTCCTCCGCTATCTCGCGCCTTATCGCGCCCAGGTCGCGCTCGCTCTGGTGGCGATGGTGCTGATGGCCCTGACGACCGGCCTGTATCCGCTCCTGCTCGATCTGCTGACCACCGTGCTCTTCAAGGGCCGCGAGGCGGCGAGCGATCTGTTGCAGCCGAAGCTCGTGAAGCTGGCCGAAACTGCCGGGGAAATAGGTCTGAATATCGACGCGCAAAGCCTGCGTGAGGCCATCGAGCAGCACACGTACTTGTTGTTTGGCGTCGTCGTGATGGTGAAGACGCTCAGCCAGGCGGTGCGCTTCCACGCGATGGGTGCGGTCGCGCAGCGGGTGATCCGCGATCTGCGGAACGAGCTCTTCGGGGCGATCGTCCGCCAGTCGAGCCAGTTCTTCGGCACTCAATCGACGGGATTTCTCGTCTCGCGCGTGATGAACGACGTGAGCCAGGTGGAGCGCGCGGCGACGTACGCGGTCCCGGTGCTCTTCGGTGACGTGCTGCGGGTGCTCGTGCTCGGCGGCGTGTGCCTCTGGCAGTACACCGAGCTGTCGCTGGTCACCCTGGTGGTGTTGCCGCTCGCCGCGCTGCCGATCGTGCGCTTCGGAAAGGCGCTGCGGCGCTACGCCAAGAAGGGCCAGCACAGCATCGGCGCGCTCACCCATCGCGTCACCGAGACGCTGGGCGGCATTCGCGTGGTCCACACCTACGCCGGCGAAGCGCACGAGGCCCGTCGCTTCGCCGACGAGAACCAGTCGTACGTCGACACGATGCTGAAGAGCGTCATGGCGCGCGCGCTCCAGACCCCGATCATGGAATTGATCGGGACCACCGCGCTGATCCTCACCCTGTTCTGGGCCGAAGCGCGCATCGCCGCGGGGAGCGTGCGCCCGGGCGAGGTGGTGGCGTTCCTGCTCGCGCTGATCCTGCTCTACGAGCCGCTGAAGGCGATCGGGCGTTTGAACGGCATCATCCTCCCGGGGCTCATCGCGGCCGAGCGGGTGTTCGAGATCGTCGATCGCGCGCCCGACGTGGTGGATGCGCCGAACGCGCGGGCCATCCCGCCGATGGCGCACAGCTTGAAGCTCGAAGGCGTCGGCTTCCGCTATCCGGGCGCGGAAAAAGACGCGGTCCAAAGCCTCGATCTCACCCTCGAGAAGGGCAAGGTGGTCGGCCTGGTCGGCGCGTCCGGCAGCGGCAAATCGACGGTCGCCGCGCTGATCCCGCGCCTCTGGGACGTCACGCGCGGGCGCATCACGATCGACGGCACCGACATCGAGGACGCCACGCTCGCCAGCTTGCGCGCGCAGATCGCGGTGGTCGCGCAGGAGACGTACCTGTTCGACGACTCCATCCGCGCCAACATCGCCTACGGCAAGCCGGGCGCGACCGACGAGGCGATCGAAAAGGCTGCCAGACAAGCCTACGCGCACGAGTTCATCAGCGCGCTGCCGCAGGGCTACGCGACGCTGTCCGGCGAGCGCGGCGTGCGACTGTCGGGCGGCCAGCGCCAGCGCATCGCGATCGCGCGGGCCTTCTTGCGCGACGCACCGATCCTCATCCTCGACGAGGCGACCAGCGCGCTCGACAACGAGAGCGAGCGCGAGGTGCAGCGCGCGCTCGATGCGCTGCTGAAGGATCGCGCGGCGCTGGTGATCGCGCATCGCCTCTCCACGCTGCGCGGCGCGCACGAGATCGTGGTGCTGGAGCACGGGCAGGTGGTCGAGCGCGGAGATCCGGTCGTGCTCGCGGCGAACAACGGCGCGTTCTCACGCGCTCAGGCCGCCGCCCAGGAGCACGGGGCCTGAATGGGCTTGTTTTACCGGATCTTCAGCTATCTGGTGATCGGCCTCCTCGCGCCCATTCTCTACCTGCACCCGAAGCTGCGGCGCGGCTGGAAGGCGCGACTGGGTCTGCGCGCGCCGGGGATCTGGCCCCCGAGCCGCGGTGACGGCCCGCGCATCTGGCTGCACGGCGCATCGGCCGGCGATCTCAACGCGCTTGCGCCGATCATCAAGCTGCTCCGCGCGCGGCTCCCGAACGCCACGATGTTCGTCTCGACGATGACCAACTCCGGTCGCGTCGCGGCGGAGCGCATCGGGCCGGACATCGACGGCGTGACCTACGTGCCGTGGGATCTGCCCGGCGCCACGCAGCGCACCGTCGACACGCTGAAGCCCGACCTGCTGGTGCTCGAGTATGCGGAGATCTGGCCCAACCTGATCGCCGCGGTGCACGCGCGGGGCGGCAAGATCGCGGTCACCAACGGGCGCTTCTCCGAGGCGCTGATGGGCCGCTACCGGCACTTCTACGGGCTGTTCGGCAACCCGCTGGCGATGGTGGATCTGTTGCTGATGCGCGAGGAGGTGGAGGCCGATCGCGCCCGCACGCTCGGCGCGCCGAAGGAGCGGGTGCTCGTCACCGGCAACACCAAGTTCGACAACCTGGCGAAGGATCCCAAGCCCGACGTGCTCGCGGCGCTGACCGCGGCTCTGGGCGCGGGGGATGCGCCGGTGTTCGTGGCGGGATCCACGCACGAAGGCGAGGAGCGGGCGATCGTCCGGGCGTTCATCGGGATGCGCGCGGTGCGCCCCGATCTGCGCCTGATCATCGCCCCGCGTTACACCGAGCGCGGCCCGAAGGTGCTGTCGATCGCGACGCACGAGGGCCTGACCGGCGGGCTGCGCAGCACCGGTGGCGCCCCCGGCAGCGACGTCCTGGTGCTCGACACGATCGGCGAGCTGGTCGCCGCGTATCGCCTCGCGACCCTCGTTTTCGTGGGTGGATCGTTCGTGACGCGCGGCGGGCAGAACATCCTCGAGCCCGCCGGGATCGGCCGCCCGGTGCTGTTCGGGCCGTACATGATGAACTTCCGCGACTCGGTCGAGGTGCTGCTCGGGCGCGGTGGGATCCAGGTGGCGTCCCCCGAGGCCCTGGAGCAGATCGGGCGCGAGCTCCTGGCAAAGCCCGACGAGCTCGGCCGCCTGGGCGCGATGGCGCAGGCCGCGGTGGCCAAGGTGTCCGGCGCGTCGAGGCGAAATGCCGAAGCACTGCTGGGACTTCTCGGGTTCAGAGCGTCATGAGCGGAGCCAGGACGGGGCCCACGGCCGGCGGAGCCGGACCGTACCCGTCCATCCGCGCCACGAGGACGTGGCCGAAATTGCGTAAGACCGGCAACAGCGGTAGACCGCGCGCATGGCCAACAAGAGCTATGACGTCGCGGTGATCGGTGGAGGTCCGGGCGGTTACGTCGCCGGAATCCGCCTTGGGCAGCTCGGCAAGAGGGCCGTCGTGATCGAGCGCGAGCACCTCGGCGGCGTGTGCCTCAACTGGGGCTGCATCCCGAGCAAGGCGCTGATCCACGCCGCCAACCTGGTCGGTGAGCTGCACGAGTTCGGCGAGTTCGGCATCACGGCGAAGGAGCTCGCGGTCGACAGCACCAAGCTCCAGGCCTGGAAAGACGGCATCATCAAGAAGCAGCGCGGCGGCATCAAGTCGCTGCTCCAGGCCAACGGCTGCGATCACGTCAAGGGCGACGCCAAGATCACCGGGCCCAACAAGCTCGAGGTGAAGGGCGGCGAGAACGGCGGCGGCACCGACACCATCGAGTTCAAGCAGCTGATCATCGCCAGCGGCGCGAGCGTGATCGAGATCCCCGGGTTCGCGTTCGACGACGACGTGGTCGGCTACGCGAAGGACGGCGTGTCGTACGATCCGATCCCGAAGCGCCTGGTCATCATCGGCGGCGGCGTCATCGGCAGCGAGCTCGGCATGGTCTACGCGAAGCTCGGCAGCAAGGTCACCATCGTCGAGATGCTCGACGGCGTGCTCGCCGGCATGGATCCCGATCTGGTGCGGCCGATCGCCAAGCGCATGAAGAAGATCGGCATCGAGGTGCTGGTCAAGGCCAAGGCCAAGGGCATGAAGAAGAACGGCAAGACCGCCGTGGTCGAGGTGGAGATCGACGGCAAGACGCAGACCATCGAGGCCGACAAGGTGCTCGTCGCGGTCGGCTTCCGCGCCAACACCAAGGAGCTCGGGCTCGACAAGGCCGGCGTGCAGACCGGGGAGCGCGGCTGGATCGAGGTCGATCAGGCCTGCCGCACCAACGTGAAGCACATCTACGCGATCGGTGACTGCACCGGCGCGCCGCTGCTCGCGCACCGCAGCTCGAAGATGGGCGAGGTCGCCGCCGAGGTGATCGCGGGCCTGCCGTCCGCGTACGACGTGCGCGCGATGCCGCTCGCTGTGTTCACCGAGCCCGAGGTCGCGCAGGCCGGGCTCACCGAGGCCGAGGCCAAGAAGATGGGCTACGAGACCGCGGTCGGAAACTTCCCGCTCGCCGCGCTCGGTCGCGCCGCGACGATGAACGCCACCGACGGCCTGGTGAAGGTGGTCATCGACAAGAAGACCGACGTCATCCTGGGCGTCGGCATCACCGCGTCGAACGCCTGCGACCTCATCGCCGAGGCCTGCCTCGCGATCGAGATGGGCGCCCTGGCCGAAGACGTCGCGCTGACGGTGCACGCGCATCCGACGTTCGCCGAGTCTGTGATGGAGGCCGCCAAGGCCGCCAAGGGCGAGGCGATCCACATCGTGAATCGCGTGGCCGGAGCGCACGGCGCCAAGCCACCGCGAGCCTCTGCCTGAACGCCCTCCATGTGCTGACGCCCTCGAAGCTATGACCCGCGTGCACACCGACGCCGAGGCGTATCGCGCCCTAAATGATCGGGAGCTTGGCGCTCATGCCCGCCACCATCGCAGGTGAGTACGGGACCTTGTTGTTGGTCGTATCCAGGCGGATGGCGCCGTAGCCGGGCTGGCCGCCGATCTCGTACTCATTGCGCGCGAGGCCCATCGACTGCGCGATGTTTGCGAGCAGCTGGTTCTGCGGAACACCGTGCTGCCACATGTTGCCGTACTGCCCGCGGATGTTGCGCGTGCGGTGGGTATAGTCGACATAGTTGCCAGTGTTGAAGAAGCCACCCGCGTCGCCGACGAGGATGGTCGGGATCGACTTCGCATTATGCGTGCTGGGGCCGCTCTCGGAACCCCAGTAGGCCACGGCGCGATCGAGGATCGAGACGCCCGGGAGGACCTGCGCGCGCGACATCTTCTCCAGCAGGTCGACGTAGATGTGCTGGAAGAAGAAGCGCTGGCTGAGCAGGATGTGCCGCTGGCGGTCCTCCAGCATGTGGTTGTGGAACACCAGCTCGTGCGAGTCCGTGCGCTGGGTCGGCGTGTGCGTCGGCGTTCGGAAGGTCTCCGGATCCCACTGCTCGAGCAGGCTGGGGATGTTGAGCACCGCCATGCGCGTGGTGCCGCACGAGAACGCGCTGACCAGCAGCATGTTGGTCAGCTCGCACACCGCGCGCTGATCGCTGATCCGCTCCGACGGCGTGCGCAGGTTGCCGGTCCACTCCCAGTCCGCCTCGCCGTTGCGCGCGTACTCGTCGCGCACGTCGCGCGGCATCGTCGGGGGCACGGTGCAGCCGGCCGTGACGAGCGCCTTCATGCGATCGCCGATCGCCTGCATGCCCGCCATGTGCTCTTCGAGGCGGCCGCGATCCTCGCGGCTGATGCGGCGGCCGGGCCCGAAGGCGCCGCGGGCCGTGCGCGAATAGTCGGCGAACACGCGATCGACCAGCGACGCGCGCGGATCGACCTGCCCGGGCTCGGTGCGCACGCCGGCGAACAGGAGATCGAACAGCTCGCCGACCCGATGCGTCGAGAAGGGGTTGCGACCCACGCCACTTCCGCTCGGGAACGTGCTGAGCTGCGGCCCGCCCACGGTGACCACCGGCGCCTTGAGCAGGGCGCGCTCGCCGGCCGCATAGAAGCTCGGCGACTGCGAGATGGCGTAGTCGACGGTCGGCGTGGCGCTGGCCGGATCGCCCTCACCGTCGTTGTTGGCAAAGTTGCCGAGATAGCCGCGGGTGTGGCCGCCGAAGTCGAGAAAGTCGATCCCGCGCAGCAAGTTCATCTTGGCGAGCAGCGCGTCGGAGACGAACGAGCCGATCAGCGGCGAGACGCGCGACATCCCGTTGTCGAGATCCTCGAGGACCTGGGCTCGGGCGGCGGCGGTCTGGGCGTGGGTCCGCTTGAGATCGAGCAGCCGGGCCGACTTGATGACGTGGGCCGGATCCACGCCGTCGGTGGGGGCGATCGTGGTGTCGGTGAACGTGACGTGCGGATCGAGCGGATACGTGTTCTCCGCGCTCACGCCGCCGTGGCCGACCCAGGTGCTGACGAAGAACTTGGGCGCGGTGACGGACTGCGCCTCGGCGCGGCTCATCAGCGAGGGCAACAGCGGGACCGCGAGCGTGATGCCGCCGAGGCCCTGGAGGAAGTGTCTGCGGCTCGACTTGTGGTGCAGCATTTCAGTTCCCCGCCGGTAGCTTGTGCAAGCTGAGCTCGGGCGCGCGCACGAGAGCGCGAACCACGTCCTGGATGCTTCCCGTGCGCGACGCGCGCTCCATCGACGCGAGCACGCAGCCGTCCTGCGCCTCCACCTCGCGCCGACCCATCAGGTAGCGGAACGTGTGACGGGCAAAACAGGCATGAAAACGCGGCGACTCCGCCAGCTGGGCCGAGAGCACGCGCGCATCTGCCGCGGGGACCGTCGAGCCATCGCGATTTATGTTGGGCATCGTCGCCGCGTCGACCGGGGCCCAGCCGCCGGTGGTCAGCGGCTCCTGGTGACGGAAGCGCCCGAGCGCATCGTAGATCTCGAAGGTGAAGCCGAGCGGGTTGATGCTCGGCGCGTGGCAGGACTGGCAGGCGGTGTTCGGGATCTGGGTCTTGGCCGTCACCTCGTTGCGCACCGTCGGGACCGCGGGCGGCATGTAGCTCGTCGGCGGTGAGGTGTCGGCGGGCGGCACCATCAGGTCGCAGAGATACTCGACCCGCAGGCGCGCGCCGCGCATCACCGGGTTGGTGTCCGGATATCCGGAGATCAAGTATCCCGCGCGGGTGAAGAGGCCGCTCCGGTCGGGCAGATCGACCTGATCATTCGCCGCGCCCGACCAGGGGCGCACGCCATAAACCGCGGTGAGCTGCGGGCCGCGCGCGAACGAGCGGCTGCTGGTGAGCACATCGCGCATCGAGCCGTTCGGCGCGTCGAACGTGTAGTAGCTCATCAGCGCGACCATCTCCTCGAACGCGGCCTCGCGCAGGGCGTCGAGATCCATGTTGCGCGGCAGGTTCGGCGCGGAGCCTTCCGGATAGTCGACCTCCAGCGCAGCGACCGCCGAGGGATTGAAGCTGGGCACTCGATCGTAGCGCAGCCACTGGCGGTGATAGCTCTCCATCTGCGCCCGCGCGCGCGGCGTCGAGAGCAGCCGCGCGATCTCGGCGTCGAGGGTCGACGTCGTGAAGTCGTTGCTCGCGGCATCGAGCAATTCGTCGTCGGGCGCCGAGTTGGTGAGTGCGAACGACACGCGGGAGGCGATCTCGTAGCTGGTCAGCCGGGTGAGATCGCTGCGCGCGTCGACCGCTTCGCCGCGCACTTCGGGGCGGAAGAGGAAGTCGGGCGCGAGCAGCAGCGCCGCGATCAGGCCGCGAAAGCCGCCGTACGTGCTGTCATCGAAGGCGGCGCGATAGACCGCGATGTCGGCGGCGTCGAGCGGTCGGCGCAGCGCGCGCAGGCCCAGCCCGGCGATCAGCGCGTCGGGGCAGCCGGCGTCGGTCGGCGTGGAGCACGCCGCGCCACCGAACGTGCGGGTGAAGGCCGCGAGGCGCGTCGGGTTGGTGACGATCCACTCGGCGGTCTGCGTGGCCAGCTCGACCTGCGGCTCGACGAGCACGGTGCTGATGCGCTGGTCCTCGGAGTCGTACGTGATCTGCGAGCGCGCCGTGCTGCCGTCGACCGGGAGCGCGGCGAGGCGCGGCGCGAGCGCGGCGCGGACGTCGGCGACGGGCAGAGCGCGCGAGAGGAGATCTTCGAGCGCGTTCGCGTACTGCGCGCGGCTCAGGCGCTGCACGACGCCGGCAGAGGGATCCGCGCTGGCATTACAGGCGAAGGGCGAAGGCGAGGGTGACGGGGTCGGCGACACCGGAGGTGACGTCGGCGAAGGCGTCGGCGAGGGCGTGGGCGATACCGGTGAATGCGAAGGCGACGGCGAGGGCGAGGCCGAGCGCGAAGGCTCCATCGGCGCCACGGGATCCTCGATGCTGCCCATGCAGCCCGCGCTCGCGAGCGCGATGACGAGCACGCCTCTCATCGACATACGCTGCTCGTCTCGGCGAGGCCGAAGATGATCTCGGTCATGGGATGACCCTTCTCGTACGCCGCGTCCGGGAGCTGTTCCCAGACCACGCCGTCGGTGCTGCGGTAGAACCGCTGTTGCTCGTACCAGGTCTGCCAGCCACCGCGGACGCTCACGAACGTACCGCTCGAGCTCATGGCGATCGGTCCGATGGTCGGGCCGCGGCTCAGCGCACCCTCGAAGCGGGTCTGGGTATCGGCGCCGGTCCACGTCGCGCCATCCGCGGAACGATACACGCGGCCGGTCTCCCAGGCCATGAACTCGCTGCCCGTCCAGAGCGGAGCGGTGTCGACGTGCATGTTGCTGTCGGTCGTCACGGTCCATGTGCGGCCGCTGTCGGTGCTGCGGCAGATGGTCGTGCCGGCGGCGTCGTTGCGCAGGGTGACGAACACGCCGTTGCCCTCGACCGGCGCGGCGGCGCCACAAGCGGCGATCGAGCTGCCGTCGGGCTGCGTCGCGTGCGCCCACGTCGCGCCGCGATCGCGGCTGTAGGCGAAGTCGATGTTCGCGCCATCGCCCGCGCTGACGAGGAACGTGCCGTCGCCGTAGGTCCCGGCGCGGACGTTCCAGATCGTGTTGCCGTCCATCGCGACGTCGATCGTGCCGTTGTCGATCCAGGTCTTGCCGTCGTCGTCGGAGCGCACCGAGCTGCGCGTCGCCGCGACCCAGCGCCCCTCGCCGAACATCACGTCCTGGACGTTGCGGCCGGTGAACACGTGCTCCCAGGTGATTCCGTTGGTCGATCGATAGAACGTCCCCGGCGCGCCCCAGCCCAGCGTGTGGATGAAGACGCCGTCGTGGTGCTCGAGGCTGGTCGAGGACCAGGCGTTGTGATCGCAGTCGGTGCCGGCGCCGGTGAAGCAGCGGAAGCGATCCGCCTCCGGCCACGCTTCGTCGAACGACTCATCGTGAGACCAGGTGACTCCGTCGTCGCAGGAGATGGCGCGCCGGCCTTGCTTGCCGACGGCGACGAACACCGGGACGCGGACCGGGCCGGCGTCGGGGGCGACGAGCGCGTCGGGTGCCAGAGCAACCGCGGCGTCGTCGAACGGGACGGCGAGGGCGGCGTCGTCGGGGGCGGCGAAGGCGTCGGCGAGCCCCGGCTCCGCGTCGTCCGCAAGAACTGAAGCGGCGTCGACCGCGGATCCACCGGCGTCCGCCGCGGCGACGATCGCGACCGGGGGCGCATCACCGACGACGCCGGAGCACCCGGCCATCATCAACGCCGCCCATCCCGCCAGCCGCATCACCTACAAGACGCACCACCCGCGGAGCGAAGCTCACGGAAAAGGGAACGTGGGCGTGAAGCTCGCGCGACGCATCAGATCCCCCACACCGAGCTGGCCCCGGCCGTTGTCGCCGGTGCACCCGACCGTCCCGTCGGCCTTGCGGGCGCAGGTGTAGAAGCGGCCGACCGCCACGGTGGCGAAGCGGATGGTCGGGGCGATCGCGGTCAGCGCGTCGTGCGGCTGGTTGTCGCCCAGCCCGAGCTGGCCCTCGATGCCGCGGCCCTTGCAGAACAGCGCCCCGCCCAGCTCGAGCGCGCAGAGGTGGAAGGTGTCGAGCTGGACCTGGCCCCAGCTGCTCCCGCTCCCGACGCGGGTCGGGACCGCGTTCCTCTCGCCCTCGAAGAGCCCCCAGCACCACAACGAGTGGTCGCGTCGGAGGGCGCAGGTGCCCTCTTGCCCGGCGGAGAGCGAGGCCCAGTCGTCGTCGCTGCCCACCTTCTGCGGAGCGCGATACTGGCCGTCGGCGCCCGATCCGAGGCCGAGGTGATCGCTCGTGTTGCGGCCCCAGCAGAAGAGGTGCCCGCTCGCCGCGATCGCGCAGGTGTGGCCCTGGCCGGTCGCGACCACGCGCCACGGTCCGGGGCTCGCGATCGCGATCGGGCGCTCGCGGTCGGTCGCAGGGAAGCCGTCATCGAGCCCGAGCTGGCCCTCGGCGTTGGCGCCCCAGCACTCCAGCCCGCCGGAGAGCAGGATCGCACAGGTGTGATTGGTCCTCGACTGCACGTCGCGCGCGGCGCCCGAGACGAGCGCCCGCTCCGGCGTAGCTCGATCGCGCGTGTCGCCCGTGCCGAGCTGGCCGGCGGTGTTGGCCCCGAAGCAGTACACGTCGCCGGCCCCGTCGAGCGCGCAGGTGTGGCTCGCGCCGGCGGTCACCGCGATCCAGTCAGTCTTGGCGCCGACGCGGAGCGGCATCGAGCTGTCCATCGCGTCGCCGGTGCCGAGCTGCCCGGCGCCACCTTCGCCCCAGCAGAAGAGCGCCCCACCGCGCACGGCGCACGTATGCGAGTCCTGCGCGGCGAGCGTGGTGGTCCCGAGCGGCGGCGGATCGGGGACGCTCGCGTCGGCAGCGCTGATCGATCCGCCATCGGCGTGGAGCAAGACGAGCTCGACGTCGCAGCCGGCCAGAGCGAGTAGAAGCGATACAATACGCTTCAAAACCAGCCCTCCGAGCCCAGCGACACGAACCCGCCCGCGCCCTTCGACGAGAGCACCTCTTCGCTCTCCGCGAGCACGGCGACGCCGCGGAGCGCGATCGCGGCGCCGGCCCGCAGCACGAGCGGGGTCGACGGCGCGACGAAGTACGAGACCGCCAGGCCACCGAGCGCGTGGACCTGGAGCTGCCAGGCCGGCTCGTCGGCCTGCGCGCCGGGTTCGGCCGTCGCGGAGAGTCGGAGCGCCGAGGCGCGCGCGCCGAGCTCGACCAGCACCGTGACGTCCTCGGTCGAGACGATCGCGAATCCGAGGCCCAGGCCACCGCCGATCGCGAACGCAGACGCCGTGCCGAGCGCGCTCGTTCCCGAGGGCGTCATCCGCCCCGTGGCGCTGAGCTCGAGCTGCCAGCGCTCGGCGAGCCGGGCGCGGCCCACGAGATCGAGGCCCACGAACACCGTGCTGAACACCTCGCTGGCCGCGCGCGCACCGAGCGCGAACTTGCGGCGCGGGGGCGCGGGCCTCTCGATCACGGCCGGCGCGATGAAGATCGGCGCGGCCGGAGGCGGCGGAGGCGGCGCGGGCGGATTGTGCAGCGCCTCGCCGACCAGCTCTCCGATCACGAAAGCGAGCTCCGTCGCGAGCTCGGGCGCGCCGAGCCGGGCGCGGGGAACGAGCCGCTCGAGTCGGCGCGTCGTGCCCGATGTGGAGGTGGTGACCTCGACCTTGATCCCGTTGGCGTCGAGCGTGGCCCGCACCTCCGCGCGCGGCGGGCCATCGCTGGAGAGACAGGCGAACAGAGAGAGGCGCTGGGCCTCGATCGCGATCTGGGTCTCGAGCGTGGCGCGCGGCCGCTCGGGCCAGGGATCGCCGTCGAGCGTCACGATCAGCGCGGGCTGATCGGCGGCGCACGTCGCAGCGAGGTCAGCGTGCGCTGGACCGGCGATGCTGAGGAGGCAGGTCAGAATTACGTGGCCGGCTTGGGCGCCGAGGCGCTCGTCCAGCAAGGCGCGCCGTCCGAAGGGATACTCTTTGTCTCTCGAGGCGGCGCAACGCCGCTGGGCGAGATGCATCGGCGTCCAAGGGGGCCAGGTAATTCTGACCTGGCTCCTAAGGACAAATAGGGGCCAGAGAGGCCGCATAGGCTCCGGTCGGATAGCGCTCGGCGTAGAGCTTCTTCGCCTTCTGGCACGCCGTGCGTTCGCCGCGTGCAGCTTGTGCGCGCGCGAGCCGAGCCAGCGCGTCCTCGGCGAACGAGGCCTGCGGCGCCGCGGTGAGCGCGCGGGTCAGAGCGACGACCGCCGCTCCCAGATCGTGACCGTCGTCCATCTCCAGCCGTCCGAGCTCGAAGGATGCCAGAGCCAGCCGCCGATCGCGCGGAAATGCCGCGATCAGCTCGGCGAGCGCCTTTCGTGCGCCCGGATGATCCCCGGCCTGACGGGCGCTCATCGCCTCCTGGAACAGCGCATCGGCGACCGGGCCCTTCCGGGCGGCGCTCCTGCGCTTGGCATCACGCGGCGCAGGGCGCTCGGCGACGGCGGGCTCGACCACCGGTGCAACGACCGGCGCGGTCACGACCGCAGGCTCGTTGGTCCACCGCTCGTTGGCGACCAGGCGCGAGATCTTGTCGCCATGGCGCACCTCGACGATGCCCTCTTCGACCTCGACGTTCACCTTCGCGCCCGATCGCGCGACCGAGAAGCGCGTGCCCACCACGCGGATCGTCACGTCGGCCGCGTGCACCGAGAACAGGCGCCGCTTCTTCTTGGCGACCGCGAAGAACGCCTTGCCGCGGCCCATCTCGACGCGAACCTCCTCCTCGTCGATCCGCTCCACCGCGACCCGAGCCTCGGGATCGGCCTCCACGCGGCTCCCGTCGGCCAGGAGGAATGAGGACGGCGCGTTGTCGGCCGTTGCGAGCGCGCCCGTCTGCTCGATCGCTTCGTTCTTCGGATACAGCGCGGCCGAGACCGCGACGACGAGCACGGCGACCGTGGCCCCGGCGATGCGGCGCTGGGCGCGCTTCTTCCGCTCGCGCACCAGCACGAACGGCGCGGCGGACGCCCACAGCGCATCGACGCGCTCCCTGTTCGGCTCCGGCCCCTTGATGAGCGGCTCACCCATGACGCTTCTCCTCCAGCCTGGCCGATGCGGCGCTCAGCCGGCGCTTCACCGTCGCGACCGAGCGATCCATGCGCTCCGCGATCTCGGTGAGCTCCAGGCCCTCGACGCGCTGCAAAATCAGCGCGACCCGCTCCTCGGCAGGGAACGACACCAACCAGTGATAAACTTCGCGCAGCTCCGACCGCGTGTCCGCGCTGGCCGATCCGGCGATGAAAGACTCGACGTCCACCGGCTGCGTCTCGCTCCGCAGCCCGAGGCGCTGGAGCATCCGCCGCTTGCGCAGGCGCGACATCGCCAGGCGCACGACGATGGTGCCCAGCCAGGCCGCGAACGCCTGCGGCGCATCCAGGCGATCGAGCCGGGTCAGCGCGCGGATCAGCGCCTCCTGGGCGACGTCCTCGGGGTCCTCGGTCGGGATCAGGCGCCAGGCCTGCCCGAGGGCCACCGGCGCGTAACGCTTGAACAAGGCCTCCTGAGCCCACGCCTGCCCGCTCCGCGCCGCGGTCACCAGCGCCCCGTCGGGGATGGGATCACGCGATGCGTCGAAAAGAGGCCGCACGTTCGAGGCGGCGGCAGCGGAAGGGGGCGTCAATCAGGGGCCTTTTACCCCAAGACGCACGAGGGGGCTCCGGAAGCTCAGGCCCTTTGACGGCCGGAGGGGGGACGAGCCACGCGGGAGACGCGGCGGCGCCGAGCCCCGGAGCGCATGCGGTCCGGCGGCACCGGCGCGAAGAAGGCGCTCGGACGGGCGAAGTAGAACCCCTGAAGCATGGGGACGCGGAGCCGCGCCAGCACGTCGCGCTCCTCGGGCGCCTCGACGCCCTCCGCCACCACGGTGATCCCGAGCGACGCGGCGAGCACGGTCAGCGCCTGGACCAGCGTGCGCTTGCGGTCGTTGATGTGGATGTCGCGCACGAGGCCCATGTCGAGCTTCACGATCTCCGGCTCGAGAGAGACCAGCGACGAGAGCGACGAGTATCCCGCGCCCAGATCGTCGATCGCGATGCGATAGCCGAGCGCGCGAAGCTGCTCGATCCGCTCGTTCAGCTCCGGGATGTCCTCGAGCGCGGCCCGCTCGGTCAGCTCCAGCACCACGCGCTGCGCGACGCGGCCGAGCCGGGTGTCCGGCAAGTAGATGTCGGGATCGAGCAGATCGGTGGGGTGGAGGTTGATGTAGAGCGAGGTCTTCGCTGGGAGCGTCTCGACCGCCGCCGCCGCCGCCTCGCGCACGTGGTGACCGAGCGCGTCGAGCATGCCGCACGCCTCGGCGCGGTGGATCAGCTCCGCGGGCGTCTCCATGCCGGCGGTCTGCGGGCGCAGCAGCGCCTCGTAGGCGACCACCGATCCGTCCTTCACCGAGATGATCGGCTGGAACGCCAGGGTGCTCTCGGTGATCGCGCGCGCGATCAGGCTGCCTTCTTCGTCGGGCGTGAAGTGCGTCAGGCCGCCGCTCTCCACCGCCCGCAGGATCGTCTCGATCAGCTGCGAGCTCGGCACGGGCTTGGTGAGGTAGGCGATCGCGCCGGTGTTCACCGCGAGCACCGCCGACTCGACGCTCGGCGCGCCGGTCATCAGCACCACCGGGATCCGCGATCCGGTCTTGCGGACCTGCTCCACCAGCTCGCAGCCGTTCATGTCGGGCATCATGATGTCGGTGAGCAGCGCGTCGAACGATGCGCGGGCGATCTGCTCGAGCGCGACGGCGCCGGATTCTGCAGTGACGACCTCGAACCCCGCCTGATCGAGCAGCCGCGCGTACGCTCTGCGTATCGACGGCTCGTCGTCGACCAACAACACACGGCCGTTCGACGCGGTCACCGTTCCATGTTGCACAGAGCGATGCTCCTCGTCACAGCGCGCCCCAACATCGTCGTGACATTTGTCAAAACCAAGGGCAATTTCCCCTTGAATAACGCCCTTTCCGCGTTCACGTTCACGCACCTTCGGATCCACGGTGCCCGCCGTTTTCACGCGCAGGGGTTCGGGACGCTCGACGTGCTTGGCGCCGCGGATCATCCGTGCGACGCGGACTTCGGAATGCAGGCACGAGTGCGGGACATCGAGGTCGTTCGTCTCGGCCGCATCCGCTACGCCGATGCGATGGCCCTCATGGAAGCGCGCGCCGAAGCTCGGCTCGCGAAGACCGCGCCCGACACGCTGTTCCTGCTCGAGCACGACGCGGTGCTGACGCTCGGCCGCCGCGCCGATACGACGCACATCCTCGCGGCGCCGGACGAGCTCGCGGCGCGCGGGATCGAGCAGTTCGAGACGGGCCGCGGCGGCGACGTGACCTACCACGGGCCCGGGCAGATCGTGGCGTATCCGGTGCTCGATCTGCGCCCCGATCGCCAGGACGTGCGCCGCTACGTCGGCGATCTCGAGGAGACGATGATCCGCGCCGTCGCGCGCTTCGGGATCACCGCGGGCCGCGTGGACAAGCTCAACGGCACGTGGGTCGGCGGCGAGCGCAAAATCGGCGCGGTCGGCGTGCGCATCGCGCGCTGGATCACCACCCACGGCTTCGCGCTCAACGTCAGCACCGATCTCGATCAGTTCCAGGCGGTGATCGTCCCCTGCGGCATCCAGGGCAAAGCGGTCACCTCGATCTCGAAGGAGATCGGCCGCGAGGTGACGATGGATGAGGGGCTGGCCGCAGTCGAAGCTGCGTTTCTCGACGTTTTTACTTCTTGAAGAGGTTGTCGAGCATGGCGTTGAACTGCCGCTCGGGCATGCGCTTCGGGTTGGTCGCGGAGGGCGAGGGCATCGCGGGCTCGACGAAGCCGAGCAGGCTGCCGGGATCGCTCACCAGCTTCACGAGCCGCGCCGATCCGTAGCCGGACAGCGTGTCGACGTAGCTCTTCAGCGCGTCGAGGCGGTCGGCGCCGGCCTGCACCTTGAGCTGCGGGTGGACGAAGGTCTTCGACTGGATCTTGTCGAGCGATCCCGCCAGGTCGTCGAAGCGCGCCGCGAACGTCGGGTCGACGTTGTTGGCCTTCATGATGTGCGAGAGATCGCCGGGGTGCGGCATCATGCCGTGCCCGATCGCCCAGGCCGCGGAGGCCTGCGAGCGCGCGATCGGGTCGTCGGCGCTGATCGCGTCGGTCTTGTCGGCGGACTCGATCTCGGCGACCAGCGCCGAGAAGTCGGGGAGGGACGGGCCGTGCGGGGATCCGGTGGCGGAGCGGAAGCCATCCGGGATCGCGACCTTGGAGTCGGGATCGCTCGCGGCCGAGAGGAGCGAGCCGAGAAAGGACTCGATCCGCGCGTCCAGCGCCGCGTCCATCGCCTGCTGCGCCTGCTCGGCGGACTGCGCGCGCGACGCGTCGTTGGCCTGGGCGACCAGCTTCTTGCGCTGTTCCTCGAGGCGCTCGGAGTTCTCGGCGAGCTCGCGGCCCCACGCGGCCAGCACGGCATCGACGCCGTCGGCCATCATCTGGAAGCGCATCTGCTCGAGCGCGACATTGCGACCGTGGACTTGCATCTGGTCTCCTTAGTTCAAACCGAGGGCAGCGGCGAGCTGGGTGATCTCGAGGAGCGCCTTGTTACCCGAGGCGACCGTCGCCGCGGATCCAAAGGAAAGCATATCGGCGTAACGCTCGCGGGCGTGGTCGATCACGAACTGATCGATCGTGCCCAGCGCACCGATGTCGTCGAGCAGCAGGAGCTCGCTCGCGCGCTTCTTGAGCGCCATCGGCAGCACCATCAGGTTGTCCGGCAGGTACTGCACCGCCGTCATCCCCGAGGCCTTCATGTCGAGCTTGAGCTCGCGGGCGTCGGAGATCTTCGAGTCGACGAAGCCGGTCGGCGCGCCCATCGCCAGGGCGTCGTTGCGCTCCTGGGCGAGGCGGCTGATGTGACTCTGGAGCTCGAACTCGGTCAGGACGCCGTCGCCGCCGCCCGGGAAATCGGCATCGTCGCGTTGCATGACCTCGTAGGCGGTCCAGGGATTTACCAGTGAGCTCGGTCCTTTGATTTCACCAGGCATGTATTGGCTCGTATGTGTGTATCGCACATTAGCGTGACAAGTTGCGCTCCTTAGCGTGCTCTTCCCTCCTCATGCGTGGCCCCGGACCAACGTCCGATGGGACTGCCCCTCGGATCGCGTCTGCTTCGTTGACGGTAGCTTTGGGTCTAACTAGGGTCCGCGCCGAAATATGGCGTTCGAGTTCAAGCTCCCAGACATCGGTGAAGGCGTCGTCGAAGGCGAGATCGTGAAGTGGCACATCAAGCCGGGCGACGCGGTGGCCGAGGACCAGCCGATGGTCGAGGTCATGACGGACAAGGCGACGGTCGTGATCCCGTCCCCGCGCGCCGGCACGGTCCGGGAGACGCGCGGCAAAGAAGGCGCGATCGCCAAGGTCGGCGAGGTCTTGGTGGTCATCGACGAGGCCGGCGCGAAGGCCGAAGCGCCGAAGGCCGCTGAACCGGCTTCGAAGGCCGCGCCGAAGGCATCGCCCCCCGGTGGCGAGGTCGACGACAGCCCGCAGGTGCCGTCGAAGAACGCGCCGAAGCCCACGCCGTCCAAGGAAGCGCCCCGCGCCGCTTCTCCCGCCCCGGTCTCGCGCGACGCGCCGACCTTGCGCCCCGCGCCCGCGAAGAGCGCCGCCGTTAGGGCTGTCGCCGCCGAGGCCAACGCCGTTGAGGCCAACGGTCGCCCGGTGCTCGCCGCGCCCGCCACGCGCCGCCTGGCCCGTGAGCTCAACGTCGATCTCCGCGGCATCGAGGGCAGCGGCCCCGGTGGCCGCGTGACCAGCGAGGACGTCCGCCAGGCGCTGTCCGCGCCCGAGCCCGAGGCCGCCTCGAGCGACGATCACCGCGACACCGTCGCGCCCCCGCCGCCGACGCCCGTCGCGCGCCAGGGCGGTGGCGAGATCCTGGAAGAGCGCATCCCGGTGCGCGGCCTCAGGAAGCGCATCTTCGAGAACATGGCGAAGTCGAAGTCGCACGCCGCGCACTTCACGTTCGTCGAGGAGTGCGACTGCACGCAGCTCGTCGCGCTGCGGGAGCGCATGAACGGCCAGCTGCGCGAGGGCGAGGCCAAGCTGCAGTACCTGCCGTTCATCGTGAAGGCGGTGATCGCGGCGCTGAAGCAGTACCCCGATCTCAACGGCCACATCGACGAGCAGGCGATGGAGTTTTCGCGTCGCAAGGACTTCCACATCGGCGTCGCCGCCTCGAGCGAGCGCGGGCTGATCGTGCCGGTCGTACGCAACGCCGATCGCCGCTCGCTCCTCGACCTGTCGAACGAGATCAAGCGCCTCGGCGACACCGCGCGCGCGGGACGCCTGGGGGCCGAGGATCTCGGCGGATCGACCTTCACCATCACCTCGCTCGGCAAGGACGGCGGAATCTTCGCCACCCCGATCATCAACCACCCCGAGGTGGCGATCATGGGCGTCCACAAGATGAACAAGCGGGCGATGGTGAACGAGGAGGACGACAGCATCGTCGTGAAGCCGATGATGAACCTCTCGCTCTCGTTCGATCACCGCATGATCGACGGGCACATCGGCGCGGCGTTCACGTACACCGTGATCCGCTTGCTCCAGAGCCCGGATCGGCTGCTCCTGGAGATGTCGTAAACGTGGTTGCCAAGAAGCGGATCGAGCCGGCGGTCGTCCCGAGCGTCTCGCCCGTCCCTGAGCCCCAGGCCTACCGGGTCCTCGATCCGGAGGGCGTGGTCGTCGGGCACATGCCGACGATCGATCCCGCCACGCTGCTCTCGATCTACGAGACGATGGTCCTCATCCGCACGCTCGACGAGCGGATGGTGACGCTGCAGCGCCAGGGCCGCATCGGCTTCTACGGCACCTGCACCGGCCAGGAGGCGCCCCCGATCGCGACCGCCGCGGCGCTGCGCAGCACCGACTGGCTCTTCCCGGCGCTCCGCGAGGGCGCGGCGATGCTCTATCGCGGCTTCGATCTCGAGACCTATGTCTGCCAGGTCTACGGCAACGCCGGCGACGTCCTCAAAGGACGCCAGATGCCCTCGCACTACGCTGACCGGCGCGTGCACTCGGTATCCTGGTCGAGCTGCATCGCGAACCAGCTCCCGCAGGCCATGGGCGCCGCGTGGGCTGCCAAGCTCCAGAAGCACGACACCATCGCGGTCGGCTTCGTCGGCGACGGCGGCACGTCGGAGGGCGACTTCCACTACGCGCTCAACTTCGCCGCCGTGTACCAGGCGCCGGTGGTCCTCATCTGCCAGAACAACCACTGGTCGATCAGCGTCCCGACGTCCGGTCAGACGCGCTCGCGGACCATCGCCGAGAAGGCCTACGCCTACGGCCTCCCGTTCGCGCGGATCGACGGCAACGACGCACTGGCGGTCTACGCCTCGGTGAAAGAGGCGGCCGAGCGCGCTCGGAGCGGCGGCGGGCCGACCTTCCTCGAGATGCTGACCTACCGGATCGGGGCCCACTCCACGTCGGACGACCCCCGCGTCTACCGGCAAGAGAGCGAGGTCGAGATCTGGCGGGCGCGCGATCCGATCGACCGCCTGCGCCGCTTCCTGGTCGGTGAGGGGAAGTGGGATCTCGATCGCGAGGCCGCGCTCAAGGGCAAGACCGAGGCTCGGGTCCTCGCGGCGGTGAAGGCCGCCGAGGCGCGACCCCTCCCCGCACGGGAGACCTTGTTCGACGACGTCTACGCGACCCGGCCATGGAACCTCGAAGAGCAGCGCGCCGCGTTTCTCGAAACGGATCCCGCACCAAGCCACGGTTGACAGTGTGGGAGAGCCTCCCTACGGTCCCGGCCCAGTGGGGAACGCGAGCACCCTGGACGCCGGCGCACCAACGAAGGTCGACCTCGACAAGCGTGATGGAGTCGCCCCGGTCGATGGTCAGGCCGAGTGGCTGACCTGGCTGAAGCACAAGATCGCCACCGATCGCATGGCCGTCATGGTCGTCGTCGGGATGGGCGCGCTGCTCTTCCTGCCGTTCCTCGGCACGCTGGGCCTCTGGGATCCATGGGAGACGCACTACGGCGAGGTCGCGCGCGCGATGATCGCGCGCGACGACTACGTCTATCCTTACTGGGAGAGCGCGTACTTCTTCTCGAAGCCGGCGATGACGCTGTGGCTGATCGCGTTCGGTCTCTTCATCACCGGCGCAGAAGGCGGAGCGCCGACCGACGCGCTCGGATCGTGGGCCGAGTGGGGCGTGCGCCTGCCGTTCGCGGCGATCGCGATCCTCGCGCTCTACGCGGTCTATCGCATCGCGACGCAGCTCCGTGATCGCACCACCGGCGTGATCGCCGCGTTCGTGCTCGGCTCGTGCCCGCAGTTCATCTTCATCGGCAAGCAGGCGATGGCCGACATGCCGCTGGTCGGCTTCCTCACCTTCGGAATGGCGATGTTCTGCGCCGCCGTCTTCGATCAAGAAGAAGACGCCAAGGCGTCGCCGCGGCTGCGCGCGATCACCGCGATCGGCATCGCGGTCGCCGTCATCCCGCAGCTCCTCCTCATCGGGCGCGAGCTGGAGCAGGGCATGGCGATCGCCGCCTGCGCGGTCGCGGGTGTCGTCGGCGTCGGTTACGTGGCGTTCGCGGGTCTCTGGGCCTCGCGCCGCGAGTGCTGGATCCTCGGCTTCTATACCGCGGTCGGCTGCGCCGCGCTCGCGAAGGGCCTGGCCGTCCTCGCGGTCGTCGGCCCGGTCGTCATCCTGTACATGGCGTTCACGCTCGACTGGCGCATCCTGATCCGCGCGAAGCTCGTGCTCGGCGCGCCGCTCTTCTTGCTCGTCGCGCTGCCCTGGTACCTCACGCTGTCGCTCTTCACCGGCCGCGACGACGAAGGTCTCACGTTCAACGAGCGCTTCTGGGAGCACGACAACTTCGGCCGCGTCGGCTCGGGCGTGCACGGCGATCGCGGCGGCGTCGGATACTATCTCGAGCAGCTCGCCTACGGCATGTTCCCCTGGGTCGCGCTGGTCCCGATGTCGATCGGCTTCGCCGCGAAGCACGTGCACGACGAGACCAACGAGCAAAAGAAGCGCCTCCTCGTCTTCGTCCTGATCTGGGCGCTCTGGGTCTACGTGTTCTTCACGATGAGCCAGACCAAATTCCACCACTACACTTTCCCGGCCGTCCCCGGCCTCGCGATCCTGGTCGCGGTGTGGTTCGCGTGGCTGGCCGAGAACCCCGCGCAGCGCCTGCACCGCGCGATGGGCTTCGTGATCCTGGCGATCTTCGCGGTCGCCGCGCGCGACCTGATCAACGACCCGCAGAACCTGGTGAACCTCTTCACCTACAAATACGATCGCGACTATCCCCGCGAGGTGGTGGTGCGCCCGTTCCTCGGCACCATCGTCGGCGTCGGGTCGGGCTTCATGGTGATCTTCTATCTCCTGCGCAAGAAGGGCCACACGCTCGGCGCCTTCCTCGCGATGGCGATCGTCTTCGGCGCGTGGATTTCACACCACCACTTCAACATGCTCTCTCCGCACTGGAGCCAGGCGCACCTCTTCAAGACCTACTACGAGGAGCGCCAGGGCAACGAGCCGATCTACGCGTACCAGCTCAACTGGCGCGGCGAGACGTTCTACTCGAGAAATCGAGTGGTCCAGGTGAAGGAAAAGGGCGCGAACGAGCGCATGCGGCAGGTCGTCGATCAGCCGGGGCGCGAGTTCATCATCACCGAGCAATCACGCTTTCAGACGCTGAAGGGCCTGCTCTCGGCGGACAAGCGCGACAAGCTCGAGATCATCGATAGGTCGAGCAACAAGTTCTACCTGTGCGTGGTCGGAGACTGACGATTGCCCTTTTCTCCGCGTGATCTCCTGATCCTCTCCGACATGCACGTCGGACGGGACTGCAAAGAGATCACCGGATTTGCGCAGCCTCGCCCGGATACTGCCTTCGATCAGGCGTTCATCGACCTCCTCGACGTCTATACCGACAACCGCGAGACCAGCTGGCGGCTCATCCTGGGCGGCGACTTCATCGATTTCATGGAGGTGGTGGTCGCGCCGAGCGAGACCACCGCGCTCGATCTCAACCTCAGCTTCGAGGTCACCGCGGAGGAAAAGGAGTTCGGCCTCGGCAGCGAATCCGAGCGCGTGATCGTGAAGCTCGAGCGCACCTTCGAGTATCACCGATCCTTCTTCGTGCGCCTCGCGGCATTCCTGCGAAAAGGCGGCGAGGTGGTGCTGGTCCGCGGCAACCACGACGTCGAGTTCTACTGGAAGAAGGTGCAGAAGGTCTTCCGCCGCAGGATGGCCGACCTCGCGTTCGCCGGTGAGTCACTCGATCTCGACGAAGGCATCGAGAAGCGCAACGAGCTGCAAGATAGATTGCACTTCATGCCGTGGATCTATCTCGAGCCCGGCCGCATCTATTTCGAGCACGGAAATCAGTACGACGAGTACTGCTCCTTCGATCACTGGCTGCACCCGGTCAGCCCGCAGAACCCACGGCGCATCGACACGCCGATCAGCGCGTTCGCGATGCGATACTTTGTGAACCTGATGGCCGACTATGCGCCGGGCAACGTCGAGGTCTGGGGCTGGAAAGACTATGCCCGCTGGCTGCGCCAGAAGGGCCTCAGCGGCTCGATCTACGCCGCGCGCATGGCGCTCGGCGCTGGCGTGCGCATGATGATCTACGCGATCGAGTGGACCTTCGGACGCGTCGGCCGCTACTCGCAGGAGCACAACAAGAAGCTCATCGAGGAGGCCGCGCGTTTCGGGATCTCCGACGAGAAGCTGGCGGCGATCGACCGCCTCCACCACACGCCGGTCAACCGCAACCTCGCCGAGCTGATGCGCCTGTTGTTCCTCGATCGCATGCTGTTGGCGATCGCCGCGGCGTTCCTCACGCTGATCGTGCTGGTGGTGGTGGACTCGCCGTGGATCGAGCTGGCCGGCGTGGTCGTCATCGCCGCCGCCGCGTACAGCGTGAACCGCGCGCTCGAGCCGAAGCGCTATCTCGCGCCTGGTCCGAAGCAGATCGGCATCGCCAAGAAGATCGCCGAGATCCTCGACGTGCCCCTGGTCGCCATGGGGCACAGCCACTCGCGGCGCGACGTCGATCTCGGGCAGGGCCGCCGCTACGTGAACACCGGCTGCTGGCTGCCGCCGTTCGAGGGGCTCGATCACACCGACCCCAGCCAGCCGTGCACGTGCAAGCTCTCGCATCTGGTCGTCGATCAGAAGGGCAAGGCCGAGCTGCGCGTGTTCTGCAAAGCGGCGCGCACCGTGCGCCTCAGCGACATCGCCGAGACCGCCGCGCAGACCTCCGATCTCACGCGGGCGCGCGCCTCGAGCGTGGCGTGACCACCGGCGTCCGCGCCGACGCTCGAATCCTCGGCGATCTCTCCGAAGCGGAGGTGATCCTGCTCTTCACCGACGGCGCCTCGCGGCCCTATCCCGAGGTGCTGGTCGGCAACGGCGACGACGCGGCGGTCTGGCAGCTCCGCCCGAAGATGGCGCAGGTCGCCACCACCGATGGCCAGGTCGAGGGCGTGCACTTCACGCTCGATGCGCCGGCCCACGCGATCGGCCGCAAGCTCCTCGCGGTGAACCTCAGCGATCTGGCGGCGATGGGCGCCGAGCCGCGTTACGCGCTGATCGCCGCCTGTTTGCCGCGTGATCTTTTGGTCGAGATCGCGCGCGACATCGGCCGCGGCGCGCGCGAGATCGCGTTCGAGCATCGGGTGCACCTCATCGGCGGCAACGTCACGCGTTCGCCGAAGGGCGTTGTCCTGCACGCGACGCTGCTGGGCGAGGTCGAGCCGAGCAAGATCATGCGGCGGAGCGGCCTCTACGCCGGTGATCGCCTGCTGGTGAGCGGCACGCTCGGCAACGCGCGGCTCGGGCTGCGCGCCGACGTCACGCACGCGGTGCTGAAAGACGCGCTGTTCGACCCGGTGCCACGCGTGGGCCTGGGTCGCGCGCTGTCCGCTTCGGGTCTGGTGCGCGCGGCGTGCGATGTCTCCGACGGACTGGCCCGCGACGCCGTGCGCCTGGTCGAGCAAGACCGGCTGGGGGCAGTCCTCGATCTGGCGGCGCTCCCGCTGAGCGCCGCGGCGCGTGAGGTCACGGCGGCGCTGGGCCTCGATCCGCAGGAGATCGCGCTCCTCGGCGGCGAGGACTACGAGCTGCTCGTCGCGGTGGCGCCCGAGGACGTCGAGGCCGCGAAGGACGTGGCCCGCGCGGAGGGCGAGACGCTCACCGAGATCGGCGTCGTGAGCGCCGATCCAGGCCTTTTTTCGAGCAATAAAGTGCCACTGGGGAAGTCCGGCTTCGAGCACTTCGGTTGACCTGGCCGCACCCTCGCGCTTTATCGCTCCGGTGAGACCGGAAGACGTGCGCGCGCTCCTCGAGGGCGTGGCCAGAGGCGAGACATTGATCGACGCGGCGATGAAGCGTCTCGAGACGCTGCCGTTCGAAGATCTCGGCTTCGCGTCGATCGATCACCACCGCGCGCTCCGCACCGGCCTCCCCGAGGTCGTGCTCGGCGGACCCAAGACCGACGAGCAGATCGCGCTGATCGTCGAGGCGATCAGCGCGCGCGGTCAGACCGTGCTGGTGACCAAGCTCGAGGCCGCCCGCGCCACCCGCGTCGTGAGCCTTCTTTCCGAGCAGACGCGCGCGAAGGCGACCGTCGAGCCGGTGCCGCGTTTCCTCGTCGTCGGCGCGCCGATGCCCGTGAACGGCCGCGGCGTGATCGCAGTGGTGAGCGGCGGGACCAGCGACGAGCCGGTCTCCGAGGAGGCCGCGCGCACCGCCGAGCTCTTCGGGCACCACGTGCTGCGCGTGCGCGACGTCGGCGTGGCCGGCCTCCACCGCCTGCTCGCGCGGCGCGACGAGATCGAGGCGTGCGAGATCGTGATCGCGGTGGCGGGCATGGAAGCCGCGCTTCCCAGCGTGCTCAAGGGCCTCATCTCGCGCCCGATGATCGGCGTCCCCACCTCGGTCGGCACCGGTACTCACTTCGGCGGCGTCGCCGCGCTGCTCTCGATGCTCAACGCGTGCGCCTCGGGCATGACCGTCGTGAACATCGACAACGGTTTTGGCGCCGGATACTTCGCCGCGCTGATGAACGCGCCGAGGCGCGCGTGAGCGCGCTGAAACCCGTGAAGATCCTCTATCTCGATCTCATCGGCGGCGCGGCGGGCGACATGCTCATGGCCGCGCTGGTCGACGCCGGCGCCTCGCTCGATCGCATCCGCGAGGTGGTGAGCGGGCTCGGCCTCGATCGGGTGCGCATCTTCACCAAGACGGCGACGCCGGGTGGCCTGCGGGCGCGACAGATCGACGTGATGATCGGCGACGAGCTGGCCGATCGCGAGCACATCCCGGCCGAGGCGGTCGCGGAGGCGGAGACTCGCTACACGCTGCTGGGCAAGGCGCGCGGGCCGAAGATCCAGACCGCGCACGCCGCCCATCGCTCGTACACCTCGATCCGCGAGCTGCTGGAAAAGGCTTCTTTGCCCGATCGAACGCGGGCCATCGCCCTGGGTGCGTTCCGTCTCCTCGCGGAGGCCGAGGCGCACGTGCACGGCGTCGACATCGATCAGGTCGAGTTCCACGAGGTCGGGGCCGACGACGCGATCACCGACATCGTCGGCGTCGCCACTGCGATCGAGGAGCTGGCGCCCGACGAGATCGTGGTGTCGCCGGTGCCGGTCGCGCGCGGCCTCACGAAGGGCGCGCACGGGCCGATCCCGCTGCCCGCGCCGGCCACCATCCAGATCTTGATCGGCGCGCCGCTGGTCGAGACGCCGCTCGCCGGTGAGCTGGTGACCCCCACGGGCGCCGCGCTCCTGCGCACGATCGCGACGCGCTTCGGGCCCGTGCCGAGCATGACGGTGCGCGCGATCGGCGTCGGCGGAGGTCACAAGCAGTGGCCTGATCGCCCCAACGTGGTGCGCGCGCTGATCGGCGACACCAGCTCGAGCACGGCGACCCACAGCGGCGAGATCGTCATCGAGACCAACATCGACGACATGAGCCCGCAGCACTTCGCCGCGCTGGAGAAGGCGATCTTCGACGCCGGCGCGATGGACGTCTGGTCGACCGCGATCCAGATGAAGAAGGGCCGCGCCGGGCGCATGGTCTCCGCGCTGGTCGCCGACACCCTGAAAGACGCGGTGATTCAGGCCTTCTTCATGCACAGCACGACGCTGGGCGTGCGCATGCACGACGTCACGCGCCAGCGCGCCGAGCGCATCATGATCACCGCCGAGACCGCTTACGGCGTGATCCGGGTGAAGATCTCGCCGCGACCTTCCGGCCCCGATCTGGTGATGCCCGAGCACGACGACTGCGAGAAGCAGGCGCTCGCGCACGGCGTCTCGATCCGCGTGGTCTGGGAAGCGGCGCTGCGGACCGCGTCTAAGTGAGCAGCCGCTCGACGCCCAGCCCGCTGATGATGAGCCGCTCCTTCTCGTCGCTCAGCAGCTTACGCGTCCAGGGCACCGAGCCGCCGTCGCCGACCTCCATCTCCTCGCCGTTCTTGTTCGTCGCGAACAGCTTGAAGCAGATCTCCTCGTAGTATCCGCGGCCGCCCGACCGATCGAGATCGAGGTGGATGCGCGCCTCCGGGAAGCGCTCCGCCAGCGGCGCGATGATGGCCTCCTCGAACGCCCGCCCGGCGAGCGGTGTGATCGCCACGCGCGGCTTGGTGAGCCCCAGCTTCGTGAACAGCGCGAGATAGTATCCGAGCTGGGTGACGAGCTGGCGCGCCTCGAAGCGGAACGAGCCCTCGTCGCGTCCCGCCGCCACCATCGAAAACAGCCTGAAATGAGCGGAAAAATTTGGTCCCGGCAGCGCCTGGGCCCGCACGACGCGCTGCGACGCCGCGAGCAAGACCGGCGTCTTGCGATCCTTCTTCCGACGCTTCGCGCACTCGAGCGCGAGCACGTTGGTGGCGTCGGACAGCATCTCGGTGCTCCGCATCGTCGAGACGATCTTGTTCTGGCTCACCGTCGCCACCGCCGAGCACGCGCCCAGCGGCTGCAGCACCCGCCCAGGCGTCGTGCGCGCGCGCTGCCGCGCCGCGACCTCGAGCAAGAGCGACGTCAGCTCGCTCGGGGCGATCCGCTCGCTCAGGAAGCCCACCAGGTCGGGGACCCCGGACCCACGCTCGATACGCTCGATCAGACCTCGCATGGCGCCCATTTCGCCCGAAAACGAGCCAAGTGTCCAAGTCACTTCCCGCGCGCCTCGATAGTTTCGTCTTCGTCGCGAACGACTCGCGAACACGAAAGAGGGACACGAAAATGACCAAGCTTATCAAGACGGCGATGATTGCGATGATGATGGCGGCCTGTGGCGGCGAGGACACGACAACAACCCGGGCGGCACGACGACCATGACCACCATGACCTGCGCGCACAGCTACGGCTGTCAGAACGGGAGCTGTACCTGCAGCGACGGGCCGCGCAAGGACAACAGCTGCTGCGACCCGGAGGTGCAAGGGTGCGGCGGCTCGAACGCGTGCAACACGTATTGCAACGTTTGCAACTAAGTACAGCTCCCCGGAAGTAGGTGAACAGATCGGGCGTCGAGGCGCCCCGATGGGGAGGCGCGAGGCCGAGACATACTCTGCGTATGGCGAGGCCGAGCAACGAAGCCAGCGGGGAT
>Ga0105047_10002395_pt1 | contig 33450 bp, 25 predicted proteins | sample MAT04_FD_78384 | JGI IMG/M metagenome (GOLD analysis project Ga0105047, IMG submission 78384) | Freshwater microbial communities from Lake Fryxell liftoff mats and glacier meltwater in Antarctica - MAT-04 (megahit assembly) | ecosystem: Environmental > Aquatic > Freshwater > Ice > Liftoff... | reverse complement strand
TCGGGCTCGGGCTCGGGCTCGGGCTCGGGCTCGGGCTCGGGCGCGGGCGCGGGCGCGGGCGCGGGCTCGGGCTCGGGCTCGGGCGCGGGCTCGATCGCGGTTGCGGGCGGCGCACTCGCCGCGTCCATCAAGCTCCCTGCGAGCACAGCCACGACGCGCGTATCGACGACGTCCCAAGCCTGCGGCGTAGAGCCATGCGCAGGGACGCTACGTGCGACGTCGAGCACCCGCACCTCAGCTGGCGCGAGCAGTCCCGCGGGGAACGTCACCCAAATCGCATGCGTCGCGCCCGCCGCCTCCGCCAACGCTCGCATCGCGGGCACGCTAGCTTCGGCGTCGAACTCGGTCGTCGACTCGAGCACGCTCGCCCTCCCCGCCAGCTCGAGCCGTAGCGCCGCCAGCATCTCGGCTCGCCGCTCGGTCGGCAGATGCGGTGCCACCACCCACTGCGCCGAGACCAGCGCGGGCGACGAGAGAGCGAGCATCAGAGTCCACAGGAGCAGGCGCATCACGGGTCCTTGCGAGGGGTTCGTGAGCCTTAGTGCGAGCGTGCGCCAGAAGTGGGACATGCGGTCGCGAGAAAGTTCGCGCCACCCGACTACGAGGCGGCGATGGGTGGTGGCCGCGTCAGCAGCTCGAGCCGTTGAGCAAGCGCCCTCCCAACACGCTGGACTCGAAGACACCGTCGCAGTCTTCATCGCGCTCGACAGTGCTCCCGGTCTCCGACGTGGTCGCGCGGAGAATGAGGACGCAAGCGCCGTCCGCGCCCTCGTCGCGCAGGACCGTCACGGCGCCATCTCGCACCATGTACCTCGTACTGTCGGCGATGCCGTCTCTATCCCCATCAGTCCACACGACATGGCGCCGCCCCTCTCCGTCACACGAGACGATGGTGTAGATCCCGTCCAGCACGCCGACCATCCGGCGCTCCTCACTGAACGGCAAGGTTCCCTCTCGGCGGCGCACCACCTCGAGACCCTCTGGCGAGTTCGTGCGGATCACCAGCCACGCCGTCCCGTCGTGCTCGACGAAGCGCGCCTCGTCCTCGGAGGTCGCGACGCACGTCCTACGGGCGCCTCACCAGCACAGCTCGGGTAGAGGCCGAGCCAACCATCGTCGAGCCAGCCCTGGGTCAAGGAATCGCGCGCGCCGGGCGCCGCCGGGAGTGGGCTGGACCCGCACGCAGCGATGACGCAGCAGCTCAGCGCGACCAGCGGGCGTCGACCCAGCAGTCCGGCACAAGTCAGCGACATGCCCGAAGGCTACAGCGAGATCAGCTCAGCAAGAACCAGACGACGGCGCCGGCGAGCGTGGCGAGCGCGAAGACGGCGCCCGCGATGAGGGCCCAAGGCGCCAACGCATGGCTGGGCTGCATGGTCTGGAGCTTCGCGGCGGCCGCGTTCGGGACGCTCGAGCGGCGCACTTCTTCTTGGTGCTCGCGCTCCATCTGGGGGAGCGACTTCTGATCGGGGACCGTGTAGTCGGTGATCGCTCGCTCGGTGGAAGGGCCGGCGAGATCGCTCGCATCCGGCGCGAACGTTCGCGCTGGCTCCGGCGTGGGACGCGAGTTGCGCAGCGGCTCCATCACCACTGGCGGTCCGTGCTCCAGCGCCGCGGCTGCACGCTCCTTCTGACGACGTAGCGCGACCTCTTCGAGGCCCACGTGATCTTCGAGGAAGGAACCGAAGCGGATCTGCGAAGCGAGCAAGCGATTGTCGCCGGCCCAGGTATCCAATGCTTCGCGGAACGCACGCGCGGTGGGGAACCGGTCTTCGCGATTCGGCGCGAGCGCGCGATCGAGCACCTCACGCTGGAAGCGCTCGAGGTTCGGCAACGCGCTGGGCATCGGAGGGACTTCCGCGGCACGCGCCATCGCGAGCATCTGCTCTTCGGTGCCCTTGTAGAGACGGCGTCCGGCACAGAGCTCCCAGAGCAGGATGCCCGCAGCGAACACGTCGGCGCGCGCGTCGATGGCCTCACCCTTGGCGTGCTCGGGCGCCATGTACGCGCTCTTGCCCACGACCTTCTCGCGCAGCGAACGCATCGCGTCGCTGGGCGCCTCCTCGCCGGCGGTGGCTTTGGCGATCCCGAAGTCGCAGAGCTTCACCTCGCCTTCGAGCGAGAGCAGCACGTTCGAGGGGGACACATCGCGGTGCACCAAGCCCAGCGGCTGCCCCGCCTCGCTGGTGGCGCGGTGGGCGAAGTCGAGCGCGTTGAGCACCTCGGTCACGATGAAGATCGCGAACTCCAAGGGGAGCGGCGCCTTCTTCTTGGAGAGCAGGCGCAGGAGCTGGGTGAGGTCGAGCCCCTCGACGTACTCCATCGCCATGTAGAGGAGCGCGCCGTCGTTCGGCTCGCTGCGTCCCAGGTCCACCACCTGCGCGATGTTCGCGTGACGCAGACCGGCCGAGAGCTTGGCCTCGTCGACGAAGGCCTTGGAGAACTTGGGATCGCCCGACAGCTGCGCGTGGATCTGCTTCACCACGATCAGCCGCGAGATGCCGGCCTCGAGCTGGGCGCGCGCAAGAAAGATCTCCGCCATCCCGCCTTTGCCGATGCGATCGAAGAGCTGATAGCGCCCGAACCTGCGGGGCAATACGTCGGTCCCTTGCAAGGACATGGGCCGCCCCCTTTGCCACGCGGCAGGCCGAGGGTGCAAGCGCGAGCGTGCAAGCGACCGTCTGGCGGTAGCTGACGTGGCCGCTGGCTAGGTCGTGCGCGCCGACAGACCGCGCTCGATGGCGCCCCACGTCTTGTGGTGCTTGCCCGCGTCCGGGGTGCGGCCGAGCAGCTCGTAGAGCGCGGGGATCGCGAGGAGCACGCCGGGCTGGGCAGCTTTGGCGCGCTCGAGGTTGGCGGCGACCGTCACGAGATCGAGCGACGCGGGCACGATCAGCTTGCCGATGGAGAAGCGCTGATCTTCGGGCGGCAGGTGCTGGTGCTTGATCAGGGTCTCGCCCGCCATGCAGCGCGCGCACACCCGCTCGACCGTCTCGGCGTGGAAGAACACCGGACAGTCGGCGGCGGCGTCCATCAGCGCGCGGACCTGTCCCGCAGACTGCTCGAGCGCCAAGAAGCGCAGGCGCCGCTCATCACCTGCGCGGAGCACCATCAAGAACGGCAAGAGCGGAGCGACCTCGATCTGCTTGGTCTCGCCGGGACGCGGCACCATCGCGATGGGGGCGACGTCGAACAGGATCACATCGCCAAAATCGGTGACCGCCTCGCGGAACGTCGCGCTGCGCACCACGCCGTGCATCGGAGAGAGGGGCTGCACCCACACGGTCTCGAACGCGCCCTGGGTCTCGGTGCTCGCATCTCCCAGCCGCATCACCCCGTGTTCGGGGGCGCGCGAAGGGACGCGCACCGCCAAGAGCGGGAGATCGGCGATGAACGGGAGCGCGTCGCCCGACGTCCCGCCCAGCTCGACGTTGAGGCCCAGCTCGCGCAGTGCGTCGGCCGCTTCTTTCGGCTCGCCCGCGCCGAGCGCCACGATCGCGAGCTCGACGAGTACGCCCTTCTGCGCGCCATGACGCTTGCGCGCATTGCGAGCGACGGCGAGCCCCGCACGAAACCGTCGGGCGCGCTTGTGGACGCGCACCAGATCGAGCAGCCAGGGTCCCTCGGGATCGAGCTTGATGGCGCGCTCCAGCGCGGCGAGGCCCGCCTCATCATCGGGGCGCAGGCGCAAGATCGCGTTACCCAGCGCTGCCGAGAGCGCGGGCACCAGCTCGGCGGGCGCCTCGATCTTCTGCGCGGCAGCGATCCCCGCCTCGAGCTGCTCTCCAACCTCGACCGGCGCGTCGATCCCCGCGGCGTCCACCCGGCGGCAGAGCGCGGTGAGGGTGACGGCGAGCACCTCGGGATCGATCGGGTGCACCGCGAGCACCCGCGCGGCGTCGCTGGGGAGCGAGCGATCGCGCGGCGAGGCTTGCGCCAACGTCATCCAGGCCAGGGCGATCTCGCGCTCATCGAGCCGCGGCCGCAGCGGCGACAGGTGGGTCCACACCTCCCCCGCGCTGCGTAGCGCCAAGGCCTCACGGAGCAGCTGCTCCGCGTCGGGGGCCAAGGTGGGCTCGGTGGGCTCGGACACTTGCGCCCTCTAGCGTCCGCGCCGCGGCTCGTCGAGGAGCCCGTCGCTGGTTGCATCTCCAGCCGCACGCACGTCGGTCTTCCCGCGAAGGGCCCTTTCCTGTAGCCTCTCCGCGTGCGTCGCACCCGGCGACTCGGCCGCTATCACCTGACCTACCGCATCGCGTTTGGAGGCATGGCGGAGCTCTTTCGTGCGTTCACGTTCACGAACGACATCGGGAGCGAGGTGAGCGTCGAGGATGACGACGTGTTCAAGCAGGACGTGGCCATCAAGCGCCTGCTGCCGCACTTCACCGAGGACCGCAGCTTCGTCGACATGCTGACCGACGAGTTCAAGCTCACCTCGTATCTCAAGCACCCGAACATCGCCGAGGTCTACGAGCTGCTCGAGCTCGAGGACTCGCTGGTCATCGCGATGGAGTTCGTGGACGGCAAGGATCTTCGGAGCGCCATCGAGCGCAGCAAGGAACAGAAGATCCCGTTCGCGATCGACGACGCCGTCTACGTGATCGCGCGGAGCCTCGAGGGCCTGCACCACGCGCACGTCGCGCGCGACGATCGAGGCCAGCCGCTGAACATCGTGCACCGCGACTTCAGCCCGTCGAACGTGCTGCTGGCCTACGACGGCGTGGTGAAGCTGTGCGATTTCGGGATCGCCAAAGCCACGCACAACCGGATCCAGACCAAGACCGGGATCATCAAGGGCAAGGTGAAGTACATGTCGCCGGAGCAGGCCTTTGGCCGAAAGCTCGACTGGCGGAGCGACGTGTTCAGTGCGGGCAGCGTGCTCTACGAGCTGGTGACGGGAGCCTCGGCCTTCATCGCGCCCAACGAGATCGATCTCATCTTCGCGGTGCGCGACGCGGCGCCGGTCCCGGTGCGCGAAGTGAATCCCATGGTCCCGCCCGAGCTCGCGGCGATCATCGACAAGGCGATGGCCCGCTCGCGCTCGGCGCGTTTTCAGACCGCGCTCGAGTTCCGCAACGCGCTGCTGACGTTCCTGCGCTCCTTCAATCCCAGCTACCGGCGCAACAAGCTGGCTCAGTTCCTCAAGAAGGTCTTCACCGAAGAGATCGATCGGGAGCTGCGCGCGATGGAGGACTACGTGCTCGACGCGACGCCGCAGGCGGAGGTCGATCTGGGCAAGAACCTGATCGCGAGCGCGCTCGGTCCCGACGCGGCGTTCAGCAAGTTCCACCCGAGCCCCACCCGCACCGGCGCGAACCCGGACGGACAGTCGGAGCGCCCGGGCACGTCGGAGACCACCGGCGGCGGAACGAAGCGACCGAAGAAGCGCGACCGAGTGACCCAGCGCGCGGACTTCGATCCCAACGATCCGATCCACCACGAGAAGACCCAGATCGGCCGAAGACCCCAGTAGCGCTGGCCTAGTGTCGGCCCCATTTCGCCTAGGGCTCGCATGGGGAAGCCATCGCTGCGGCGTGCAGCGACGTCGGGTGCTCCCGCACGAAGCGGGCGGCGACTTGGGCTGCGCTCGCCTCGTCGCCGAGTGCGCAGTACGCGCGCACCCGCTGCACTTCGCGCTCCTCGGCGAGCATCCCGGTGGGATGGCGCCGGGCGTGTTCGGCCAGGGCACGTAGTGCCGCACCAGCGTCACCGTCTCGGAGAGCGAGGCGCGACCGATCGATCAGCGCCGCTTCGTCGGCGAGGATATCGGGCGTCGGGGCCGCGGCGCGAGAGAGGGGCGCACGCGGGGCTTCCGTGGTCGACGGCGGCGACGCCGCGACGGCGTCATGGACCGCATCATCCATGTCATCGAGCGCATCGTCGTCATCGCCGAGCATCGGCATCGGAGGATCTAGCCACAGCTCGGTCCCTGGAGGCGTCGCGCTGTGGGAACGGCCGGCCTCTGCGGCGCTCGGCGTCATCGCGGGGTCCGTCGTGAGCGAGGCGGCGCCGTAGCTCGCTCCGATCGCGAGCACCGCGCTGCCCAGCGTCACGAGCGCCTTCGTGCTCAGTGACATCCCGAGCGTCGCGGCGAGGGCCGGACTCGCGGCTGTCGGCGTCGCCGCGAGCGCCGTCCCGCTGGCGGAGACCGTGCCTGCGACACCCAGGCTCCCGAGGAGACGCGCCTTTCGCCGCTCGCGATCGGCGCCGTCGCTCACTCGCGAACTCGCCTCGTCGCAGCGTGATGATCGCGTGAAAGGATGGGTCGGCAGCCCCGACGTCGTGTCGCACCCGCAGGGCGACGCTGAGCGTCTCGATTCCGTCGCTCTCGCCGAGATACGCCCGGAGGCGCGCGTCGATCGCTGCTTCGGAGGGACACGCCGCGCGAGCCGAGTCCTCGATCACGGTGCGCAGCGCGACCGACTGAGCCGACGCGGGGGCCGCGAGCGTGATGCCGATCGCGAGGGCCGCCAGCCCGCCCAATCTGGACCAGGTCGCTGCAACAACCCCGCGCCGGTCCACCATGGCGGCGACGATGACGCGGGCGCGTCGCGTCGGCAATGTCGAGGGGCGTGCCAAAAGTTGTGACGATGCGCGGCTCGCCCGCGCACTGTGACGAGGCTGCGGCCTGCGGCTTGCTTCGACCGCGCCCTCACCACGAGGTCCCGATGCTCCCTATTCGCTTCGCTCTCCCCGCCACTCCGTCGTTCGCCCTCGCCCTGTGTGCGTCGTGCTCGCCGACGATCCCACTCGGTGAGAACGATCCCGATGGATCGACGCCCGATGCCTACATCGCCACGCCCGACGCGCGGCCGACTCCCGATGCTTGCGCGACCTGTCCCCCGGACTGGACCAGCGGGTACACGCGGGTCTCGACCACGGTGGATGGTCAGGTGGTCGATGTCGACGTCTATCTGCCCGACGGCACCGACGATGGATCGCGGGTCTTGGTGCGCGACCCGGCCTATCGCCGCATCGCGATGACGCGCATCGGGACGCTGGCAGGCGGCGCAGTCGAGTTCGATCTGTACGGTGCGCTTCGTTTCGATCGAACGGAACGGTGTCTGACCCTCGACTTCGGCACTCCAGCTTTCGCCTCATCCCCAGGCCGGGCACGGACGTCGGGCTACAGGCGGCGCCAGTCGAGCACTACTGCCCGGTCATCGCCGAGCCGCCGACGGGCGTCATCGTACGCGCCGCGCTGCTGGGCGGGCTCACATCGCTGACCGTGAGCGGGACGCCGATCGATCCCATTTCGTTCGCCAATGCGATCGCCCGCGTGGACGGCGTCGATGTCCCTCTGATGTTCGACGGCGACGAAATCGGCGGAACCCTCACGCTGGCGACGCCGGCCGAGCCCAATCAGGTGGTCACAATCGAGCTGCCTGGCATCGAGACCCGGACGAGGGATTCGGAGAGCGCGCCAGCCCCCTCGGGCTTCTGATCGCGCTGGGTGATGTGGGTGTGGCCACAGAGATTCGGCTGGAAGGCACGGCACCCGGTCGCGTGAGCGGCCCCCCCACGGTTGTCGTGTACCGAGAGGGAGGCTTCCGTTCAGCTGGGGGGTACTACCGCGGCGATGCTCTCATCGAGATCCCCCCAGGCACGGGCGCGGTGTGGCTCGCGATCTCGCACGACCAGATGCTCCCGAGCCCCCTCGACGCGACTGGGCCGCTCGTTTTGACATCGACTCGATCACCCTGTTGGATTGACCTGCCCAAGCCCCGCCGAGCCCTACTCAGCCGCCTGGGGGTGCTCCTCTGCCTCCTCGGATTCCGAGACCTGCTTGGATTCCGAGACCTGCTTGGATTCCGAGACCTGCTTGGATTCCTGGGATTCGGCGAGAGCATCGCTCGCCGACAGCAGGTCGCCGGTGCCGTTCTCCTTGCGGGCTTTGCGCTTCTTCGGTGCCGCGTCGGTGCGGGTTCCCTCGCTCGTGCGCACATCCCCGAGCGCCTCCTCGAGGGCGGGCTGACCCATCGCGAACACTCGGGCGTAGGCCAACGCGCGCTGGGAGGTCGCGGTGAGCTGGACGGCCGCGTCGCGAGTGTGGGCGCGGGCGGAATCCAAGGCGCGCTCCAGGGCCTCGACCTCGCGTTGCGCCGCCAGGAGCGCAGCGCCGTCCGCCTCGAGCGAGGCGCGGTCCAGGTCTGGGAAGCGGACCTCGGCCAGCGGACCCGCGAAGAGCGCGAGCACATCGGCGCACATCGCAGGGGTGGGATCGAAGAGGAGCGTGGGATTGAAGAGGAGCGCGGGTTCGGGGGAGACGGGCTCCGGGGAGACGGCTTCGGGGGACGACTTGGATTTGCTCATGGGACCTCCAGGGCTGGCCGCTGCGAGCGGCTGGACACGCGTTCAGTACACGGGCGGCGGAGCTTCGGCAAGCGCCAACGCTGCGCTCCAGCGCGGGACTTTCTGCGTCAGCGCCGCCGCGCGGCTGTATCGAACTATCGAGGACCGTCCCCTTTTGAGCGGAGAGATCTGTTTTTTGCGGCTCCAATCGATATCGAACTATCGAGGACCGTCCCTTTGGGCGCTGCGGCCTGTCTTTTTGGCCTTCGCGAATCCAAGTACCGCCTGCGCGCGGCTGCGGTAGCGTCCCGCCGTGACCAAGAAGACCCTCGGCTACTGGTTCGATTACTCCTGTCCCTACGCCTACGTCGGCTCGCTCGGCGTGGAGGCTTTGGCCGAGCGCGCGGGCGCCGAGCTGGTCTGGGAGCCCATGCTCCTGGGTGGGGTGTTCCGCGCGATCGGCACGGATCAGAAGCTCTTCGCGACGCTGGCCCCCGCCAAAGCCAAGCACAACGCCGAAGACATGTTGCGTTGGGCTGAGGCCGCGGGCGTGAAGCTCTCGATGCCCGCCGATCACCCCTTCCGCACCGTCGAGGCCCTGCGTGCGACGCTCCTGACCAAGAACGATCCCAAGGTGATCCACGGTTTTTTCGAGGCTTACTGGGTGCACAACCGGCCGGTCAGCGACGAGGCCACCATGCGCGACGTGCTCACGACCGCGGGTCACGACCCGGATTCGATCCTCCCGCGTTTGAAGGAAGCGAAAGACGATCTCATCGCTCGCACCGAAAGGGCCATCGCGCTGGGCATCTTCGGCGCGCCCGCGTACCAGGTCGGTGACCGCTTCTACTGGGGACAGGACCGGGCCCACTTCGCGGAGGCCGCGCTCACCGGGAAGACCGCACCTTTGCCGGGGGCACCCGCCGAATCCGAGACTCCTTCCAAGGAGCACACCCTCGAGGTGTTCTGGGATTTCAGCTCGCCCTTCTCGTATCTCGGAGTCACCCAGGTCGAGGCGCTGGCCAAGCGCACTGGCTGCAAGGTGATCTGGAAACCCATGCTCCTCGGCGGACTGTTTCGCGCGATCGGCATGGCGGATCTCCCCTTGTCTACCTGGCCCGCGCCCAAGCAGCGCTACTACGCCAAAGACATGAACGATTGGTCCACCTTCTGGAACGTGCCTTTCGCGTTCCCCAGCCGCTTCCCCACCAATTCGCTCAAAGCCATGCGCCTCTATCTCGCGCTGCCTGAAGAGGCGCGCGCGGCGTACCGCAATGCCACGTACGAGGCCTACTGGGCACACGATCGCGATCTGACAGATGACGCGGTGTTGGCCGAACTCCTGGGCGAGCACTACGAGGCCGCCGTCGCCGCAGCCGCGACCTCCGAGGTGAAGAACGCGCTCAAAGAGAACACCGAAGAGGCCGCCAAGCGCGGGGTCTTCGGTGCCCCGACCTTCATCGTCGACGGAGAGCAGCTCTATTGGGGCCAGGACCGCATCGGCCTGGTGCAAGCGGCGCTCTCCAAGTGAAGCGCTGTCGAGGATCGACGGCTCTTCCCCCGAAGCGATACGAGGCCCCGGGTAAGTGAGCCTCAGCGTCGTCGCCGACAGCACCGCGAGCGACCGAGACCGAGAGACCGCAGCGAGGTGAGACCGTGAGTGTAGAGGGTACAGTTCATCCCCGTTTCGTCCCGGTCCGGGACGAGTTCATCCGTTCGTTCAAGAACGGAAGTGAGACCGGCGCGGGGCTCTCGGTGTGGCACGACGGGCAGCACGTGGTCGATCTCTGGGGTGGGATCCGCGATCGTGAAGCGCATCTGCCGTACGAGGCCGACACGCTCTCCACGTTCTTCTCGGTCACCAAGGGGATGACGGCTATCTGCTTTCTCATGCTCGCCGATCGCGGGCAGTTCGACTATGACGCAAAGCTGAGCACCTACTGGCCCGCGTTCGCGGCGAGCGACAAGCAGACCATCACCGGTCGTATGTTGTTGAGTCATCGCTCGGGCCTCTTGGGGTTTGCCGAGCCGATCACCCTGGATCAGCTGGAGCACGCCCCCGAGGACCTGACCGCCATCTTGGAGCGCGCGCGGCCCATCTGGACGCCCGGCGCGCACCAGGGCTACCACGCCGTCAGCTATGGCCTCTACGCGGCGGAGCTCTTTCGGCGGATTGCAGGCGAGTCGATGGGCACCTTTTTTCGGCGCGAGGTGAGCGCTCCGCTGGGCGCCGATGTCTACATCGGTCTGCCCGAAGCATTGGAGTCGAGGGTCGCGAAGAACTACCCCCTCACCAGCGCCGAGCGCCTCACGGTGGCGCTCCCCGACATCCTGATTCGGGCCGGCGCCGAGGCGCGCATCGTGATGTCCGTGCTGCGCAGGGGAGACAGCCTCTACGCGTTCGCCGAGCCCCACGAACTCGGGGCCAGTGGCATGCACCACTTCAACACCCGCCGGGTGCACGCGCTCGAGCTGCCCTGGGCCAACGGCCTCGGCAGCGCGCGGGGCCTGTGCCGGGTCTATGCGGCGCTGGCCAACGGCGGCAGCCTGGACGGGGTGACACTGGTGAAGCCGGAGGCGCTCGCGCCCTTGCGAGAGCGTCAGTCGTGGAGTTCGCGCGACCGGGTGCTCAACCGCCCGATGGGCTGGAGTCTGGGCTTCGTGAAAGAGGACCCCGGGGTGTTCTCGACCCACAGCACCACCAGCTTCGGCCACCCCGGCATCGGCGGGTCACTGGGCTGGTGCGATCCCGCGCGGAAGCTGGCCATCGGGTACCTGACGGTGAAGATGGCGCATCAGGTGCGCTCCCCGCGCGCGCTGTCGCTGTGCCGGGTCATCGACGCCTGCGTCGGAAGCTGAGAGTTCAGCACGAGCGGAACCTCGGCGGTGGCGCGGGACACCGGATATCCTGGTCCCCTCCACATGAAACTACTCGATGGTGTTTGCGTCGTGCTCGCGCTCTGTGCTCTCGGCTATGGAGGCAGCGGCTGTGGAGGCGGTGATGGGCCGACGGACGCCGCGATCCATCCGAACATCGATGCCCCGCTGGCGGACGCCCTGATCCTCCCCGACGCCCCCGCCGTCACCAGGCTCGCGGAGGGCGTGACCCTCGATGGCCTCGCGCTCTTTCAGGGCGTGCGGGTGGAGCTCGCGGATGAAGGCGTCCCCGTTGCTCGCCGCAACGCGCCCGCCGTCGCGCTGCGCGAAGCCGTGGTGCGCGCGTACGTGACGGTGACCGGGAATCGGGAGGTCACGGGAGAGCTGGAGATCCGGGACGGGGGACGCACCGTGGCGATTCACCGAGACACCCGGGCGCTGTCTGGGACCGCGAGTGATGACCGCCCGGGCAGCGTGCTCTCGTTCACGATCCCCGCGGCGCAGATGACCGAGACCGCGAGTCTGAGCGTGCGCTTGGTGGATCCCGAAGGCAGCGAGGCCACGGGGGACCACCCTGCTCGTCTGCCGCGTGATGGGGGGCCGCTCGCCATCGGAGCGCAAGATGACGGCGGCGGCCTGCACCTGGTGTTGGTGCCGCTGCGCTACGACCGGGACGGGAGCGGCCGACTGCCCGACACCAGCAATCCCTGGCTCCAGACGCTGAGGGATCTCTTCACGTCGCTCTATCCCCTGGTGGACGTCGAGATCACCCTCCACGAGGTCGTGCCCTGGAATCGGGCCCTCACCTTCACGGGCAACGTGGATTTCGGCGCGATCAACGGGATGCTGCGCGATCTTCGGGACACCGATGGAGCCTCGCCCGAGAGCTACTACTACGCGCTCATCGCGCCCGCCGCGAACTACTCTGCGTACTGCGGGGGCTCGTGTGTGACCGGGCAGAGCTACGTGGTCGACGATCCCGACAGCGATAACTTCCGGGTGGGCAGCGGCGTAGGCTTCGGCACGGAGAACTCCGCGTGGACTACCATGCACGAGATTGGCCACGAGTTCGGGCGCTACCACGCGCCGTGCGACACCTCGGATGCGGACTCGGACTATCCGTACGCCGGCGGCGACATCGGGGTGTGGGGCTACGACGCCCGCTCCAGGACGTTCCTGCCGCCCGACACCACCGACTTCATGGGCTATTGCGACGAGCAGTGGATCAGCGACTACACCTACTCGGCGCTCTTCGAACGCACCATCGCGGTGAGCGCGCTCGTGTCGCGGGAGGTGCGGGTTCCCTCGCTGCTGATCCGCAGCGGCGGCGAGGTCGGCACGGTCATCGTCGGCGAGCGCGCCGTGCGTCCCCCGAGCACCCGCAGCGACACCTTCTATCGCTACCTCGATCGTCGGGGCGAGAGCGTGGGATTCGGGCGGGCCCCGTGTATCGAGGCCTCGCACGGGGGAGAGCATCTCACGGTGTTGCCGGCGCCGCCCTTCGATGCGGTGGTGGTCGAGCTCGACGGGGAGCGCGTCGCCCTCGAGCGCTGATCAGGGCCCGGGTATGAATAACTGCGTCGCGTCGAGGGCTCTCACGCGGCCGAATGCAGTATGTCATTCATACCCGGGCCCTTACCCGAGGCGCGCTTTGGCCAAGGCGCCGCGGGCGTCGTAGCGAGTGCGGCACATCTCGGCGAGCGAATCGAGCCCTCGCCGCGACAGGACCTCGATCATCTGCCCCAGCGCCGCGCGCTCGTTGGGTCCGTCGTGCGGCACCCGATCGAACGCGACGCAGAGCGCCTCGACCTCATGCTGGGTGGTCTCGTCGTCGTCGAGCAAAGCGGACGCGAACGCGAGCGCGATGCGCAGCCCCGTCGTCCGCCATGCCTCGCCAAGCGCCTCCACGGTCCGCAGGCGCGCCTCCATGAGATCGCGCCCCATCTGCGCCGGCTCACGCAGCGCGCCGTCGTCGGTGTCGCTGCTGTCGGCACGCAGCGTCTCGGTCGCGAGCGCAGCGAGCGCCAAGAACGCCGACATCTCCTGGGCTGCGTGCTGATGATCGACGTCGGCAGCCGAAGCGGACGCCCGCTCGAGCAGGGCGAGCTTGTGCCGCGCCTGCGCGAGATCCCCGAGGAGCACCAGGGTCTCGATGACGCCGAGGGCCGCTATCCGCTCGCGCGCCGGGATCGCCGTCCGCCGCGCGTGTCGCTCGCACTCGAGGCGCAGCTGATGGGCCGCGGGGACATCGCCCCGCAGCACTTCGATCTCGGAGAGTCGATGACACGCGCGCACCCCGTCGAGCGCTCCCTCGGTGTCCACCGCATCGAGGGTCTGGGCCCGCACCGAACGAGCGAGCTGCTCAGCCAGGTCGTAGCGGTCCTCGTAGTACGCGACGTCGGCCAGCACGGCGTCACAGCGGACGGCGAGCGCGTCGTCGGCTGCGGCCACCGCCCACGCACGGGCCTCGTTCAGCGCGGCGGTCGCGTCCGCGTAGCGCGAGGCCATGTAGTGCAGGGAGCCCGTACTGAGCGCCAGCAGCGCCCGACGCGAGGTCTGCCCCTGCGCCACCGCCGCGCGCTCCCAGGCCTCGGCGGTCTCGAGGTAGCTCGTCGCCGTGACGATGTCGCCATTCCACGCGGCGCGATCCACGGCGTGCAGCAGCCGATCCCACGCCGTGTCCTCGCGCCCCGCGCGGTGAAGTAGATCGGCGACCGCATACGCGACGTCCGAGCGGTCTTTGCCGAGCGCAGCCTGAAGGCCATTCGCGGTGTCGAAGAGGATGCTCCGGCGATCGTTCCGATTCGCGAGCCGCCCCAGCAGGTTCTCGTGCACCAGGCCGTGCTCGAAGCCCAACTGTCCATCCTCGGCCCGCAAGAGCCCCGCGAGCACCGCGCGATCCAGCACGTCCGACAGGCGCGCGCGCGGGCCCGCATCGTTCGTCGCGGCGCGCAGCGTCGCCTCGTCGAAGGAGGCGCCGAGCAGCGCGGCTCGCAACAGCACGCCCTCCGCGTCGCGCGCGTGCGGTCCGAACCCAGCGAGCATCCGCTCGATGCGCGCGTCGAGCGCCCGGGTCGGCGGACGAGCGACGAGCGCACCCTGCACCGTGTGTCCGGGCGCCATCACCAGACCATCGGACGAGTGCGCGAAGAACCCGGCCTCCAACCAGTCGTGGATCAGCTGAAGGAGCAAGAGCGGCGAGCCATCGACCGAGGAGGCCAGCTCGTCCGCGAGCGGCTGGGTGAGCGACCCCGCATCGCGAGCGAGCGCACCCCGCGCCTCGATATCCAATGGTCCCAGGGTCTTGACCGTGACCCGCGGGTGGGTGAGCACGGTGGCGAGACGACGACGCACTGCCGTGTGCTCGGCGGTCGAGGAGCGCAGGGTCGCCACCAAGAGGATGGGCGCGCCGCCCTCCTCGATGAGGCCCCGCACCAACTCCACGGCTCCGTCGTGGGCCCAGCCGAGATCATCTATCCAGAGGTAGAGCGGCGCATCGCGGCTCGCGGCCCGCATCACCCGACGACACAGATCGATCACCTGCGCGCGGGTGGGCAGCGAGGTGTGACTCGGGGAGAGAAACGCATGCAGACGCGCGGCGTCGATCTGGGGATCGCGCGCGGCGAGCCACGCATAGGAGGACGCGTCTCGATCGGGCGCGCCCACCAGCCGGGTGAGCAAATGCCCGAGGCCTCCGCCCAAGCCCACGCCATCGAGCTCGTACGCGACCGCGGCGCTCTGCATCAGCCCCTGACGCTCGACCTCCGCGAGACCCCATCGGGCGACCCTTGACTTGCCAATCCCAGGCTCGCCCAGCAGCACCAACACCCGGACATCGCCGCTCTGGCGCACCTCATCGACCAGCCGCGAGAGCACGGCGCGCTCGTCCGCGCGGGCCACCATCGACTGCTCGCGAAGCCGCACCAGCGTGGTCCCAAAACGCGGATCGTCGGTGGCATGCAGGCGCCCCAGAGCCCCGATGCTGGGGCGCGAAGTGACGAACGATTCACCCTCATCCGTGGCCCGCGTCGCTGGGATTCGCTGCGAGCCCGAGGCCTGCTCGCTGCAGCTCGACGACGATAGGCGATCGAACGAGAGCGGCGCGTGCTCACTCGAGACGACGGTCAACGCGCTGGTGGCGTGCTTGCGCAGCCCTGGGCGCGACGAGAGCGAGTGCACCCCGAGGATGCAGCGGTCCTCGACCTGCGGAGCGAGCAGCGCGAGCTCGCGGCGCACCGCGGCCGCGAAGCGTGGGCGAGCCCGAGGATCCGGCGCGAGCAACGCGTCGATCAGCGCGTGCAGGGCCCGCGGCACCGTGAGCCCCTCGCGGACCAGCGGCGCATCGGACCGGGCGTACGTCTGCTTCTGATCGAGCAAGAACGGGAGCGCGAGGGTGTCGTCGAAGGGCGAACCGCCGCGCACCACGTGATGAAGGAGCACGCCGAACGCATAGAGATCCGTCCAGGGTCCGACGTTGCGCATCCCGCCGAGCTGCTCGGGCGCCATGAACTCCGGGGTGCCGGCGATGGTGGTCTCGCCGCTCTCCTCGAGCGGATCGAGGACGGTCGCGATGCCGAAGTCGACCAAGCGCAGGGCGCCGTCGCGATCATCGATCAATAGATTCGGCGGCTTCAGATCCCGATGCACGACCCCTGCGGCGTGCGCGGCGCCCAGGCCATCGAGGATCTGGAGCACCGCTTGGCTCATGCGGGCCCAGCCCGGCCACTGGTCGAGCCAGCGCTCCAGATCGTGGCCAGCCACGAGCTCCATCACGAGGAAGCCAACGCCCTCGCCGGTGCGACCGACGTCGAGGAGCTGCGCCACGTTGGGGTGCCGCACTTTGGCGACGGCGCCCGCCTCGGCGAGGAGCTGCCGGAGCGCCTCGGGATCGGCGCGTCGCAACAACTTCACGGCGACGATCATCCCGGTCGGGCGGTGGACGGCGCGGAACACGCTGCCGAAGCCCCCTTCGCCTAGCGGGGTCTCGAGCTCGTAGTAGGCGGGCGAGGACATGCGGGCGGAGAGTCTACGCTTGGGCGGCTTCCTTCCCCTCCAGTTACCGCCAGAGATCCTCGACGATGGCGCGCGCGACGCCGTCCGCCAGGTTGCGCGCGACCCCATGGCGACCCGACACACCGTTCATCAGGACGCTGAACGCGATGGCTCGACCCGGTTCGCGCCCCAGCACGTAGCCGCTGAGGGCGATAGCGTCGTTCAAGGTGCCGGTCTTGGCGCGGACGATCCGGGGCTCGGGCAGATCGGCGAGGCGTCGCTCCAGGGTTCCGTCCACTCCCGCGATGGCGAGGTGCGCCACGAACTCGTTGCGCATCGCTGGGCTCTGGTAGACGTGACAGAGGATCCTCACCAGGTGCGACGACGCGATGCGATTGCCTCGGAACAAGCCCGAGCCATTCACCACGGTGAATGCGCTCGCGTCGATACCGAGCGACGTGAGGTGCTCGGTAATCACGGCAACGCTGTTGTCGGTGGTCGCGGGCGTGCGGCGCGTGGCCCCGATGGCGCGGAAGACCATCTCGGCGACGTAGTTGTCGCTGTCCTTGCCCATAGCGTCGATCAAGTGGCTGAGCGGCGCCGAGCGGTGCGAGGCGAGCAGTGGTCGATCCCCTGCCGCGCCCAGGGTGACGCCCTCCCCGACTCGGATGCCGACCGCGGCGAGTACGTCGCGCATCACGTGACCGGTCCAGTAGAGCGGGTTCTCGATGCGGCGACGGTAGGTGAGCGCCCCGGTGCCCAGCGCGATCGAGCCCCGCAAGATCAGGCGCATGCGCTCACCACCGTCGCGCTGGTCCGCGATGATGCTCGGCGCGCTGCCGGGCTCTCCCGTGGTGATCGCGTTGTCGAGATCGAAGTAGCCCGCGCCATCGAGGCGAACGCGCGCCGGCTCGCCGACCGCGGCGCCCGGCAGGATGCGCAAGGAGTACGCGGCAACGTCGATCGAGACGGCGCCCGTCGCGGCGCGGAAGGGGGCGACCTCGCCCGGCTGCTGATCGAACGCGGGCGGCAGCAGCTGATCATCGAAGTAGCTCGCGTCCACGATCAGACGATCGACCCGGCGCACCCCCCGATCGGCCAGATCGCGGGCGAGCTCGACCAGATCGGCTTGTCGCAAGGACGGATCGCCCAAGCCCCGCAGCACCAGTCCCCCCACCACGCCCTCCCCTTCGATGCGACCGTAGAGACCGGTGAGCATCGCGTGATCGGCGCCGAGCACCTCGAGCGCGATGGCGGCGGTGACGAGCTTCTGGTTCGATGCCGGGTTGAGCGCGGTGTCCGCTTGGTGGGCGAAGAGAACCTCGCCCGTGGCGGCGTCGGCGACGCTGATGGAGACGCCCTCTCCGAGAGCGGCCTCGGCGACCAGCGCGCGCAGGCGGGTGCTGAGCGCCGCGTGATCCTGCGCCATCGAGCCCGAGGACATGAGCACCCAGAGCACCGGCGCGAGCAGGAACGCCAGGGCCCGAAGCGGCGGGCGGAGTCGAAAGTCCATGCGCATGGGGCGCGGGTTAGCACCTTCCGAGGGCGCTTTGCACGCGGGCTGGCGTTCGCGGTGACGCTCGCGATGGCGGGTTGTGGCGCGCCTCGCGAACGGAACGAGGGCGAGGCGCTAGAGGTGCTCCTGCCCAGCGCGCCCATCGAGATCGATCCTCGCTTCGTGCTCGACGCGCAGGGGCTGCGGGTCTCACGCCTGATCTTCTCGGGGCTGGTCTCCATCGATCCGTACTCGCTCGATGTGCTGCCCGAGCTCGCCGAGCGCATCGACGTCGATCCGTCGGGCACGCGCTACACGGCCACCCTGCGAGCCGGGCTGACGTTCGCGGACGGCAGCGCGCTCGATGCAGACGACGTACGCGCCACGTTCGAGAGCATCCGTTCACCCGACCTGGGCTCGCGCTTCGCGGAGACGTACGCACGCATCGAGCGCATCGAGACCCCGGATCCGCTCACCGTCATCTTCGTGATCGATGGGCCCCACGCGCCCTTCATGACCGATCTGGAGCTGCCCATCGTGCGCAGCGAGGATCGCGGTCGACACCTCCATCTCGAAGCTGTGGGCTCCGGCCCGTATGCCTTGGCGGCCGCGACCGAGCGGGCGATGACGCTCGAGGGCCGCAGCGACTATTGGCGCCCAGTGAGCCACCCGCACCTCCGCTTGCTGGTGGTGCGGGACGAGAGCACCCGTGCGCTGCGCATGCTCAGCGGCTCGGCGGATGTCGCGCCCTTCGCGATCGCGCCGCTCTTGGTGCCTTCGTTCGAGGAGGACGCGCGCTTCGACGTCGTGTCCGCGCCGGGCCCTGGGACCGCGTACCTCGCGTTTCAGACCGAAGCCGGTGCGCTCTTTGACGTACGGGTGCGTCGCGCCCTGGGGCACGCGATCGATCGGGTCGCCTTGATGCACAGCAAGTTCGGCGAGCGCGCCGAGCTCGCGTGCGGGTTCATTCCCACGGCGCACTGGGCGTATGTCGGAGACTTGCCGAATCTCGACTTCGATCCGTCGCGGGCTCGCGCGCTGCTCGATGAGGCGGGGTATCCCGATCCGGAAGGCGATGCGTCGAGGTTCGCGGTGCGGATCCGGACGAGCACGGATCGCACGCGCGCCGCGATCGCGCGCGCCATCGCAGCGATGTGGCGCGACGTGGGGATCGACGTCGAGGTGGGGACCAGTGAGGTCGCGTCGCTCCTCTCCGATCTGGACGCGGGCCGCTTCGAGGTAGCGCTCATGACGTTGCCCGAAGTGTTCGAGCCGCACGTGCTCCACTGGTTCTTCGCGAGCAGCCGCGGCGAGGACCGACCCAACCGCTTCCGCTTCCGCAGCGCGCCGCTCGATGCAGCACTGGAGAGAGGACGCGTGGCGGTCGCGCGAGAGGACAGGTTCGCGGCGTACGCGGAGGCCCAGCGGGTGCTGGCGAGGGAGCTGCCCGCGCTGCCGCTGTGGCACGAGCACGTGGTGGTCGTCTCGAGGGTGGGTATCTCGCGGCCAGGCAGCGCGATGCGAGCGCCGAGCGACGGGCGGCTCGGCTTTCTTTCGCGTTGACTGGCCCCGCGATTCAGCGAGCGAGCCAGCGGCGCAGGATCCCGCCCTCGCGCAGCGAATACCCCTGCTCTTCGAGCGCCTCGAGCAGCGTCGCCATCATGGACACCGGCCCCAGCAGGCGCCCCGCTACCCGCTCGCGCAGGGCCCCGTCGGGCACGACGACGTTCACCCGCGCGCCGACCATCCGCGCGTGCTCGACCAGCGCGGCGATGCCCGTCGCCATCGCCTCCTCACGCTGTGTAGACACGGTCTGGGCCCAGATGACGCACCCCTTCACGTCGCGTGACAAGAGCGCCCGACCGACCGCGTCCATCGCGCCGCTCATGCGATCCACGTCGTCTAGGTAGGGCACCGGCACCAAGACCAAACCGGGCGAGAGCACCAGCATCTCGACCTGCGAGCAGATGCGCCCTTCGAGCTCCGCGACGCTCGCGTCGCGCAGGCCGCTCGCGTAGCCCTCGATCACCACGGAGCGAAGCTGTGCGACCCCGTCGTCCTCCGCTAATCCCCCGTGCTTCGCTAGTCCCCCATGCTTCGCTATCGCGTCGATGACCAGCAGCGCGCCGCTGGGCGACACCCCCGCTAGCGCCAGTCTCCGGCCGAGCAGCGCCCCGAGCGCCTGCGCTTCGCTCCGATCCACCTCGCCCGCATCGGGCTGCTGCGCCGCGACCGCACCATCGAGCACGGTCACGGCCTCGCGCGCGAGATCTTCCGCCCCACGGATGCCGGCCGCGAGCATCGTCTCGCGCAGCTTGATCTCTGCGCGCTCGAGGGCCTCAGGCGATAGACCGCGTTCCACGCGCGGACTCTACCCTCTCACGACTACCGGCACTCGCCGCTGGGGATGTGGCAGGTCAGGCTCGGGTCGAACATCCGGCAGAACGGCGTGCCGCCCAGGGTGTTGCAGCGCGGGGCGCAGAGCGAGAGCGTGCTCGCGTAGCAGACCTGGTTGTTGCCGCTGGTGCAGTCCGCGTTCGTGCGACACGAGCAGGCGAACTCGTCGATGAAGCCGTTCCCATCGTCGTCCGCGTTGTTGCAGCACTCGCTCGATCCGAAGACCGCCGCGGGCGTGCATCCCGAGTCCGCGCAGTCGATGGGTCCATTGCAGTCGTTGTCGCGTCCGTCGGTGCACTGGGCCACCGTGCGCTCGGCCGCGGTGCACATGCGGCATGCCGGGACCCCAGTGCAGCGAGGATCGGCGCAGTCCGTCAGGCCGTTGCAGTCGTTGTCGCGCATGTCGGTGCAGACCTCGCGACCGGTCGGCACGCAGCAGAACGGCGAGCCGGTGCACGCCATGTCCATGCAGTCGGCGGCGCCGTTGCAGTCGTCGTCGATCCCGTTGCCGCAGTCCTCGGGTCCCGCGAAGAAGCAGCACGCGGGGGTCGCGGTGCACGCGATCTCTTCGCAGTCGGTCAGACCGTTGCAGTCGTCGTCGATCCCGTTGTCGCACTGCTCGGGGCCGCGCGGGATGCAGCACGCGGGCTCGAGGCCGCAGTCGGGATCATCGCAGTCGGTGCGCCCATCGCAGTCCTCGTCCATCCCATCGAAGCAACTGAACTCGGCAGGCTGACAGAAGCCGCAAAGAGCCTCGAAGAAGCAATCGGGGTCGTCGCAGTCGGCGCGCCCATCGCAGTCCTCGTCGAAGCCGCTGTTGCAGTCCTCGAAGGGCAGACAGAGGCGGCACAGCGGGTTGGTGCGGCAGTCCGGGTCGTCGCAGTCGAAGAGTCCGTCGCAGTCGTCATCGAGGGTATTGCGGCAGAGTTCGGCTTCACAGACGCCGCAGCCGGGGTTGGTGGCGCAGTCGGGATCGTCGCAGTCGACGAGCAGATCACAGTCGTCGTCGATGCCCGTGCCGCAGATCTCGAAGGGCAGGCACACCCGGCACACCGGGCTCCCAGCACACTCGGAGTCGTCGCAGTCGAAGTCGCCATCGCAGTCGTCGTCGCGGCCATTCCGGCAGATCTCGCCGCTCACGCACATCACACACGCAGGGTTGCGGGCGCAGTCTCCATCCATGCAATCGACCAATCCATCACAGTCGTCATCGACCCGGTTGCGGCAGGACTCGGGGGTACAAACCACGCACTCGGGTGCGCCGGTGCAGCTGTCCACGTCCGAGCAGTCGGTGCGTCCGTCGCAGTCGTCGTCGATCCCGTTGCCGCAGTTCTCGGGGACGCATATCCGGCACCTCGGGTCGCCTGCGCAGTTCGAGTCGTCGCAGTCCACTAGCAGATCACAGTCGTTGTCGATCCCATCGAAGCACATCTCGGGGCTCGGCACGCAGCCGCAGGCCGGGCTCGCGCGACACGCAGGGTCTGCGCAGTCGATCAGACGATTGCAGTCGTCATCGACCCCGTTGGTGCAGTTCTCCGGCACTGGCACGCAGATCTCGCAGCCGGGCGTCCCCGCGCAGTCGGGGTCGTCGCAGTCGGTGAGGCTGTCGCAGTCGTTGTCGAGCATGTCGCCGCAGACCTCGGGCCGGCAGTCCATGCACGCGGGCTGCATCAGGCAGAACCGATCGGCGCAGTCGGTGAGGTCGTCGCAGTTGTTGTCGATGCGATCGCGGCACACCTCGGCCGCGCCCGGGAAGATGGCGCGGTTGGTGTCGTCGCAGTCGTTGCCCCCGCAGCTGACCGCGACGAATCCATCGCCATCCCCATCACGACCGACGAACGTGCACGCTCGGGTGGCCTCGTCGCAGCGATCGGTGGTGCAGGTGTTGCCGTCGTCGCAGCGGGTGGGGGTGCCCGCGACGCAACCCATCAGGGTGCAGCGCTCGGCGCCGTTGCAGAAGAGCGGGTCGGTGCAGCGCATGTCGACGGGGGTGCGGGTGCAGCCGCCCGCGAGCTCGCTGCAGCCATCCACCGTGCAGTCGATTCCGTCGTCGCAGGGCATGCTCAGGCCGGGCCGGCAGGTGTTGTCCACGCAGACCTCGCGGCCGTTGCACATGAAGCCGTCGTCGCACTCGACGTCGTTCATGCACGCGACGACCACGCAGCCGCCCACGACCGGATCGCAGATGCCGACGGTGCAGCGGGTCGAGTCGGGGATGGACTCACAGCTCCGGGCCTCTTCGACGCAGCGGTCTGCGGTGCAGCCGATTCCGTCATCGCACAGGATGGGCGCGCCGAGGAAGCAGGTGCCCCCATCGCAAGCCTCGACCCCGTTGCAGAAGATGCCGTCGTCGCAGTCCGCATCGAACGCGCACTCACCAGGCGCGTCCGGCGTATCGATCCCCGCGTCGCGCGCATCAAAGGGCACGTCCGGCAGCCCGCCATCGTCCATGCCTCCATCGCGGGGATCGGTGTCCGCGAAGTCGTCGAGCTGGGTGCGCCCGCAGGCCGGGACGGCGAGCGCCAAGAGGATCGTGCACGCGAGGCGGGCGTTGGAGGACGAGAAGCAGGAGAGAGAACGCATGAGAGAGCCTCCAAGGGAGCACGGAGCGCGAGAGCAGGAAGGGAGCGAAAGGGAGCACAGAGCAACCATCGTTCCATGCCGGGATGTGCCAGAAGGTCAGCAAGACGACCCACTTCTTTGCGTGAGGACCACGCCCCGGCCCAAGATCCCGGGGTGAAAGCCCGGTGGAGCTACGTGGCCGGCCTCTTGGCGCTCCTTCAAGGATTCTCCCAGTCCTCGGATGCCCAGACCGATCCTGCCAGCCTCGCGAGGGCCGCGAGGGACACCGATGATCACTTGCCCAGCGACGTCGCCGACGACTGCGACCTGAGCGAAGGTTCAGGTCGCGAGGAGCTGCCCCGCGACGAGCTGTGCATCGCGGATCTCCGGCGACGCGAGGTGTCCTTCGAGGTCGCGAGCGCCGAGGGGGTCTCGACGCCGCTGCGTTTTGCGGACGTTCGAGGCGTCGTCATCCACCCCCGAAGTGGACGCCCCACCGAGCACGACGTCACCGACTGTACGCTCATCGCCGCGCTCTCCAGGTGGGCCGGCACCCTGCGCGCCGACGGAATCCGCAGCCTCTCCCACATGTCGATCTACCGGCGCGGCGCGCACGTCGCTGGCACCAGCAGAGCGAGCGGTCACGCGGCAGCGATGGCGATCGACGTCTCCCACTTCGAGTTCGACGACGGCACCAGCTTCTCCGTGGAAGACGACTGGGCCAACGCCACCCCGGGCGTCTCTCCCTGCGTGAGCCTGGATGGCGAGTCCGATCACCAGCGAAGGGTCCGCCGGGTGGTGTGCGCCGCGTCTGCCTCGGGGCTCTTTCAAGTGGTGCTCACCCCGCACCATAACGCCGCGCACCGCAACCACGTGCACCTCGAGGTCCGCCCCGACGTCACCTGGCGCATCCTCGAGTAGCGCGAGCACTAGATCGAATCGCAGAGCCACCCGTCCGAGGGGCGCAACACGACTTCGACGCCTCCCGCCGCCGCGCTCGCTCCCTTCTTCCGGAGCGCCCGAGGCCGGCAGGGACGTCGCGGACTTTTGCTCTCAGGAGGACACGATGACTCGGCGCGCTCTCAACAAGTCTCTCAGGAACGGTTTCGATGGATCTCGGCAGGTCACCCGCTCGCTCACCGCGGCGCTCTTCTTCGGTGGTCTGATCGCCAGCGCGCTGGTCAGCGAAGGCTGCGGCGCCGCTTCGGTGCGGCCCACCGGTGAAGACCCCAACATCCTCGAGCTCGCTGCGACCTTGGGCAATCGCTATGTCCCCTCGGGCACCTCGAGCGACATGGTCGCGCGTGTCCGCATCGACGCGCACTCGGTGCTCGGCGCCAACCGCCCGCCCATCAACGTCGCGCTCGTCGTCGACACCTCGGGCTCGATGGAGGGACAGCCCATCGCGGATGCCCGCGCCGCCACCGCCGCGCTGCTCGACTCGCTCCGCCCTGGTGACCGCCTCTCGGTCGTCGTCTTCCACAGCGAGACCGAGCTGCTCCTGCCCTCGACGCTCATCGACGAAGGCCAGCTCGACGACATCCGGGCCCGCATCGAGCACATGGAGGCCCGCGGCACCACGGACTTGAGTGGTGGTCTGCAGGCCGGCCTCGAGGAGGTCACCCGCTACTTCGATGCCCGCGGGATCAACCGGGTCGTGTTGTTGTCTGACGGCGTGCCCAACGACGCATCGATGGTGCGCCCCCTCGCACAGGCCGCCGGTGAGCGACACATCGCGGTCACCGCGCTGGGCCTGGGCTTGGACTACGACGAGGTCTTGATGGGCGACGTCGCCACCGCGAGCGGCGGACGCTTTCACTACGTCGCCAACTCCTCGGAGGTCGCGACCGTCTTCCGCGACGAGGTCCTGCGCATGTCCCGCACTGTCGCCCGCAACGTGTTCGTCGAGCTGCGGCCCGGCCCCGGCGTGACCATCCAGAGCGTCGCCGGCCCCACCATCAGCGAGTCGGGCGGCCGCATCTACGTGAACATCGGGGATCTGTCGGAGGGCGACAGCCGGGATCTCTTGGTCCGCATGACCGTCGAGGGCCGCCGTGACGGCGCCGCCGTCGAGCTGATGGACGCGGTGATGACGTTCGACGACGCGGCGTTCGACGCGGGTCACTTCGAGCGGCGTTTGTTCCTCGGCGCGCGTGCGACTGCGGATGAAGGTGAGCTCGCCTCGGGTCGCGATGTCTCCGTCGAGCACGAAGCGGCGCGGATGACCGCGGCGGCGGTCACCGTCGAAGCGATCCGGCTAGCGCGCGGCGGTGAGGTCGAGCGGGCCCGCACCATCCTGGCGTCGGCCGCGGTCGAGGCCAGCGCCTATGCGAACACCGATGACGAGATGGCCACGCGCGCGGCGAGCATGCGAGTCTTGGATAGCTACCTACCCTCGATTGCGCCCAACGCGCCTTCGGCGGCGCCGGCTTCGATGGAGTCCGAGGTGCGGAGCTACTACGACGAGGCGATGACCACCGCCGACGGGTACTGACGGACCGGTAGTCGGAGAGGCGCGGGCCTCGTCTGCGGTGGTTGCCGCGCCCCCCGAAGCCCCCGGCGAAGAAGGCGGCTCCGGCTGGGCGATGTCCTCCTGCAGTCCTCCGTCTGCGCGTGACGCGAACGAACTCGCGCGGAGTGTCGTGGCCGGGTACGTCCTCACGTTACTTCGCGGGGAGCGCGGAGTCCCCGAGTTCGTTACCTCGGAAGTGCCGGGCGGGCGCCTGTTCACCCCGATGGTGCCGGTTCGGCTCGATGCCGGGCCGGTAATCGGCGCCGTCGATGCAGCTCCGAGCTTGGTCTGGGTGCCCATGCCTGAAGAAGCGGTCTTTGTCGACGACGCGGGCAGGAGTACCTCGCACGAGGAGAGGCGCCAGAGCCTAGTTGGACCGGCTAAGGACTGATGCATCTAGCTGACGGGCGTTGGGTGGTGTCTTCGACGTACCCGGCGAGTTCGGACGGTGATGTACAGGTTGGAGACACCACGGTTAGTCTTGGTGCTCTCGAGGTCATGGTAGCGGCCGAAAGAACTGCTGAAAGGAGTGCGCTATGAGTCACGGTCGTGGATCTATGGTTCTCTCAGCCTTCACTTGGCTGGTGGTCGGATGCGGGCCTACCGCGGAGACCGTCCACGAGGTGGACGTCTCCTCCCAGTTGCCGCCCGCGCCTGCGAGCTTGACGGAACTCGCGGCCAACATTCGCTCTGAGGACGGCACCGTCTTCGTCGGGAGTATCACCGCAGACATGTCGATCGTTCCGGAGCGGGCCCCGAGCGGGCCAGACGTCGGGCTCTACCTGTCGTATCCGCGCACACAAGCCACGGTCTCGGTAACAGATGCGCTGGGCGGCGACGTGGGTTCGACGACCGACGTGATCGCGACGGACGGCCCACCAGTCGTGGTCGACGAGGCGGGCACGGTGCAGACCAATTGGTCTGTGTCGGGAATCAACCCTAGCCTGTGGGAGTATCGGTGGATGCCGGGTGCCGGTAGTCACGTATTTTTCGTGACCCCGTCGCTCGACGGTCCCGTGCTTCGTTGGGCCGCGCGGGTGGAAGGTGGAGTGGCCGAGGGCGATGGAACCGTGGATGGCGCAGACACGAGCTTGGATGCGTTGCGGGTCTCGCCATAGCCGTGTAGTTCGATCCAAGTTTGTCCTGGACGCTGCCGCTTCCGCGGGGAGTCACCGGCCAAAGCGCCCCCACCGCGCCTACTCCCGCAGCTGCACCGCCAAGGCCTCGAGGATCACCGCATTCCAGTCCCGCCAAGCGTGCGCCCCCTCGTACTCCACCGCGACATGCTCGATCCCCGCGGCGGTCAGATGCGCATGAAGTGCCTCGCTGCCCTCCCGCACCTCGCCACGATCCTCGGTCCCCCACGCCAAGTAGATCCGCGCCGACACGTCCTCAGGCGAGCGCCACAAGAGATACGGGTCATCGCGCTCCACCCGGCTGCGCGGCCGAGTAGGACCAAACACGTGGTAGGTCGGGATGATGATCTGAAACACCCGATCACTCGCGAACGCGATCCGTCGGTCGGTGTCCAGCGCAGGCCCGGAGATCGAGGTCAGCGACGAAAACAACTCGGGGTGATGCACCACGAACCGCGTCGCCCCCTCGGCGCCCATCGACACCCCCATCACGTGGCAGCCCTCGGGACAGGCCTGGGTGTGGTAGCGCCGCGAGATGGCGGGCAAGAGCTCGAGGAGCACGAAGTCCTCGTAGTTGCGGGTCCCGTCGTACCAGTTGGCCCAGAATCCCAAGTTGCCCTCGGGCACCACCACGACAGCGCGCGGGATCGTTCCGTCCGCCATCGCCGCGAGCACCCGCTCACCTAGGCCCGCGCGGTCCCAGCAGTCCGGCCCATCACCGCCCCCATGAAGGAACACCACGACCGGCAGCGCCTCGGATCCATCCAGATCCTCGGGCACCAACACCGCGTACTCCATCCAGGTCCCGCGCATAGCGTCGCTCGGGGTGCGGCGGTAGGTCAGCGCGCGAGGGAACGACGCGCAGCCGAGCAGCGAGCAGACGACGATCAGGAGGAAGAGGCAGCGCACCGCGGGAGGATCGGCGGCGCGCGACAGCATCGCAAGCCCCTCGTCACGAGGTGCTCATGTGCGCGTGGGCGTCATCGCGCTATCTCCCTACGAGCGTTGAGCAGCCAGGCTACGCCTGGCGTTGGCCGTCGATCAATCGGGCCCCAAGCAGCGATCGAGGACACGCCGCACGTGGTGCACTCAAAGAGGCTCTCGCCAAACACGTGCCGTTGAGCCGCGCTCGCGCGAGCGTTCGGGCTCAGCGCGCCTGGGGGTTCCCGATGGCGAACGCCCGCGGGCGGACGGGTACCGGTCTCCTGTGCCGATCAGAACGCCGGCACGTCCGTGCTCGGCCCCAAGTCATTCCAACAGAGGAGGCGACCGTCGAGTGTGATCCCGCAGAGCCCGTCCCCGATCGCGATGTCGCTCCAGAGCTCACCCCGCGGTGTATTGGCGGCAAGGCTCGAGCCGGCCGTGCGCTCGACGGTGTAGGCCGAACCCCAACACTCGAGGGTGTGGTCGGGGTGGATGCCGCACGCGAGATAGCCCTCCGCAATCTCGAGCTGAAGGAGCTCCGCATCGGGCAGCGGGCCGACCTCAGTGTCCCACTCTGTGCCGGTGCAATCGCGTGGCGGAAGGCCGATCTCCTCGTCGATGCACCGGGTATCGCAGCGGGGCCGGCCCTCGGGGGAGAGCCAGCAGCGAACGCTTTGCCCCTGGCCGGCAAGACGGCTCGCCGGAAGACCCACCCGAATCATGTACTCCGGCAGGCCCGGTTGAAAGCACACGACATCGTCAGCCGTCCGCGCGCAGTATTGGCCGGACGCACTGCCCCGAACCTCGAGCACGCTCGCCAGCGCTAGGTAGGTCGGGGCCAGGCCCCAGCATTGGAGATCGCCCTCCGCATCGATTGCACATGCGTCGACGGCGTCGGGCGCCACGTCATGCAACGACCCCCGCGGCGGCATCTCGATCGGGTTGGGTGGCATGAGTGGCCGGCCCGCACAAGTGACCTGGCGGTCTACCACCACGCAGACCGCCCACACCCCGGGTGCCACCTCGTCAGCCAGCGTCGGGAGAGCATCCAGGTTCGGTACATTTTCGGGCAGGCCTTGCCCCCAGCAGCGCCACTCGCCATGCGCGCGACGAGCACAAAAGGCCGAGCCATTCCCAGAGATGTCGACGATGGGATTCGATTCGCCGCCATTCGCGTCGGGCTCGCCGACGTCGAGCAGGAGGACGTCGGGCGCGCCCCCGTCGCCAGCGTCAACCATCCCGCAGTTGCACGCGGGGACGATGACGAGGAGCACGCCAACGACCGCGACTCGCATCACGGGTGCTCGATGAGAACGTGCACCACCGCCACGATGCTCGGGAGTGGCAGGTGGGGCTCTGGGGGCTCCCGGAACGCTTCGAGACCCAGCGCGAGGTCGAGCACCTCGTCGCTCATGTCGATGGGCCGCGTCGCCCTCGGGCTGAGCCCCGTGGCGGTCGGCACCACGGCGACCAACTCGGAGCCACCAAGGCCGGACGCACCGACGGCGTAGACTGCGTAGAGTTCCGCTTCGGCAGCACGCGCGACAAAGGCGCTGATAGGCCCTTCGAGCGGGGGACCCATCTCGAGCACCGCGAGGCTCTCGCGCGCCAAGGTCAGCAACTGGCCTTGATTGTCCAGCGTCAACGCGACGAGCAAGTCTGCAGGCACGGTGGCTGGCTCCTCGGGCCCGGTGAGCCCGTCCACCCGCGCCCCGGCGCGCCCCGACATGAACGCATAGCTACCGATCTCGACCCGGTCGCTCGCGCGTACAGTTCGTATCTCGCCGTCGGTCGTGAAGCTCCGACCTGCCCAGACGAAGCCGTCGCCCGCCGCCTCAGGAATCACCACCCGGCCCCAGGCAAAGGCCTCCATCTGTGCGATGCCTGGCGTACCGATGCTGGGAATGATCACGAGGGCAGAGCTGGTTACCGCGACCACGTACCCGTCGTCGCGCAGCGGGACGACCGGGTGAATCCGGGCGTCGGAGAAGCGACCCATATCGTACCGACCCATAGCCGCTACGCCGCTCGTGCGGATACGGAGTCGCCCCACGGTCCCGCCAAACGCCACGAGCGCATAGAGTTCCCCTGCGGATCGGTAGGTCTGAAGCGAGTTCACGGCGAGCGAGGACGTCCCCGGCACGACCCCGAACAGCGCGGCCAAGTTGATCTCCTGCTCAGGCTCTCCCGTAGTCACGTCGTACCCGACCAGATATCCCTCGGCGGTACCCACCCACAAGAGCTCGTCAGCGCTGATGACCCGGGGCTCGCCGTGGGTCTCCTCCACTTCGAACTCGGCGACCAACGGACCAAACGTGGGGCCACCGGCGTACTCGATGCTCTGCACTACGAAGCGCCCGGTGACCACCGCACCGGCATCCACCCCGACACCCGCGTCGCTACCAAGGCGCGGCAGGAAGCCAATCCCGGTGCTGGGGCACGATGTGGTGCTCTCGGCGACCACCCGCGCAACGCAGCCGATGCACCGCCCGGAGCCTGTCGCCAGGCGGCACGCGCCGCAAAGACGCCTCTCGCAGGTCTCGATGGGGGGTCGTGTCTCGCCGGGGGAGTACGGGAGGCACTCGGTGCACGCGTCGGCACTGCCCGGCGTCGGCTCGTAGCTGGTGTCGGTGCGAGTTCCCCCCGGGCAAACACCGGTGACATCCGGAGGTCCGCCCACGCAGAACGTCGCGGTCGCAGCACAGGTGAGCTCGGTGCTGGTGGCCATACACACCGGCTGTCGAGGCGGTCCGCTGCCTCCGCAGCCGCTGGACGCTTCGGCCGCGCCAAGCGCGAGGACCAATACGAACAGAGCGCGGAGACTCATGCTGCACCCCCAATCCTGCGACGCTGAAAGGTCCCTTCACACCACGAGAATATCTGGGCAGCGATGTCGGCTCCGTAGGTAGAGGTCAGCGACCTCATCAGCTGCTGCCACCAACCCTCCTCAGCGTCCGCGCGGTCCACGGGATCCCTAGCCTCGCGAGCCTCCGCAAGTGCCTCCCGGAACGATGCCAGAATGGTCTCGAGACGCTCTGATTCGGGCGGTTCCCCCGCAAGTGCTTCGACCTCGGCGAACCCGTCGAGATCTGCGATCGGGATACTCAGGTCGATGCCGGTGGGTGGCACCCCGGGCTCCCCGCTGCCACACCCCGCAACGAGGGCGAATACGAAGGCCGCTGTCGTGATGCGACTCAAGGACATGGCGTGCTCCCCCCGGTGGCGGTGGCGGTGCGGTTGCCGAGGATCCAGCTGGCTTCCTCGGTGAACGTGGTCTCGAACGCGGCCTCTTCGCCGCGCGGTGCGAAGAACTGGAAGTCGCGCGTCGAGACGAGGCCCTCGGGATAGAGCCGGTTGATGGGCCCACGATGCACGATCAGGGGCACGTGCGGCAGGATCGAGGTGTAGCCGAACACCGCGGTGAAGGTCCCGTCGGGGTTCGAGCGCACGCAGGTCACGACAGGAGTCAGCGCGCACGCAGCGAGCGAGTCGTCGCGCACGGCGGCGGCGAGCCCCACCGCCTGGAGCACCACGTTGGGCTGCAGGGTCACGCTCCGCGCATAGACCCCACCGCGGTACGGCGACGCGCCCGGCAACAGGGTGACACTGGCACGCGGCGCCAGAATCCAGCCCTCGAGCGGCGCGTGAATCTGCACCGCGGATGTGGTGTCCAGCACCAGCAGCAGCGCAGGCTCGGCCGAGACCACGCTGCCGTTCCAGTCGAGCGCCCCGGTGATGCGCACGAGTGTGGGGTTCGATGCATCACCGGACACTTCCAGGATCGAGCCGGGCTGCATCCGAAGAGAAGACATGGTGTGGCGACCCAAGCCGAGCGTGAGTCGTCCGCGGGGACCCACGACGATGGCCCCGTGCGCGCCGGCCGGGAGCGTGGCCGTGCCCCCCGGCCGCACGGTGAGGTTGGGTCCCGGCACGACCGTCGGAACGATCACCCTCACGACCACACCAGGGGTGTACGGACCGTCGCGGACGATCCCGCCCTCGATCACCGCACGGGCATGCGCGCTCAATGTGCCGCCCGCGTGAAGGGGACCCGCTACGACCGCGTCCGCCCCGAGCGTCGTCGTGCCCGTCGCCCAGGCCTCACCTACCGTCGCGCGGGGGGCAAGGGAGAGGGAGCCGAGCGAAGCCACGGGCGCCTCGACTGTGCCCGTCAGTACATGCGCGTCTGGCTGAAGCGAGAGCGCGTCGCTCGCGGCCACCGCGACCCGATCGGTGCTGGTGCCCAGCGGCAACGTGAAAGTGACGAGCTCTTCACCCGCATCGAGAGGCAGGGTCCCGTCGCTCGAGACCCGCACCTCCAGCGGCTCCCGCGCCAGCGCGCCGTACCCATCGTCGGCTGCGATGATGAGCTGGTGTACCCCGATCGGGAGCCGCACCGGGCCCGCCGTCGCGCCTATGCCTGCCCCGCCCAGCTCCGCCCAGCTCGCTTCGACATCGCCGTCGACATCCAGCAGACCAGCATCGATCACGACGTCCGCGACGCAGCTGGTAGTCATGTCAGGCGCGCTAGGCGCAAGGTAGGGCGGCGCGTTCTCGAACGGCGTATCCGCGGCCACCTGCACCCGAATACTGGCTTCATTCCCATCGATGGTTCCCACCAACCGCACATCGATGAGGGCCGTCTGCTCGGTGGGACCAAAACGGACGTCGAGCACCCGAAGAAACGACATGGGGTTCTCCTCCGCGAAGAACGCGAAGGGGGTGCCGCCATTGGCGGTTCCGATGACCCAGAACGGGAGGCCTCGCACCTCGGTTGCTCCGAACAACGTCTGCAGCTGGCCGAACGCGGGCTCCACCGTCCGCACGCTCACCGTCTCGAAGGTCTGCCCCGCGATCGAGAATGGTTCCGTCGACTCGAGCACCAGCTCGTTGATGGTGTAGCGGCAGGGCGCGTCGAGGGCGCCTGTGCAGCGGGCATCGTTCGTCGACAGCGAGAGCCGCCCCCCGGTGATGTGGGTCATCGCCCTCTCGGAGCCGAGCTCCATGGTCACCATCCCCGTCGAGAAGCGCGCCACGACGTCGTCGCGCCTCGGCTCACGGTCATCGGCGAATGGCGCGGCGCTCGCGGTGGCGGAGAAGACTAGGAGCGCTGCTGCCCCCCCCCACCAACGGCGAGCGCTCTGTACTGATTTGGGTCGTACTCGACTCATCATTGACCTCCCGACAGGTGTTGAGTCGTCAGGCTACGCCCAGGGCTGACCGCCGGTCAACGGGGCCAAATACAGGCGAATCAAGGGCGGAGCGAACGTGCCAGCGCGTACTGGGTGGTCTCTTCGATCTCACGACCCACCACGAAGAAGCCGTGGCCTCTCCGGATCCACATCCGGTGCTCGGGCCACGGTGCGCGCTTCACCAAGCCTGCCAACGCGGCGCGGTCCTCGGGCGTCGAAAAATCCGTCGCTTCCTCTGCGATGGCAACACCCAGTCTGCGCGCGTCTTCGGGCCCATCGAGCGCATGCCCGTGCAGCGCGACCGTCGGCGGCGCGTCCCACCCAGACGCCGCCTCGCGCAGGATGGCATCGTAGAGCGGCGTGTCCGATGTCGGACGAATCGAGGCGTTCATCGAGCGGTATCGGGCACTCCAAGACACCGGATCGAACGACACCACCTCGACGATGCGATTCGGATCCAAGGCACCCGGGGTGCGGCCGCTCGGAGTCACGAACAGGCGCCCCTCGATCACCATCGCCGCGTTGCCGCCCGCGAGCCCGTCCCCGAGCACCGGGCAGAGCCCCGATCGATCGAGCGCGTCGATAGCGCCGGCCAACGCGCGCACCACCTCAGGCAGCTCGACGGCTCCCAGCCATTCCGTCTGAAAGAGCACCCGCGCTCGCCCGGTGACATCCTCGCTCATCGCGACAGCAAGCTCGGCAGATAGTCACTCGGCGCGTCGAAACCGCAGAGCTCGATCACCGTCGAGGCGACGTTCGCGAGCCCCGCGGTCGCGTCCTCTCGGAACGTGCGACCGCCGCCCCCGACCAACACACACGGCACCCGATTGAGCGAGTGGCTGGTCTTGGGCCGGTAGAGGCCGCCATCCCCCCGAAGCAGCGCGCCCTTCTTGTCGCGCTCGATCATCTCGTCCGCATTCCCATGGTCCGCGGTGATGATCAGCGCGCCGTTCATCGATTGAACCGCTGCGATCAACCTACCGAGCGACAAGTCCACGGCTTCCACGGCCACCCGCGCCGCATCGCGCACCCCCGTGTGTCCCACCATGTCGCCGTTCGCGTAGTTCACCC
>Ga0105047_10002394_pt1 | contig 33465 bp, 31 predicted proteins | sample MAT04_FD_78384 | JGI IMG/M metagenome (GOLD analysis project Ga0105047, IMG submission 78384) | Freshwater microbial communities from Lake Fryxell liftoff mats and glacier meltwater in Antarctica - MAT-04 (megahit assembly) | ecosystem: Environmental > Aquatic > Freshwater > Ice > Liftoff... | reverse complement strand
GATTTCGACTCTTCTTTCATGGTTTGTTTCAGGAGGTTTACCTGATTTGCCAGCCAACAAAAAGTGCTGATGATTAACACCACAAAAAAGATATAAAGCACTCCGCCTGACAAGCGGTTTACCCACCCCAGAAAGAATTTCTCCAATACGCCTTCAATTAATTTGATCAAGGTGCGGAACAAAAAAATGGTTCCTAAAAAGAGAATGACAAAGGATAACAGCATCGTATACTTACTGCTGAGAATCTGGTTCACAAATAAATATTCAGACAATGAACCCGATAATTTTAGGGCGATAATAATGCCTAAAAACACAGCGAATAAAGAACAGATTGCCCAGAGTAATCCTTTCTTCCAGCCACGGACAAAAGCGAGTATGGCCAATACAAGAAGAATTCCATCCAGTACCATAATTTTGAAACTACGCTAAAAGTTCTTTCACTAAAGCTGAGATCATCTTTCCATCTGCTTTTCCTGCAAGCTGTTTGGTGGCAGCTCCCATTACTTTTCCCATATCACCGGGACCCGATGCGGCAAGCTGGGTAATGATCTCCTGCAATGAAGTTCTCAATTCGCTTTCATTCATCTGCGTTGGAAGAAATTTCTCGATCACCTCAAGTTCTTCGCGTTCTTTTTGTGCAAGGTCTTCCCTGTTCTGCGTCACAAATATCTCCAGTGAATCCTTTCGTTGCTTTGCAAGTTTCTGAAGAAGTTTTGTCTCATCCTCTTCCGTCAGTTCGCCTGTTTTCCCTTCTGCTGTTTTTGCGATAAGGATCGCAGATTTAATCGCGCGTAATGCACGGAGAGAAGCTTCATTCTTAGAAAGCATGGCGGCCTTCATGTCTCCCATAACAGTTAATTCTAATGACATAAATTTTTATTTTTGGTTGAACAGATTATAATTGATTTTTTTTCATTTCCTCGTCCATTTTCTTTTTCATGGATTTGGAGAATTCTCTCATTTCATTGGCAAGGTCATTGTGGTTGGTGGCTCTTTCGTACGTATCTGCCATGGTCATCATGGTTTGAAAAAAGAAATCGTCCATTTCATCCACCATCATTTTCTTTGTCCACAGATCGATCCGGAGTGCGGCATTCTCATTCAGATCCCAGATACTCAGCATAAATGCTTTTGCTTCCGTCGGTTTATTCACGCCTCCTTCGACTGCTTGCCAGAAGATTTTTTCCGGAACTTTCTTTTCATCCAGTTGCACATCGATATGTATGGTAGATGTATGGCTCATTGTAAATTAAAATTGTAATAAGGTGCAAATATATACAATTAGGAATGAGATAATCCAGTTTGAAAGTTAGGATATTGAATAAGAACGGTGTAAGATATTCAGGTTAGAACCTTGGACAGCCATAGGTATTTATGATCTCATTACCCGATTTATAATTGCCCTGCAGAATAAGAGATATTTCAAATGCACCCAAGCCGTTATTACCATCACTCATGTCAGAAACAGTATGATCATAACTAAACGTAACTCTATGCTGTTGGAATTTATATCCTGTCGAAACGATCACAGCGTCTTTATTTCTATAATAAGCCCCTATCAGAAATTCATTATTTCCTGCAACCCTGTTCTCACCAACATTGATATTGAACATCGCACCGCCGACCAGTTCACTTGCTTTCTTTTGTCTGGTATAGTATACCGAAGGATTTATCATCAGTTTATTGCTTGCTTTGTATGTAAGATCTACATTAGCGATCGGCCGTAATCCAAGTTTATTGTCTGAACCATAAAAAGACTCAACCGGTTGATTTACATTACGGGCCCCCAGGCTCACTTTCATGTAAATATTATCATTGTTATAGTAGGACATATTCATTCCGACGCTCAGATCAAGAAAACTTGCTTTTTGGGTTGAATTTGTTTCATTGCTGGAAATATTCTTATTAAACGAGAATTCATCCCATTGGCTATCATACGTCAGTTTACTAAAGTCGACACTTCGTTGGTTGTAAGCGGCACCGAGTCCGGCAGACAAACTCGCATTGTCGTTTAACAATAGATGATAGGCTAAATTACCCTGAACTTTAGTCAGCGACAGATTTCCGTTTCCTGCAACATCCCGCCATACAGCAAGACCTGTTCCTAACCAACTGGTTTCCCATTTATTACGAAACAATCCGCAATCTGCAAAGATGCTGAAGGTATTGTATGGAACAGGAACTGTGACCCATTGTGTACGATAGTTGATGCCTGCGCGCCAGTCATTATCTTGTAGCAAACCAGTATTGGCAGGGTTCAACAACATAGGGGCATTATTATATTGAGAAAAATGCAGTCCTTGTGCCTGAACCATAAAACTGCCCGTAACAAAAGCTATAAGTATTGTAATTTTTTTCATGATCTGCATTATTATTTAAGCAATGTAATATTTCCCGTTTTCTGATCGGTTGTACCGTCAAAAAATGATACTCGCAATGTATATCCATATACCTCCATTTCCTGAATATCTCCCTTATAACGACCATCCCAACCTAAGGACTGATCGGTCGATTCAAATACCTTTTCTCCCCACCGATTATAGATCCTGAATACCATTGATGAGATGCCATAGCCTTTCACATACACCATGTCATTCACACCATCTCCATTTGGAGAGAATCCGCTAGGTACGTCCACTAATGGAACTACTAAGCCACGGACCTGCCTGCATGCAGTATCCTTGCACCCGAATTCATTTCTTGCGGTTAGACAAACATTATAATAGCCATCTTTTTGATAGATATGAATATCGTCTTTGAGAATGGAGGTAGAGCCATCACCAAAATCCCAGAGATAACTTGTGGCACCTGTTGACATATTGGTAAACTGATTCGGCGTATTTGGTGTTGGAGGGTTTGGCGACCATGTAAAATCTGCAAACGGAGAAGGCAACACTGTTATAACGTTGGATGAAGTTGCTTGTTTGTTGCATGAGTTTGGATTTCCTGAAACCAAGGTCACTGTAAATGTCCCTGTGGTTGTATACGTATTAGCCGGATTGGTTAGTGTAGACACGTTACCATCACCAAAATTCCAGTTCCATGTGGTTGCATTGGTCGATTGGTCAACAAAATTTATCAATGCCGGTAAACAAATGCTATCAGGCATTGTGAATGCTGAACTGACAAGGCTGGTATTGAAATCGATGACCTTTTGAATAACGGATGGGTTATTACAGGCACTGGTATCTGTCATCGTAAGGGTTATGGTATATGTTGCCGTCGTGGGGAAGGCATGCAATGGTGGGGTTGTTCCGTTAAAGAGAGGACTTCCATCCCCAAAATCCCATAGATAATTTGTTGTAAGACCTGAACCTGTATTTATACTTGTATTGGTAAAGTTTGCGGTAAACGGTCCACAGGAATCTACTTTTGTAAAATTAAAATCTGCACTAATAGAATCATCTTTTACAATAATTGTCAGAATCGTGCTATCCAGACTGAATGTACAACCATTTGGATTCGATGCAAATAACTTTACGAAATAGGTTCCTGCATTCGTAAACACATGAGAAGGATTTACTGCGGTGGTGGTAGGACTACCATCGCCAAAATCCCATACATAGTTAACCGCACTCGTACTACTATTAATAAACTGAACGGTAAATGGCGTACAGCCTACAGTATTGCCTGAAGCTTGTGCATCTGCATCAGGATTCTGGAAATCAAATTTGATTTTTAATGCCCCTAAATTACAGTTTGTTGTCGCTGCCTTCGTGGTTGAATAAGCCCCTGGGGTTACTGGAAAATTCTGAGTTCCTCCTCCACAGGCAGCACAAATCGCCTGATAAATAATTCCATTCTCATCAAAACGACTAGTACCTCCATCCACATGTTCTCCACCACCGGCATTCTGCCCAAAATAAGATCCATAGATCTGTGACACCATATTCTTATTCAACACGATAAAATAATAATCGCTTCCATCTGTCGTGGCTTGCAAAGGTGCCATAAGTGGGAGTCCAAAAGTTGTACCTGGATTTCCGACAATGATAGGACCTCCCCAACCTGACACATAAATATTCTGGCATTTGTCCACTAGAAAAGCATTAATGGCTATATCTGTGGTGGTGGTAGTTCCTGATCCAAAGACTGTAGAAACAAGAATTGCTGTCAGATTTGTATTTAGTTTGGATATGTACTGGCTAGAACCAGTCACAGAGAATACGCCAGCAGTAACAGGATAAGCCCCCATGGTTTGACCTACTATAAAGACATGATTACTATCATCGGTTTGGACCCCGAATGTCTGGTCGTACTGACTAGTACCGATAAAGGTTCCGGCCATCAGGGCTTTGGTTACAGTATTGAATTTTAAGAGAAACCCGTCCGCACTACCGCCTAAATATCCTGGGTTTAAAGTTCCTGGAGTAACAGGAAAATTTGAGCTTTCGGTTCCACCTGCTACAAAAAGTTCATTGGGATTTGTCTTATTGATAGCCAGCACATATCCTGCATCATCCAATGTTCCACCCAGATAGGTACTCCAAAGCATTGCAGTTAAGGATGGATTCAATTGAAAAACAATGGCATCCTGTGCCCCTCCTAAGACTGCTTGTGTAGGATTTACTGTGGGAAAGTCTAAAGATTTTGAACTTCCTGTTACATAGATATTGTCATTGGCATCCACGATGACTTCGCTTCTGGCATCATCGGCATAATTATGTTTTAAACCACCAATCACAAGTTCAGATAAAGCGCCATTGACACCATCTTCGCCGCTACCTCCTACAAATGTGGAGCCCAGCAAGACGGTTCCTGTGGAATTGAATTTCGCGACAAAGATATCACCGCCACCATTATATGTATTGTCGTAACAACCAGCTGTTAAAGGAAATGACGTAGATGGCGAAAAGGTCCGGCCTGCAATTACAAGATTGCCTGCGTGATCGACGATCATACTATGAGGTTGCTCGTTATCCGTTCCTCCGAAGTAGGTTGCAAATAAAGGTATCGTTCCGGTAGGGTCAAATTTACTGAAACTCATATCACATGGAACAATTCCTAAACCAGCACCTGGATTATTCCCGCCACCATAATTGATTTGTATAGCACCTACAGTTACGGGATAACTTCCTGTCAATGTAGTTGAAAAACCAGGCTGATCATTCACCACGATTCCACCGGCATAAAAAGCTCCGGTACTGTCATAAGTCGCGGTATAGCCCCAATTGTCCGCTGTTGAACCAGTAAAAGTACAGAATATAATGGCAGGGTCTATTGTTAATGGATAGTTCTTGTTATATCCTTTCGGGAAACTAAATGAGACTACATTTCCGGTTAGAGTAAACTTTCCAGTCACTTCCTTTCGTTCGTCATTGATATATTGGTAACAGAATGGTTTTAACTCTTTTACCTCGCCTAACGAAGTTTTAATAACTAGGGAACCCTCATTCAGGCGTAATCCATCAACGCCATCGTACTGAAGTTTTATTTGATTGGCGTCTACCTCAGGCGCCACGATAAATTCATATTTGATATTCCCTTCTTCGCTGTACACATGCGCATCGATACCATCGTATAAATTTGTGTAATCAACTGCAAGACAAGGGTGAATCTCGGTTTTCCAGCGTTGAGGGTCTGCACCGAGATAATAATTGTAATATTGTTTCTGTGATTTTTGTGGTGTAAGGGAAACATCCTTATTTGCATTCATAAATATAATATCAAACGCATGGTACTTCAAGATAGTCTCTCCAGTAATTGCACCATGTTTTACACCATGCATATAAGCCGAGTTAGCAGCATCTGCCAGAGATATCCGGAAGCCATCTGTTCGTAAGAATATATTATTTGTTGGCGTTGAACCTTTAAACAAAAATGGCGCATTCCACTGCCCCTGATTTTCTATATATTCTATAGACGAATTTGAATGAGCATGCTGACTGTTAACGTTCTTGCATAAGAACAGCGTCAGGAAGCTCATGAAGAGTGTAATTATCTTTTTCAAAGCAATCATTTAACAGTAAATTTAGTAAATTAAAATCTATAAACCGGAAAAATCAAGACGGAAAAATATCATGCTTAGTTAGAAATGACAAATTCAATACAAAAGATTCCCTATTTTTGTAAAAAAAGAAATGGCAATGTTGAAAACAGGAAATCCGATCGTAAGTATATATACTGAAATGACCCCGAATCCAGAAACGATGAAGTTTGTTGCGAATAAATTATTATACCCAGGCAAAAGTGTTGATTTTCAATCAGAAGAAGTAGCGTCTCCGTCTCCATTAGCCAAAGAATTATTCGGATTCCCTTTTATTAAAGGTGTTTTTATCGCCAGCAACTTTATTACCCTCACAAAAACTATTGAAACCGATTGGAATGATGTGATTCCTAGTATCCGCGAATTTCTGAAAGAGTATCTTGAAGAAAGCAGAACCATCATCAACGAAGATGAACTGATTAAGCCTGAAGAAACTGAGGCACATCATGGAGATGATACAGATGTCGTTCATAGAATCAAGGAATTACTTGAGAATTATGTTAAACCTGCTGTTGAAATGGATGGCGGGGCTATTTCCTTTAAAAGCTATAATCACGGAATCGTTACGCTTTCTCTGCAAGGTTCTTGTAGTGGTTGTCCTTCTTCAATGATCACGTTAAAATCGGGAATTGAAGGAATGATGAAACGAATGATACCTGAAGTTAAAGAAGTAGTGGCCGAAGCCGTTTGATAAGGCTTTTCAAATATAAGAAATAAAAAAAAATAATAAACTATTTTTTGTCAGGCACTGATTTTAAATTTGTACCTAACCTGTTTACATGCAGCGCCTCTCGCAACAGCAACGATTACTACAGAAACTATCACCTCAGCAGATCCAACTAATGAAACTGTTACAGGTGCCTACGGCCTATTTGGATGAGCGGATTCTGGAAGAAATTGAAGAGAACCCTGCGTTGGAAATGACGACCGAAGATCAAGAGGAAAAGACATTGGAAGAAAAGACCGCGGAAGAACTGAGGGATGAAATGAAGACCGATGAAAATGAAGATTATGTCAGTGAGGAGGAAACCGATGAATTTGAAAAAATAGATATTGCTGAGTATGTCAAAGAAGGCGATGATGAAGATGCTGATTATAATTTTCAGAAGGATACTTATAACAACGATGACGAGGATAATTTTTCACATTATCAGGCCCGTTCGGAGACTACCTTTTATGAGTATTTACTGGCACAGGTCAACTTACTATATCTCGAAGAAAGAAAACAACAGATTGCCGAGTTCATCATAGGAAGCATTGACGACGACGGTTATTTACGAAGAGATATTCCTTCTATTATTGATGACCTTTCCTTCCGGCAGAATATCCAGACCAACGAAAAAGAGTTGAATGAACTCCTTCTTCAGATCAAAGATTTTGAACCTGCAGGGATTGGGGCAGCAGACCTAAGAGAATGCCTTTTACTGCAATTAAAACGAAAAGGGAATACACCACCAGTACAATATGCCATTAAAGTACTGGATAAATATTTTGATGAATTTATAAAAAAACATTACGAAAAAATCACCCGTTCGCTCAACATTACTGATGAACAATTACGGGAAGTGATTCAGGTGATTGTCAAACTGAATCCAAAACCGGGAGCCTTGTACAGTTCACCCAACAAAAACGACACTTACATAATTCCTGATTTTTATATCATCCATCAAAATGGGGAACTTGAATTGCAACTCAATCAGCGTAACGCTCCTGAACTCAGGGTGTCGAGTAGCTTCAGGGATATGCTGAAGGATTTTGACAAGGGAGAAAAAAAAGATACCCGGCAAAAAGAGGCTGTGCTATTCATCAAGCAGAAAATCGACTCTGCGAAGTGGTTTATCGACGCAGTAAAACAACGACAGGAAACCTTACTACAAACCATGAGCAGTATCATGAATCTTCAGGAAGAATTTTTCATGACCGGCGACGAAGCCAACTTGAGGCCAATGATCTTGAAAGATATTTCAGACAGAACTGGACTTGATATCTCTACCATTTCACGTGTGGTAAACAGCAAATATGTACAAACTGAATTCGGGACCATCAAACTAAAATATTTCTTTTCCGAATCCTTATCGACAGATAGTGGCGAAGAAGTTTCCACCAGAGAAGTAAAAATGAAACTCAACGAGGTGATACAAGTGGAAGATAAAAAGCAACCATTATCGGACGAAAAACTCACCGAAATGATGAATGAAAAAGGATATAATATTGCCCGCAGAACAATCGCGAAATACCGTGAACAATTGAATATTCCTGTGGCCAGATTGAGGAAAGAACTGTAGGTTCGACCTTCTAAAAAGCTGTCTATATACTTTGAAACAATGCAGCTATGTATTTTTGCTCGGCGGGACTTTTCCTTTAATCATCCACCTACGTCCTTATCATTTAAAAGATAAATGAACATTTCTTTATCCCGAAGGGATACAACGTTTGTAAAAAATAAAACCTTAATGGAATCTGCGACCTCATTGAGGTCGAACCCATATTCATCTTCATAGATTCTATAAACGTTTGATGCCGATGGCATCAGGTTATGTTTTTGTTCTGGCAAATTAAGAAACTCTAAATATATTGATCTTTAAAAAGGTCTGAAGGTTTTTCTATGACTTTGCGTGTTTCTTGCTTTTTCATTCGGCACACCACTTGGTAATTTTCCATACTGCTATTGTAAAACAGATTTTTACCCAATCCATTTCCGGCATCTACCTCTAATTGTTTTTGAGTCATTTTCTATTCTTAAAATTCAGTGGGTAAAGTTAGTTTTATATTTCTCAAATAGGTCATTGGTGCGCAAAAAGTGGCTCTATTTGTTTTGCGATCTATTCTTGGTTTTAACTAACAAACCAATCGCTCTAATAATACGGCGATATCATCAAATACACAACCACTCCAGTAACTGCCACATACAACCAAATAGGATAGGTATACCGAACTAGTTTTTTATGTTTGTTAAATTCCCCGGTCAAAGCACGATACGCGCTGTATAAAACAAAAGGCATAACTAAACCTGCTAATATGATATGCGTGCTAATGATAAAATAATAAACAAATCTGGCAATTCCTGCTATGGATTTTTCGTCTTCATTCAGGATTCCATTATGATCCAAATCGCCATATTTTGTTTCGCCCGTAAATAAATGATGGGCAATATAAAACACAAGAAAAAGAACAGAAAGCCCCATGGTAAACAACATCATATTCTTATGAAGCAGGTATTTTTTTTGTCGCACAAATACTAATCCAACAATGAGTAACATACTCACGATAGTATTGACACCGGCACTCAGTTTCGCAAAAATATGTGGATCAAAGCCAAGCTCTGCATCTACTGTAATTCTATCCAGAATAGTGATAGCCAGAAACACAATCGCGGAAAAAATCCAGATTAAAATATGGGCACGTCTGTCATTTTTCTGCCAGGTTTTCGTTAGCATGGTACTCATTACTTTCCTCTTCTTTTTTCGTGAAGCTTATTTTTTTCAAGCATGAGGTAGGTAATATCCTCGGCGCAAATTCTAACTTTATCGGAATCGAGACCGTTGTAGTAACCCCTGATATTTCTATACTTATCAAGCAATGTAAATTGATCCGGATGAATAAAATCATCTTCCTCACCGTCGCCCGGAGCTAAATCAAGCTTCAATTCATTCCGGGCATAATTATAAATCTGCTTCTTATCGCCCGTCAGGAAAAACCATTTATCATGGTTCGCATTCATCTTATCCGCGTACATCCGCAATCTTGGAACCGTATCTGTAGCCGGATCAACCGAAATCGATAAAAACCGCACAGATGAATCATTTTTAATGAATGCTTTATTCAGCATCTTCATATTCTTCATTAACTCTGGACAGATAGTGTTGCAAGACGTAAAGAAAAAATTGATAACTAATATCTTTCCTTTAAAGTTCTCATTAATCCCGACCGAATCACCTAACTGATCCAATAGTCGCAATTCTCCTACCGTATGATACGTGGTATCTTTTTTCATTTTCCCATCCAACATCGAACTATCTATACGGTCTACTCCATAATGTGATGGTAGTTTCACATGCCCGTCGTGCCCATTCAATTTCAGATATAAGTAGGCTCCCACAGGGACAAACAAACTAAATAAACCCCCAATCAGGATGCTTTTTAGCCTGGTACGTTGCTTCATCCGGCAAATGTAATACTGAAAGTTTAAAGCCTATTGTTATTTACTATCAAATGTAATTGCAGCTTGCAAGAATGTTGAATCGTAAACCTTACTTTTGCGCACACTGTATGAAAATCCTATTACACTACTTATCCCGTTACAAAAAACTCGTCTTCCTTTCCTTTCTGCTCGCAACCTTCAATATCGGTTTCTCGTTATGCGATCCGATAGTATATGGTTGGCTGATTGATAAAGTGAAAGGCGTGATCGATGTCAAGCCAAGAGCAATGGAGGAATATGCGTTTCTTATTTTGGCTTCAAAATACATACTCGGTCTGATAGGTGTGGCTATGTTATCGCGTATCGCAAAGGCTTTTCAGGATTATACGGTCAATACAGTTATTCAAAAATTCGGTGCCGATGTCTACACAGACGGACTGAAACAAGCCCTTCAGCTTCCCTATCAGAATTTTGAAGATCAGCGAAGTGGTGAAACTTTGGCTGTATTGGAAAAAGTTCGATCAGACAGCGAGAAATTCATGACTGCTTTTGTCAATATCATTTTCTCTTCCTTTGTCAGTATTGTCTTCGTGACCATTGTGGCCTCCATTATTTTTCCTCCTATCATTCTTGTGTATACTATAGGAGCCATACTCCTATCCATTTTGATGGGCATTCTGAGTAAAAAGATCAAGTATATACAGAAGTTTATCCTTCGGGAAACCACAGCCCTTGCTGGTGCCACCACCGAAAGTTTACGAAATATTGAACTCATTCGCAGCCTTGGCCTAACTGCGCAGGAGATCAAACGATTGAATATCACTACATTTAAGATTCTGAAACTTGAACTTAAAAAAGTGAAGAGTGTTCGTGCCTTGAGTTTTATTCAGGGAACAGCGGTGAATTTCCTCCGTCAATGTATCGTTTTCACGTTGTTCTATATTTTATTTCATGATTATATTACCTTAGGTCAGGTATTTACATTTCAGTTTTTCTCCTTCTTCATCTTCGCACCTTTGCAGGAATTAGGAAATGTGATGCTTGCCTATCGCGAGGCCGAAGCGTCTCTTTTTAATTTTGAAAAACTGATGAATTCGCCTATTGAACCTAAACCGGCTAATCCTATATTGATTAAAGAGATCGAAGAATTACGTTTTGAAAATGTCAGTTACAAACATCTTACCGCTAGACAAAATGCCTTGAATGATATTACGTTCAAGGTCAGAAAAGGCGAAACCATTGCATTCGTAGGACCGTCAGGTTCTGGAAAAACCACACTAGTAAAATTACTTGTTGGTCTGTATCATCCCTTAGAAGGCGATATCACATACAATAATGTGTCGTATAAAGATCTTGACATCGATGCATTCAGACATCAGATCGGTTTTGTTACGCAGGATACACAGCTATTTGCAGGAAGTATCAGAGAGAATTTACTCTTTGTGAATCCACGTGCATCGGAGGAAGAAATGAACAATGCCTTAAAAAAAGCATCTGCGTATACATTGCTTTCAAGAGCTGAGAACGGACTTGATACGGTGATTGGTGAAGGAGGTATGAAGATTTCCGGTGGAGAAAAACAACGTCTTTCCATTGCCCGCGCATTGCTTCGTCACCCTAAATTACTCGTGTTTGATGAAGCTACGTCAGCGCTGGATTCTATTACCGAAGAAGCCATTACGAATACCGTTAAACAGATCTCCGCCGACCGTGAGCAGATTAATATCCTCATTGCTCATCGCCTTTCCACTATCATGCATGCCGACCGAATATATGTTCTTGAAAAAGGTGCTATTGTAGAAACCGGTGCACATCAGGAATTGGTGGATGAGAAAGGTCTTTATTATGCCATGTGGCGTCAGCAGATTGGTGAACGACAATTAGAATTAATTGATTAATACATATAATGCAAGAAAAAATCCCCAACCGATTACTGAGTATGTTTCGCATGAAATGTCCGAATTGCCACAAAGGAAACATGTTTAGCAATCCTGGTATTTTTCCGCTGAAAGGATTGCTGAATATGCCTGAGCGCTGTCCGGTTTGCAATCAGAAATACGAGATTGAGCCTGGTTTTTGGTATGGCACTGGGTATGTGAGTTATGCCATCAGTGTCGGCACTATTTTCGTTCTGGCAACAATCTATGCATTGACTGTTGGCTTCTCTTATAAAAATAATTCGATCTACATTTTCTTGGTCGTTATGATAGCTTCCCTCGCTCTGATTCAACCCTGGATCATGCGTTACTCGAGAGTGTTGTATCTCTATGTTTTTGTGAAATATGGTCGGGACCAGAGTGTCAAAAAAGGGTAACAAAGACATACTAAACATGAGGTGAGACAAATGCCGCCATTGCAGGTAGTAGCGTTTGGTGCCTGCCATTGTCATCGGACAACTCATTCTGTTTGTCATTTCCAGTGTCTGGTTAGTTGCTGAATATATTTTTCTGCTGATGTTACGTATTTTGCTTCAGGCACTATCCAAAGGCTTGCTCTATGCGGTGGCTTTGTACGACTTTGCATTGTGTCTGCAATCGAAGGTAGTTCGCTGAGGTATTTTCTACGGTTTCTGTTTTGTCGGTTATGCGTCATGCGTCTCTGTGTAAAATAATGCGTGTTACAAAATATTTATTGGAATTATGAGAGACGGGCAAACTATTTTTGCGCATGACGCTGATGTAATTGTGAAGTTTGAGTTTCAGAGCTAATGGGATTTGATAAAACCTCCAACTGGTGGAATAAAAGGTGACGTGAAAGAGGCGGTTACTTTCGTGTCGATAGATGGAGCGAAGATTACTACACAAAAAAACAGTTGAACTCGCAAATGAAGTATTTAGTGATGCCGATGGTAAGTTTACTAAGGCTTTAAGCGAAGGAGATTATACAATTACTGTTGAAGCGGCTTGATATGTAACCCAAACAAAGAGTGAGCAAATGACTAAGGATGGGTATAAGACTATTGATTATGTGATGGTGTAGTGACGCTAGAACTTACAAATATAAAAGTGTCGGTGAAGCGGACACTTTTTTATAAGCATATTATTTTAATACCTTAATTGTCGTTGATTGTGCGAAATTAAATAACTTAATAAAATATAGCCCATCAGCTAATAAAGTGCAGTCAAAATATAATTTAACGAGGTATATTCCTTTTGAAAAATTTCCATTATATATATTAAATTTTTGTTGGCCTTTTTGAGCATAAGTTGTAAAATAACTTGCTACAATTATAAAAGAAATGGCTAAGAACTTGAGGTTTAATTGAAATCAGGAAAATTCAGATAAATTAATTCTTGGAATTGAAAAGAAAAGTTTTGTTCGGTTCATAAAATTTTTGTTTTTTGGTTGAAGGTTTTATAAAATTAATAATATTCTTTATTTTCAAAATATTAACAATATAATTTTGGTAATTAATACTTTGATAATCTGTATGCAGCTCTTCGCAAAAGTGTCGTTGGCGTTACGCCCTTTTGCGAAGAGCTGCATACTTGCAGAAGTTTTTTGTTTCGATGAATGAAATTATTTGGCTGTATGGTTAAGCGTTTAGTGTCTTTAATGGTTGGTGCCACCTTCGGGAAATGCCACAATACCCGTTCTAAATTGACAACTCTCTTCTATTACAATTTTAGTTTAGCCGATCATTTACCCAAAAATGAATAGGTTGTTGGTATTCCAACTCATACCTGTTTTAGACTTACATTTACGGGATGCTGCCGATATCCATAGTCATACTTTCAAAAAATGAAGAACTCAATATTGCCCGTTGCGTGAATTCTGTGAAAGGATTAACCGCAGAAATATTGGTGATTGATAGCGGAAGTACGGACAAGACCATTCCATTGGCCATCTCTTCTGGTGCGAAAGTGATTGATGAAATTTGGAAAGGCTATTCAGAAACAAAGAATATTGGAAACGAACATGCCGCACACGATTGGATATTAAGTCTGGATGCCGATGAAGAAATGAACCCTGAACTTAGAAGTGCCATTGAATCTATTTTCTCTAAAGAAATAAAGGTGCGTATGGCTTTTTGCGTACGAAGGAAAATGGTTTATTGCGGAAAGGTTCTCCACCATGGTTCGCAATCTTGGGAATATCGAAAACGACTTTTTAATCGGCAAACGGCGCATTGGAATCATAACGACGTACATGAAGATCTTGACTTTTCCGTACCAATGAAAATTAAAAAACTGAAAGGTTTCCTTTGGCATCATTCCTATAACACCTCAGAAGAACACCGCGAACGATTGGAAAAATATGCACAAATGAGTGCCACTCAACTTTCCAAAAAAGGAAAGAAAGCAACGTTCATCAAACGCTATCTCAGTCCTGCTTTTGGATTTATAAAAAACTTTATTTTCAAAGGCGGCTTTCTTGATGGCAAAAAAGGCTTTCAGTTTGCATTAAATGAAATGTCGTATGTAAAACGCAAGTACCAGTTGCTAAAAGCACTTTCCTAATGATTTAAATTCTTAGGATAATCGTAGAATAATAATTTCTTTTTGGCCATCGAAAAATCCTTCCAATGCTCAATATCTATGCTAAATGCCACCATCGCACAAGTTGGCAAATCTCGTACGATCGTCCCTGAAAGAGAATTTGCAAATTCTGAAATGCCGGTATTATGACAAACAACCATAGTGACTTCATATTTGTCATCGGTCTTCAAAATCACATCTTGTATCACATCAGGTTGTGCATGATATAAGCGCTCAAACCATTGAATATCATCTGTATTATACATAAGTTCTTTCGCAATCAAGAGAGCAGTTTCGGCAGCACGTTTGGCAGTACTTGCTATCACACAATCAACTTTCATATTTCTTTTTAATAAACGCAAACCCATCGTAGGCGCATCTTTCAAACCACGTTCATTCAGTGGCCTGTCATAATCTTGTTGATGTAAATTGCTCCAGTCTGATTTTGCGTGGCGGGTGAGGATGAGGGTTTTCATAGGGAAGAAGGGATAAGTAGTAAGGAGGAAGGGGGAAGAAGTGGTAAGGAATAAGGGGTAAGGGGGGAAGAAAACTGGCAATTGGCAGTTGGCAGTTTCGACCAACGACGATGGACGATTGACGGTCGGGAATGCTGTAGTAAGGAATAAGTGGTAAGGAATAAGTGATAAGTCCTTCTAAATAATATACCTTTTACCTCTCAACGCCTTAACTCACTAACTCGCAACCCGCAACATTTAATTATTATAAAAAGGAAGTTTCACCACAATCGCTTTCAGCAATTTATCTCTCACTTCAATATAAATCTCAGACCCCATGGCTGCATAGCTTTTCTGTACATAACCCATTCCAATTGCCTTGGCAAGACTTGGGCTTTGCGTTCCGCTCGTCACTCTACCGATCTCTACACCATCTGCTGTTTTAATTATATAATCATGACGAGGAATTCCTTTATCAATCATTTCAAATCCTACCAGTTTTTGTTTCACACCTTCGGTCTTCACTTTTTCAATGGCGGCACGGTTGGTAAAATCCTTTGTAAACTTGGTGATCCATCCAAGTCCTGCTTCGATGGGATTAGTGTTATCGTCAATGTCATTTCCATATAAACAAAAACCCATTTCAAGACGTAATGTATCTCGACATCCCAACCCACATGGCTTGACAGAAAATTCTGCCCCGGCCTCCATAATTTTATTCCAAACCTCAACGGCTTGTTCGTCGCTTCCTTCAAAATAAATTTCCACTCCACCAGAACCTGTATAACCGGTTGCGCTAACGACAACATTTTCTACCCCGGCAAATGTTCCTTTACAAAATGTATAATATTGAAGATTAATCAGATCCATGTCCGTCAGTTTCTGCATTGCTTTTACGGCGTTTGGCCCTTGAACCGCAAGAAGCGCCGTCTTATCGGAGATATCTATCATCTCGACATTATTCGTATTGAATTTCTGGATCCAGTTCCAGTCCTTTTCAATATTGGAGGCATTCACGACAAGCAAATATGTTTTATTTTCTTCGATACAATAAACCAGAAGATCGTCTACGATACCACCTGTTTCATTCGGGAGACAAGAATACTGTGCTTTTCCGTTAGTCAGCTTCGAGGCATCATTACTCGTTACACGTTGAATAAGATCAAGAGCACCTTCTCCTTTCAGCATAAATTCACCCATATGACTCACATCAAAAATACCTACACTGTTTCTCACAGCCGCGTGTTCGTCGTTGATGCCTGTGTAGGAGATGGGCATATTATAACCTGCAAATTCTGCCATCTTCGCGCCAAGGGCAATATGGATATCGGTAAAAGGAGTGTTCTTCATTTATTAAAGTTTTGACAAAAATAGGACTATCTTCTATTTAATCTCCTTTTTTACTCAATTAGTCAGCCTGCACTTTTATATTTGCGACCATTCAGAAATTACCTTTCGCGTTACATGATCCAAAAAAGTTTGTTGTTCTTATTGCTTCTTGCATCCTTCCTTGGCCATGCCCAGAAAGCATCTGATAAACCTGACCCCTCGCCTATCTTCAAACTTAAAAAGGATGTTGAATTTCTGGCGTCCGATGATCTTGAAGGAAGACTGGCAGGCAGTAAAGGCGAATCGATGGCAGCAAATTATATAGAACAGCGTTTTAAAGAAATCAAGGTCGATCCATATAAGGGAAAATACCAATGGACTTTTACTATCAAAGATGGACAACGTGTAGGCTCACAGGCTTATTTTAAAGTTAATGACACCAAGCTTTCCATCGGGAACGAAATGATACCGATGCCTTATGGTAAAGGCGACCGTATCAAAGGACTGGCTTTACCTTTTGTGGATGAACCTGATAATGTTTGGCTCATCTCATTACGTTCTGTGAAAATAGAAGGGAATAATTCGCCGTTCAAACCCTTGTACGAAAGGGCGAAAGAGGCCATTAAAAAAGGAGCCAATGCAGTGGTTTTCTTTAATGATATTGATCCCGGAAAAGATATCACCATTATCAATCATCCAAAATATGAGATGCTTACCGTTCCTGTGGTGATGCTGAATAACAAAGCATATCTAAATACCATCAAACCAAACATGAAAAAAGACTGGATTGATGTGGATGGGAAATGGGGTTATGAAGACGCAAACCTGACGGCCCGAAATGTACTCGCGATGATCGATAACAAGGCTGCTGAAACCATAGTGCTGACTGCCAATTACGATCACATGGGTGTTGGTGCGGAGATCTATAATGGTGCCAATAATAATGCAAGCGGTGTGGCGTCTTTGCTGGCTCTTGCAGAAATGATCAGGACAGGTGGATTAAAACAATATAACTATTTATTCTTGGCATTATCTGGAAGTCAATTTGGAAATATCGGTGCTATCACGTTTCTTCATGAGAATGGGCGTATGGGAAATAATTTCAGTAGTCTGATAGATCTGAATATGTTGGGCAGGATGAATGTTGCGACAAGAGCATTATATATTAATGGTGTTGGCACCTCGCCAACATGGGGAACTATCCTTCAACGAAATGGTAAACAATTTGCATTAAAGATTGACAGCGCCGGTGTTGGTTATGGCTCTTACTCTCTTTTTTATAAAAAAAATATCCCATTGCTTAGTTTCAGTACTGGCTATACAAGCGATTTTTCAAAACCTGACGATGATGCCATCAAGATCAATTATTCGGGGCAGGCAGAGATCACTGGGTTTATTTACAAAATAATCACTGAACTCGACAGAATGCCTAAGCCACTTTTCACAGAAACGTTTAATATGGCAGAACGAATCGAGAATCTGAAAAACGATCTTGGAATTATTCCCGATTACAGTTTTATGGATGATGGAATTAAAGTGGCTACTTGTCTTACGAATAAACAGGCCGACAAAGCAGGGATCCAAGCGGAGGATGTGATTATACAGATCGCAGAATTTAGCATCCTAGATTTTGATGACTATGTCGTGGCTATGACAAAACTGGATAAAGGACGTGAGGTTCAAGTGGTGGTTAAACGTGGTAAAAATCAATTCAAGTATTTTGTTACGCTGTAAAATAAACTCAACTAAAATTATCATAAGAAGAAGTATTTTAGTTATTCCGTGCATTGCGGCTAGCTTTGCTTCTTATCCATTAATAACGACGAACAATTAAGTTTCTTTTAAAAGCCCGTAACAAGGCTTTTTGCTTATGCTGGATAAAAAAATATAATGTAAAGTTTAGGTCAAAAAATTGGCAGAACAGGGAAGTTGTCAAACTGTTATTAATTCCTAATAAATTTTTCAAAAATTCTTTTCAGCAATGTTTCATTATCGATAAATATTTCGCCAGTAGCGAACATTTGCGGTTGAGTTGGTATTACTTTCCTGTTAGTTGTTATTAATCCATTTACCAATGTTACGTCAAACGAATAAACACTGTCCATAGGTGCAGAAGCTATGAAGGAAATTTTACCTTCAATATACCCAAATTCATTATGCGGATGGCTTAATAGACTTATCATTACGGTTTGGCCCACATGAATTTTGCCTGAATTCTGGACTGGTAATGTCCCTTTAACAATAATACTTTGCACAAGCGGAACGATTAGCATAATATTTTCCCGGGCATTCACCCATTGATTTACTTTCCAAATACTGTATAAATTTACCCTGCCCGCAATCGGAGATCTAATGATGTATTTGAGCTCCCATTGGTCTATCCGAATTAATAAATTTACTATTAATTGATCAAATTTACTTATCCTCTCAAATTGTTTTTGCTTCTTTTGGTTTTGTGTATCTAAAACGCTTATATTCAATGTAGATTGCTTAAGGCTATAATCCGCATCATCCATCTTTTCATCCATTTTAAATTTTCTATTGAGATCGTCAGCTTTTTTTTGCTTTTGATCAATTAACCGTTCGTTCTGCGTTATCTGATTTTTTAATTGTCCATTGCTCAAATTACTATTATTGGTTTTTTCCCAATAGGTTTTATTTCTGATATTTGAGATTAGCTCAATATATTTTCCTTGCAATTCCCCTAATTGATAATGTTTATAGATAAGTGCATAGTATTTTCATGTCGTGGCAACATTCACTAATTCCTTTCGTAGACTCATAACATCTTCTGTATTCGCATTACTTTCCAAAACAATAACCACATCATTTTTAGCGATAGTGTCATTTTGCTTCACTATAATTTCCTGAATTAGCCCCATTGAGGGAGCAACTATTTTTGCAGGAGGTTTATCCGAAGTAATCGAAATATTAGTTAAAATTTTATCAGGGTACTTTATAAAATTACTTCCAATAACTAATCCAATTATTACAGCACTAATAATCAATATTCCCCAACGAATAATCCATGATAGTATTCGTCCCATGATTTCTTGCACTTCCTCGCTACGAGTTTGATACAGGATTTTTTGCTCATTTTGTTCATTTTCTATTAGCATCAGTTTCCTAATTCTAATTGATTTCTTACAAGTTCATAATATTTTCCTCTTTGTGCAACCAAAGTTTCATGGTTCCCTGTTTCAACAATTTGCCCATGTTCTAACACTACTATTTGGTTCGCATTTTTTACTGTACTCAACCTATGAGCAATTACCACAACTGTTTTCCCTTTAAAAAATTCACTCAAATTTCCCATAATTACTTTCTCATTGTTAGCATCCAATGCACTTGTAGCTTCATCAAAAAACAAATAATCAGGGTTTATATAAACTGCTCTTGCAATCAATAGACGTTGTTTTTGTCCTGCACTGATTCCATTTCCTGCATTCCCAATTTTGGTATTGTAACTTAATGGTAGCTCTTCAATAAATTCTTTTATATTTGCCACCATTACAGCATGTCTTAATTTATCCTGATCGGTTTTCACGTCACTTACAGAAATATTGTCGGCTATCGTATCACTAAATACGAATCCTTCCTGCATTACCGTTCCACATTTACTTCTCAACCATGAAGCCGAAATATCCTTCAAATCTTTTTTGCCAACTGAAATTGTTCCACTTACAGGTTCATAAAATTTAAGCAATAATTTCATCAGAGTAGTCTTACCACTTCCACTAGTACCAACAATAGCAGTTACCTTACCTTCAGGGATAGTCAAATTAATGTCTTTCAATACAAAAGGTGAATGTGGTCCCTGATATTGATAACTGACATTCTGCAGTATTAAATCAGTATCAGATCCAGTATTTGTAATTCGCAATTCCTCATTAAAAATAGATTGTTCCTCATTCTTTTTATTATGTATTTCTCCCAGCCTATCCAAACTAATCTTTGCATCCTGTGCACTTTGAATAAATCCTAAGATTTGTCCAATGGGACTATTCATTTGTCCAATAATATAGCTCACGCTCATCATCATGCCAAGTGTCATACTTCCACTCATTACCTCCCTTGCTGAAATATACGAAATGAAAATATTCTTAAATTGATTATAGACTTGAGAACCTATTTGTTGGTATTGTGCTAAGGCTAGACTTTGAATATTGAGTTTAAATACTTTAGCTTGTATGCGTTCCCAGCCCCATCGTTTAGAAGTTTCGCAGTTATTGAGTTTAATTTCTTGCATTCCCGTAATAAGCTCTAACAACACATTTTCATTAGCACTCATTCGTTGAAAACGTTTGTAATCAAGCTCTTTCCGTTTCCGGAGAAAAAGAAAAATCCAAACAATTCCTACTACTCTAAAAAGTACAAACACTATTAATATTTTGGTGCTATAAACACCCAATACAAATGCAAAAATAATAAGGTTTACAAACGAAAACAACGTAGAAAGTGTAGTGCCGGTTAAAAAATCCTGGATACGTTGGTGATCTCCAATACGTTGCTTGATGTCACCTATTAGTTTGGCATCAAAATAATTAATTGGTAATTTCATTAACTTAATAAGGAAGTCGGAAATAATGGAAATATTAATTCTACTATTCATGTGCAGCATTAGCCAACTCCTTATGAATTCTATTGCCATACTTCCGACAAACAACACCAATTGCGAAATAAGTAAAAGATATACAAAACCAACATTTTGATGATTGATACCGTAATCAACCAAACCTTGTGTAAGAAATGGAAATATCAAGGAAATCATACTTCCGACAATAATTCTCAAAAATAATTGAAGTGTATACCTTTTATATGGCCTCAATTATTGAAATAAAAACCGAAATCCTTTTTTGTCATTTTGATCTCCTTCACTGTCCTTTTGATTTACAAAGAAATCGTTAGTGGTTTCTATCAGTAAGGCAATACCTTCAGTATTGTTTCCCTGCCAGGACTTCAAGAGACTTACTTTGTCTAATTTTACTGATCCATGTCCTGGATCAGCGATGTAAAATGTACTGTTCTTAACTTTATATTAAACGACAAAATGATTTTGATTCCAATGTAGAATGCAAGGTAATGGCGCATCATCCATTAATTTTTTTAATGATACTTTAACCGCAAGTGTTCTGAATCCAATTTTTTCAGCGCATTCGCTTATTCCTAAAAGACTTACTCCTTCACGAGAAAGGTAACTCAATCCCCGCAAATACTCCAAACTGTACAACTTCCCATAATGCTTTGCTATCATGCGCAAACACGAGTGCCCTCAATCCATTGCATCGTATTGCTTATAGAAGGGAAAACTCATTGATTTTTCACCAACTCTTGCATCCCATAACATTCAATTGCCTTCCCTTTTAATGGATTTATACTCCACTCTTCCCATACATTGGTATTAGGATCATAACCACATTTTAAAGGTGCAGAATATTGATCACCGGGGTTCTCTAAGTAGGCCCTACAATCAGTACAGATATGCCTAAACTCACAATCCTTACATTTTGCAATGTCATCTTTCCTTATTTGCCAGACTTTTTGAAACTCAGGGTTATTGACTACGTCTATGAGTTTGGTAACACTAATATTGCCATAGCTTTTAATCATACTAGGACAGTTTCTTATTTCTCCGTTTACATCTATGCTAATTTTTCGGTTGAGACATGTGTTGTGGTGCTGCGATTCGGTATAATGTGGAATGTTAGTTGCAAAATAACCTTCAGATACAATTCAGCATTGATTTTTATTAACATAATAGTCAGTAGTGCTTAACCAATTGAAATTAGTCATGCCCTCAATCGCATAATTTTCAGGAGCACCATGTGTAATTAATATGTCCAATTTGGAAAATTGATTAAGGTTTTGTATTTTCTCCAAAGTTGGCAATAAAGAGTAGTTTACAATTAATTGAAGAGAAATAATTTCATTGGACTCAATTATTTTCAAAATTTCCAGTAATTCGAAATATTTAATATTGCCCAAAACTCTTATTTGCAAATCAGGAATAATTTTTAAGAAATTGTTCTTTATAAAATCATAAAAAACTAGTGGGCTATTCAAATCCAATATAATATTTGAGACTTCCGTTGCTAATTGAAAATCCATACTCAAAAGCGGAAAATTCTTAAGTAAGCCCCTCAGGACACTCAAATACTAATTCATATCGAGTCAAGAACTTTATGTACTCTTTAAGTATTATTTTATCATCTTCATTAACACTTTCTAATTTCATATTATTTACTACGTTTGAGTATATCCAAATGCAGCCAAAGGTTAGTTTGTAATTTAAATCAATGGCTGACCAATGATTATCTACCAGAATCATAAAGTAAGACAAACACAACATTCCCTTATTCACCCTTAGCGACCAGCAATTAGGACTGTGGAGGAAAAGTCAAGGTTTTTGATAAAAGCTACAAGGCAGGTGGAGATTGTTTTTTCAAAACCGGCGGCAAGCGAAATACAATGAAGCATAGACCTTTACTTGACGGAACAGGACAATATCTTTGCGGTGGTGAGGTGAAAAAGCATCATCAAAACAAGTGAATCAGTTAAAGAATTCCCGCGTGATGGATTGGAGCAAAAATACTTTTTCTTCAAATACTTCACCCAAAATAATAGAAAAAGATTGTAGCATAAAGCCAGACCCGAAGCTCTGTGAAGGACACGACAAATACTCTACACCATGTCTGCAGCCCAAAATATCCACTCTAAAATTTTAGTTTCTCTAAAGAATAGGAACTTCTATTCGGTGATTTCTCTACGTCATTTTACTAACCACTTTTTCGAAATATCTACAGGCCGCCGTAATACCACATCGATCACATTTAGGCGATCTCGCGACACAGATATAACGCCCATGAAGTATTAGCCAATGATGCGCTTTATGTACAAGTTCGACAGGAATATATTTTATTAATTGAAGTTCTGTTTGCAACGGCGTCTTTGCATTCAATGTTAAACCAATCCTCGCAGACACGCGAAACACATGTGTATCAACAGCCATATTCGGTTGATTATCCACGACTGAGGTAATCACATTGGCAGTTTTTCGACCTACACCCGGTAATAAAATTAATTCGGCCACCGTGAGCGGAACCTCCCCACCAAAATTCTCCATCAGCATTGTTGCCATTCCTATCAAATGCTTTGTTTTATTATTTGGATAACTGATGCTTTTTATCAACGGAAAAAGATCATCGAACGTAGCCTCTGAAAGAGCAGGAGCATCAGGGAATCGTTGAAAAATCGTGGGCGTAGTCATATTCACGCGTTTGTCTGTGCACTGGGCAGAAAGGATCACCGAAACCAGCAATTGAAAGGGATTATCATAGATCAATTCTGTCTCTGCATCCGGTGCATGTTCTGAGAAATAATGGATAATATAATCGAACCGTTCGTTACGTGTCATGATGTAAATGTAGTTGTCGAATACAATATGATAAAATTTGTCTGAAATAACCGATTTCTCTTCTAAATTTGTGCGTTAGGCAATTTGATCAAATTTCAACAATAGAATGAGTAGAGGTGCAGCTTTAAGAAAATACAAATTAAAACAGACATATGATACCAATTAAACGTCTGTTTGATCTGCTTGAAAAATATGTGGTGACCCATCCGGCGAAATCCATGCTTCATTCCAAGAAAAATGGGAGTTGGGTTGGACATACAGCCCCTCAGATCAAGGAACTTTCGTATCAACTTGCCGCTTCATTGCTACGTTTTGGTACGCATCATCATGGATTTGATCCGCAAAAACAGGATAAGATTGCGATCATCGCCAATAACCGTACAGAATGGTTAGTAACAGACTTTGCAGTGCAATATTGCGGCGCGGTGTTGGTTCCGATTTATCCATCTATCACTGCTTCAGAATGGGAGTATATTTTAAACGAGTCTCAGATCTCGGTCTTATTTATTTCTGATAAATTCATTTACCGTAAGGTGAAACTGATAAAAGATAATGTGCCTAGTCTCCAACATATATATTCATTTGACGAAATTGAAGGTGTAAAGAGTTGGACTGATTTGTTAGTACCGTATTCCAGCGAAGAATCCGCAGAAATCGAATCTATTAAAGAAGCGACTAAACCTGAATACCTGGCAACCATTATTTACACCTCTGGAACCACTGGTGATCCGAAAGGGGTGATGCTTTCGCACGATAATATTATGAGTAATGTACGATGTTGTATGGAGGCATTTAGTTTTTGCGACAGCAATGAAAGTACATTGAGTTTTCTTCCTCTAAATCATATTTTCGAACGGACCGTGATGTATATCTATATTAATAAGGCAGTCTCCATTTATTTTGCAGAAGGCATGGAAACGATAGGTGCTAATTTAAAGGAAGTAAAACCTGTAGTATTCACCACCGTACCGAGATTACTCGAAAAAGTATATGAGAAGATAGATGCAAAGGGAAGCGAACTGACTGGCGTTAAACGGAAACTTTTCGACTGGGCGGTAGAGCTCGCTATTCAATATGAGGTGGGAAAACCAAAATCGACTTCGTATAAGATACAACTCGCTATTGCCGATAAACTTATTTACTCAAAATGGCGGGAAGCGGTTGGAGGTAAGATAAAGGCGATCGTAACGGGCTCTGCAGCATGTCAGGTAAAGTTGTTGCGCCTATTCACAGCGGCAAAAATTATTGTCATGGAAGGATATGGATTAACAGAAACATCTCCGGTAATTTCTGTGAATCGTTTTGAAGATGAGAACAGGAAATTTGGATCGGTTGGGACGGTGATCAAAGATGTCGAAGTAAAACTGGAAGCGGATGGCGAGATCATTTGTCGTGGTCCAAATGTCATGATGGGTTATTACAAAAATGAAGCAATGACCGCCGAAGTGATCAAAAACGGTTGGTTTTATACGGGTGATATTGGCGAATTTGTGGAAGGAAAATTTTTAAAAATTACCGACAGAAAAAAAGAGATTTTTAAAATCTCAGGTGGAAAATATATTGCACCTTTGCCAATCGAAAATAAAATGAAGGAATCGGTTTATATTGAACAGATCATGGTCGTAGGAAGTAATGAAAAATTTGCCGGTGCGTTGATTGTTCCTGCCTTCGAGAAGATCCGAGAATATTTTTTAAAGCTGAATGTGACCATTGAAAAGAATGTAGATATGACGACTGATAAGGATGTACTGAAACTGATTCGAAGCGAACTGGATATCTATAATACTCTTTTCTCTTCACATGAGCAGGTCAAGAAGTTTCAGTTGATTGCGAATGAATGGACGATAGACGGAGGCGAACTGACGGCCACGATGAAACTCAAACGAAAAAAAATTGTAGAGAAGTACGGGTATCTGATTGAGAAAATTTATGCCTGACAAGAAAGAATAATGCTGGCCTCGTAGTTCAATGGATAGAATAGAAGTTTCCTAAACTTTAGATCCAGGTTCGATTCCTGGCGAGGCCACAAAAGAAGGTGAGTTTTATCAACTATGGATATTAAAGAACTAGAAAGCGGTGTAGACCCATCGACACATTGGTATTACCAAAGTAAGAAAATTCCAATGCTCAGATTCATCGATTCCATTAAAAAGGATGATGACAAATTTAACCTCATTGATATTGGTGCCGGCAGTGGTTTTTTCAGTTACGAGATCAATGCGTATTGCCCCGAAAATATCGTCAAAACAATGCTGGTTGATACGGGGTATAGCACTTCCGAAATAGCAACAAGTAAGAATGCCCTGATTCAGAAACAACATGAACTCCCTGAATCATTACAAAACAGCGTGGTTCTTATGATGGATGTCCTTGAACATCTTGAAGATGATCTGCAGATGCTTAAAAATATTAAGAGGAATGCCCGTGCCGGAAAAGAAAATCATTTTTTTATTACTGTTCCGGCATTCCAATCAGTCTGGAGCGCACACGATGTCTATCTTGAACATTACCGAAGGTATTCAAAAACTTCACTTTTACATGTACTGAACGAGGCGAGTTTCAAAACAGACAGGATCTATTATCTCTATGGAAGCCTTTTTCCCTTGGTTTTTCTGAAACGAAAAATGGGTAACCCTTTCTCTCCAAAAAACAAGCCCATTGTATCTGACATGAAACCATTGCCGAACTGGTTAAATAAGCTCCTACTAAAGTACTCACAAATCGAGATGATGTTTACAAAATATAATTCATGGTTCGGGCTCACATGTGTGGCGGAAGGCCGGTTTTGATCTAACGCTTCGAGACGAGCACATTCGCATGAGCCACTATTCCTTCTTCCCGGCCAACAAATCCTAATTCTTCTGTCGTTGTAGCTTTGATAGAAACAAGATCTGCATCGATCTCAAGAACTCCCGCGATAGCTTCCCGCATAGCGTGTATGTATGGTTTGATTTTGGGCAACTGAAGGCAAACTGTTGAATCGATATTCACCACGTCATATCCTTTTGCTTTCAGAATCTCATTACTTTTTCTGAGTAAAATCTTACTGTCAATATTCTTGAACGACTGATCATTATCGGGAAAATGCGAGCCTATGTCGCCTGCATTCACAGCACCTAACATTGCATCGCAAATCGCGTGAAGCAGTACGTCGGCATCAGAATGACCAAGTGCACCTTTTGTATGTTCTATTTCAATTCCACCCAGCCAGAATTCCCGGCCTTCAACAAGTTGGTGATAATCGATCCCATATCCTATTCTATACATAAAGACTCATTTAGATCAACATGAACGTTGTTTCAGTATTTGATTTAATATAGAAAGCGATGAATGGAATTAGCGATCGCTTTTACCTGAATCGGTACCCTTTGCAATTGAGGCAAAATCAGCGAAGTCGAATAATAGTGAGAAACGGAGTGTATTAGACAATGGGTTTCTGCTCACACCTGAACCGGAAGGAACCAGGTAGGCAAAATTCAAACCGAATACATTGTACTTCACCCCAATTCCTAAAGACAGAAAACGGCGATCTCCTTTTTGTTTGCTTTCATAAAAATATCCTGCACGTACAAAGAACTGGCTCTGGTAAGCGTATTCGGCACCAAGACCTAACATCACTTCACGCAATTCTTCTGATCCGCCACCGGTTGCATCGCCAAACGAACTGAATATACCGTCAACTACTGTTTTATCTTCTGGAACCGGGAATGAATACTCGCCTGTAACTTCATCCTTCACCCATTTTGGTGATGGCACAAGCAATTTATTAAGATCAAGGGCAATGGTCAGTTTGTTGTATTCATCAATCACATAATTATACGCTAATCCTAAACCAAGATTTGTTGGGATAAAATCCCTTCGGTCGTTTGAGTAGGAAATTCTGTTTCCCAGGTTGGTGACAGCCAGACCAGCCGCGATAGAAGAACTTTGACCTGTTTCAGCATCTTCTTTAAGAAGCTTTTTGTAGTAGACCCCGAAGTCTACGGCGAATGAATTACCGGGTTTGTAATTGACACCCCCTGTATTTCCGGCACCATTGATGATATTCGAGTGAATATATTTACCAGAAAGACCGATTGAAAAACTCTCTGATAATTTTCTTGAATAACCAAGATCGAAGGCCACCTCACGCGGGTTCCCTGTTCCTGCAGGTGTCGCATCAATGGTTGTATAATTGATGGACCCAAGGTTAAAATAGCGCATGCTGAAACTGATGGCCTGGTTCTTATTCTCAGGGTCACCGAATTTTACATATCCGGCGATATACGCCAGAAAGATATCCGGCACCAGGTCTTTCAACCAAGGCGTATAGGTAATAGATATACCGGCATCTTTATCGGCCATGGCCAGTTTAGAAACATTCCAGTATTGCGCATTGGCATCCGGATCAATCGCGATACCAACATCGCCCATGGCACCTGAACGTGCATCCGGACTGATTCTCATAAAAGGAACAGCCGTTGTGATTGTGGTAAAATCAGGACCTGTACTTTGTCCTCCTAAATTACTTTGAGCTGATAGATTAATGGATGCGCAGACTATTATAGCGCATAAAGCTGATTTCAAGGTTTTCACCGTCATTACTTTAAAATTTGTTTGATGTAGAGTTATCTTATTGATAGGCAACTATGTTACGTCTAAAATGTCGAGACGCAAATATAAAGTAAATAAAATGAGTTTTAGTTCAATAAAATCAGTTTCTGATACTTGCTGTCTGAAAAGCCATTCTGTGATCTGACAGCCAGTTTATAGAGGTAAACACCCTTACCAAGCTTGTCACCATATTCATCCAGTCCATCCCATTCGATATTATCGCATCGTGTTCCTTCAGAATTTACCATGGTTCGGATCGTCTTAACAGTTTTTCCTGACATTGAATAAATATTGATATTCACAAAGAGATTCTGATTTGGCATATTATGTTCAAACATAAAACTTGTCTTTGTTGTAAAAGGATTTGGGTAATTATAGACATGACTCAATTGTCCTTCCTTCGAATTCACCACCACAAAATTGAGAGACACCTCAGAAGAATTATTGGAGATATCCCAGGCTTTGATAATAAACGTATGCGTTCCTTCTGTCAAATTTGAAAGAGGAAACTTAATGGTTCCTGATCTGTAATCATCGATATCAGCCTCAAAAAAATTGTTCAGCACATAAGTATTCTGTGCATTGCCATCGAGTATTGCCGTGATATCGTGACCGATTGAATTGCCGGTATAATTAATCCCGTTATCATCAGATAATTTCAGAAGTAGAGTTGAATTGGAGGTCGTAATCCCGCCGTTTACGAACTTATCGTTGTTGAGATATGGTTTGATCACCGGACCAACATTATCAGTCCCTGCATTTGGATGGCTTCCTCCGATATATATCTCCTTATCATATCCTGCAGCATCTTCCATTCCATTATCGGCATAATAACTGATCTTCCCTTTTGCGATTTCATAATTAATATCTTTTGGAACTACAAGGGTGAACGAGAACCGTCCATTCTTTACGGTCGCTTTTCCTTTATAGATAGCATTATTCTGAACAAAATATTCCTTCTTCGGAGAGCCAGGATCGTTCTGAAGCGTGCTTAGTTTTTTAGCTTTGTCAAAAATCACAGGATACACGATCCCGTTAAAATCAGACAACAGATTTCCTGATACATCAGCAACATGGCCACTAATCGTATACTTTCCGAGGGCCTTCAGGGTATCATAGGAAACTGTTACGGAAACGCCATTAATACTGTCGGTCATTATTTTATGTTTCGGAAATGCAAGAGGCAGAGCAGGATCTCCAAGCAAGGAGAATTTCCTGAAATTGGCAGCAGCGAAAGTTCCTATATAACTTATATAGCGTAAATTTTTCGACAACCTGTATGCATCACCGAGCGTAGGAAACTGACCGTTACTCATTGGTTTAAAACCGGTATACATATAGTTCAGGTTCATATCGCGATTCTGGTCCTGATACACTAAGCGCGTTGTGGTCATGAGTGCAATAGCACCTCCATCGCCTTTATTCAGAAGGATCTCACCGGCCGACAAAACCCCGGGATCATCATAGGGGGCAAAATCGCAAGTGGCCGTAATAAACAAAGGCAACTTATTAATATTGGTCATAAGGTTGACATCATCCATAGAGAATATACGTTCCTCGCACCATCCCAGAGGACCGCCATGTCCATTGTAATTCATCAGAAAAGTACCATTGTAAATCTGCGCGGTTACCGCTTTATTGGCATCCGGTGTGCGTGGGCCTGCCGGTGTGGATTGTTGCACAAATCCATCTACGTAAATTTTATAATTATTGAAAGTAGGCAATGAGTCATTCGCATATTGCGACATAATCTCACCATCCTCCAAATGAATGCCATTGTCTTCATCATCTGCATTATAGGTCATAGTATTCTTCCAAGGGCCAAACGATTTCGGGCTGTCGTAGTTTATTATTTTCTGAATGATGGCACTGGCTCCGGTGGCTGTGCTAACTGGAATTCTTCCTATTCCAATATCAAGTGTGTTGATCTGATTTGTTGCAAAATCGTTGATATCCTCATTATCATCCAGGAATCCAAAAAAATCGTCGGTGCAATATCCATATATTCTGTTGTCACTTTCGGCTGTTTCATAGGTAGGTACGAGATTGGTATTATTTTTAATTCTGTTCTTAAAATCATAGGAAGCATCTCCCATCAGAAGAACATATTTAGGAATATCATTGATACCGGCCTTGTCATAATACATTTTCAGAAAATCGCGGAGTGCACTTACGTCCTGAGAACCTGAGGAGAACTCGTTATAAATTTCCTGTGGGGAAACGATCAGTGTTCTTAAACCTCTTTTTGAAAGATGATGAGCTGCCAGTATCTGCGCTTCGTTTTTCAGACTTGGATACGAAATAATTATATAATCTTTGGGCGAATAATTATGTAAATTCTGGTTAGGTGTTTTTTCTATGAATGATGGGGTATTAACCACTGAACCATCTATTGCAAGAAATCTATGCAATGAAGCCGCCTCCATATTAAAGGAAAGGACAGAACCACTTAACGTAACATTCATTCGCACTGGCAGCAGGGGATCTGTAATATCCCAGACCTGTGTATTTGCATTGGCATTCTGGATCTGGTAATTGGCTATATTTCCGGAGGCAACCGAATTCCAGTCTGCAAAATTCAAGTAACCATTGAAGACAAGATTTCTGCGTGAATTTACTTCAATAAAATCAAGATAGCCTGCTGCATTCGTACTTCCTTTCGTAAAATTGATCGCCACATTCAGGTTCGTCGATGTAAGGGCTACCTCATTAATCTGATCAATGGAACTTGTTACTGGCTCTGAATACGACGGACCAACAGCCGAAAGTCCACTATTAATTACCAGAAGCCCATTTGCTTTCACATTCACAATAGAGGTTCCTGAAAAGGAAATCGCACCAAAACGGGTCCGAATGGCCACAGGCGTTGCCATATCAAGAGAAGGGATCGTAAAATTATATGATCTGTTCAAATATCTTCCCGGCTGATCACTGAATTCATCGCCCCACCAGGTCTTTCCGAATTTCCCTGGATTGCTTGAATCTTTTTCATAAAATTGAAAATCGTTAAAAGAAGTTACAGTTACATTTGATGTGGAAGGATTGATGCCGGTCTGCACGCGTTTTCCTGAACCTCCAAAACTGATAAAGTAGTAACTGTTTTCGCTGTAGATATTAAATGCATGTTTGAATTTTTTGTTGGTCGAATCTTTCTGAATGCTATGTGGGCCATTTGCATAAAACAGAAAATAATCACCGGCATTCAACTGTCCATCTCCTCCATCGAAAACCTGGATTGCGTTCTCGAGAAGATCGTCGTGTGGAATGATATCATTGTTTTCAGAAAGTAATTCACCGCCATTACCGAACAATCTGATTGACGAAGGCGTAATTCCAGCCGGATCAACACCTAATGTGTTTTTAATAAAGTCATAATCAACCTTATATACGCCTTGTTGCGAAATCGCTATTTTATAAAAATTACCAGTTGCCAGCACAGAATTTGTAGCATACACCCTACTTCCCGCGGTTTTCCTGTGTCCGGCCGCTTGCTCCTGAATATCTAATGTATAACTCACAAGACGATCAACTGAGCCATTCGAACGTTTAATATACTGAGGTACAAATATCAATGCAACCGCTTGTTTCCGTTCCATGGTGATTTTAGTGGTCACCACCGAGGATGTCGGGAGTACGACCTTATTATCTATAACCGGATTATTGACCGGTTCAAAAACTGGGTTTATGATCGCGACATTGGGTATTGCGAAATGACTAAGATTTCTTCGTTCCACTTTATAGATCCTTCCTGTATCAATTATAGAATTCCCACTTCTGGCCGGTTCTTTCTGTAATGAAGTTGATTTATCAAACCCGGCATTCTGGAACTGACCGGATGACTGAGTACTTGCAAAGACAAGTAGTGAAACCCAAAAAGGTGTGAACGAAATTATTTTCATCATACTATAAGTGATTTTCAAAGTTAACCTCTTTTAATGAGGTCTGGAATGAATGACGTAAAGTTTTATCAGTCGTTTTGATCAGAAAGTTGAATCACCAAAACGAACTTATCGGGCGAATATTGTCTCAGGCCTCTTGATTCTTTTCTTCAGGGTTAATGGCAACCTTGATCTTTTGAAGTCTCATTTTTTCAAGTTGAACAACTGTAAAGTCATAATTATCAAAACTTACAACCTCATTCTGCGAGGGGAATTTACCGGCAATCTCAAGTACCAGACCGGCCAGGGAATCACTTTCGCCCCGAATTTTATCAAAAACCTCTACCGGGACTGCGATAATCCGGCAGAAATCATTAATCAGGGTTTTTCCTTCAAAAATATAATTGGTATCGTCCAGCTTTTTCGCTAATAATTCATCATCATCAAATTCATCTTTAATTTCACCTATAATTTCTTCCATAATATCCTCGAGCGTAACTATACCTGAGGTTCCGCCGAATTCATCTACAACGATGGCCATATGGTTCCGTTTCATCTGGAACTCACGAAGCAGGGGTTTAATCAGTTTGGTTTCATGTACAAAATTGACAGGACGCATTAAGGGATGCCAGTTGAAATCAATTTCTTTGATATGCTTCAGCAAATCTTTAGAATGAATTATTCCCTTCACTTCATCCAGCGTTTCCTCATACACGGGAAGCCTGGAAAACCCGGTGTCTAGCACCTGTTTCCTTACTTCTTCAAAAGTCCAGTTAAGGTTTATCGCCTCCACATCATGTCGGTTTCGCATGATCTGTTTCACGGTAATATCATTGAATTTGACAATCCCTTTAAATATATTTACCTCTTCTTTGGACGCAGTATGCCCAAGAGTAAGATCGATCGCATTCTCCATATCTTCGTTACTGATCTCATTCTTTGATTTCTGGTTAAGTTTTCCTTCAATAAAATAAGTGGAAGACACCAAAAAATTACTGACCGGGCTAAAGATATTATCAAGAACTTTAATAAAAGGGGCCGTAAAATAACTGAGTCTCAGATTGTTTTGTGTGGCATATACTTTTGGTAATACTTCCCCAAAAAGAACCAAGAAAAAAGTCACGATAACGACCTGTACAATAATATTCAGGAGCGTCAGCATACTCTCCGGAATGGTCGGAAAAAGTATGT
>Ga0105047_10002393_pt1 | contig 33472 bp, 28 predicted proteins | sample MAT04_FD_78384 | JGI IMG/M metagenome (GOLD analysis project Ga0105047, IMG submission 78384) | Freshwater microbial communities from Lake Fryxell liftoff mats and glacier meltwater in Antarctica - MAT-04 (megahit assembly) | ecosystem: Environmental > Aquatic > Freshwater > Ice > Liftoff... | reverse complement strand
TTATGAGTTATGTGTTATGAGTTATGAATTATGAGTTATGAATTATGAGTTATGAGTTATGAGTTATGAATTATGAGTTATGAGTTGTGAGTTATGAATTATGAGTTATGAGTTATGAGTTATGAATTATGAATTATGAGTTATGAATTATGAATTATGAGTTATGAGTTGAATGGTTAATTGTGAGTGGTGAGTGGTGAGTTAAGGGTTATTTTAAATGTTAAGTATTTAGTTGGTAATCAGTAATTATCAATTAAAAATTGAGCGTTGTTTGGTCAATAATCAATAGTGAATGCCCAAATGTGAAAAGTGAAACGTGAAAAGTATATTTCTTCTTCGTGTTTCTTTGTGTGCTTTGTGCTTGAGTGGTTCAAAATCTTGAAACGGGAATGGTCAATAGTGAATAGTGAATTGTGAGTAGTGAGTAGTGAGTAGTGAGACTGCCAAGCGCCGTTGACTAAGCGAAGCAGAAACTAGCGGTCAAACCTGAATTGCGAGAATGCGAAGCGCCGTTGGCTGAGCGAAGCCGAAGTCAGCGGTCAGGTATGTCAAATGCACCGTAATCGTTTTTACCTGAAATAATTCATCCGTATAAAGTTTTCACTTATTTTATATGCTCGACCTTTTTTGCACAAAATTTTTTGCGCCTTTACATTAAAAAAAGCTGGTAATATGGAGCCTGTGTAAAACACTTTAGTCAACTCAGTAATTTAACTACTACACAAAAACATAAGCAAGCTCAATTAACAGGCGGGGCTTTTTTTATGCCAATTAGTTTGAAACAATTGACTGTTGTTGGCAATCGTGCAGGCTTATTGTTATGTTTACCAGCAAAACACCGGTATGTCGCCAGCCAAATCACTATTATTTATCAAGATCATTCATACCCTTATTTGGGTGTTTTTTAACGTGGTCATATTTTACATGCTGTACGCGGTCATTGTAAATAAAATTGATGGTTGGTTGTGGGTCGGCTTTGGGCTGGTATTATTAGAAGGACTGGTATTGGTTGCCTTTAAGTTTTTTTGCCCGCTTACCATCCTTGCCCGCAAATATTCCGACTCAACAAAAGATAACTTCGATATTTATTTACCCGTTTGGCTGGCACGGTACAACAAAAAAATTTATACTGGTATCATGGTAATTATTGCCTTCCTTACCGTGTATCGCCTTATACAATAAAACGACAACCCCGCAACAACAAACGGTCAACCGTACTAAGTTCACAGCCATTTTTTCGCTGCTACCTTTGCAAAAATAATTTTAAATGGAAATAGGCATAGACAGTTTTGCGGCATCTATACACAGTTACGAGGGTAAACCGGGCATCAGCAACGCTAACTCAATTGAGCAACTTTTAGCCAGGATGGTATTGGCCGACAAGGTAGGCCTTGATGTATTTGGCATAGGCGAGCACCACCGAAAAGAGTTTCTCGACTCGGCGCCCACCATTATTTTAGCAGCCGCGGCGGCCCTAACCAAACGCATAAAATTAACCAGTGCCGTAACCGTATTGAGTGCTGCCGACCCGGTACGGGTATTTCAAAACTTTGCCACTATAGACCTTGTATCAAAAGGCCGTGCCGAAATGGTGGTAGGCCGCGGTTCGTTTATAGAAGCATTTCCATTGTTTGGCCTAAACCTTGACGATTACGATGAGCTGTTTGAAGAAAAAGTAAAACTACTATTGCAGATAAGAGACAATGAAACCGTAACCTGGTCAGGGCAGTTCAGGCCTGCACTAAAACAACAGGCCATTTACCCACGGCCACTGCAAAAAAAGTTACCTATACGCATTGGTGTTGGCGGCACACCGGCATCGTTTGTACGGGCAGGCACACTGGGCGTTCCGCTAATGGTGGCGGTGATAGGTGGCGAAACCCATCGGTTTGGGCCGCTGGTAAATATGTACCGGGAGGCAGGCATAAAAGCCGGCCACACTTTAGAAAGTTTAGAGGTGGGCCTGCACTCGCTGGGCTATGTAGCCAACACAAAAAAAGAAGCTGTTGCCGATTATTTTCCCGGCTATGCGGCCAACTTTACCAAAATAGGCAAAGAGCGTGGCTGGCCTCCCGTAACCCGCGCTCATTTTGATGCACAGGCCGGCCCTAACGGCGCTCTGCTGGTAGGCAGCCCCGACGAAGTAGCCGAAAAAATACTCTGCCACAGCCAATCATTAGGCGGCATAAACCGCGTAACCTTTCAAATGGATGCCGCCGACCTCAGCCACGAAAAAATGAGCAACGCCATTGAGCTACTCGGCAACATGGTAGCGCCGTTGGTAAAAGCGGGTTGATGGTGTGGATCGTTCACTGATAACCAACTGGTTTAAACACAAATTTTTTTTAGGAGCCAGCAGAAGACCATTAATGTAACAGTCGTTGTAGCCTGCCTCTATAACCATAGAGGTCATACCCTTGTACCGCAACAATTCTATTCGGCTATAATTTTTATTGAAAATTATTCTATTTTAAAATTAAACACCAGGGGCTAAAGGATAAAAGCTAAAGGCTAAGGGCTAACGGCTAAGGGCTATTAAACAAATACTTTATAATTTTAAAACATGGAAAAAGTCCTCAGCATAGTGAACCTGAAAGATCGAAAAACCGATTTTGCCTCTTGGAGTACCAAAACCGATTTAGAACGTCTTGAAGCGCTGGAAGTGTTGAAGCAACAATATATAACCCATCATAAAAATGCTCAGCAAGGATTTCAAAAAGAGTTTGTAGGATAGTTGAGAAAAATGATTGAAACCTTTTATAAATAGTAAGCTGTTGCACTTGCCCCAATAACGATGCTGATAAAATACCTGTAATACCAAAACGCTATTAAGCTGATCGGTGAAACAGTTAAAAGCTAAAGGCCAATAGCTAATGGCTAAAAGCTATTCCCATTTTCTCAACATATGCATATGCGGTATCCCATCCTCATCATACCTATCGCCGGCCTGCACAAACCCAAAGCCTTCGTAAAATTTTTGCAGGTATAGTTGAGCGCCTATTTTAATAGTTTGCTTTCCAAATAAATTTTCGGAGGCGGCAATAGATTTTTCCAGTAATTGTTTACCAAATCCAAACCGGCGGTACTTTGGCGAAGTAATAATTCGCCCAATAGATGGATAAGTATAAATATGCCCTGGCGGCACCAACCGTGCATACGCAGCCAAATCATTGTTCACCCAACCCAACAGGTGAAAGCACCCCTGGTCCTTATCATCCGCATCCTGAAAAACACAGTTCTGCTCCACCACAAACACCTCGTTGCGCAGCTTAATAATTTCGTACAATTCAGTGCTTTTCAGGTCAGGAAAATTAATAAGCTGCCAGGTAATGGTCATTGGAGTTGGGTTTTAGTTTTAAGCTGTTTCGAGCTGCAAGCTGCAAGTTTCAAGCTGCAAGTTTCAAGCTGCAAGTTTCGAGCTGCAAGCTGCAAGCCAGAAGCAGTCAGCTACTGATTATAGCTATGGGATTATAGGCGACTAATTTGGATAATACTGTTGGCTTCCTGCTACCGGCTATCGGCTACAGGCTATCCCTGCTGCTGGCTGCTGGCGCTGGCTCCCGACTGCCGGTTAACGGCTAAAGGCTGTTGGCGGTGGCGTTGTCTCCCGACTAAAGACTACCAACTCCCAGCTAGCGGCTATCTTCCCGCGGCCGGCACTACCGGCAGCCCTTCATTACCATCTTCCCCAACAGCCTGTACAGCAAAAAAATAATTGTCCTTACTGTAAGGCAAACGCATCTCCGTTTGGGTCGTAAAAAACTTCTTCTCCCACACAGGGCTGGTTGTTTCCCGCATTAATATGTAGTAACCTCTTACCTTTCCGTTAGCCGATGGTTGCCAGTACAGGTACGTATTGTTCGATAGTTGTTTTACATCAACCCTAACCTCTTGCGGCATAGAGGGGCTTTTGGCCAGGTTAGCCAAATTGGCCAGGTTGACCGCGGTGTTTTTACGCAGGTATTCAAAGTCCATAAACTCAGTAAGGTCGCCGTATTGAATACCATTTTCCAATCGCACATTTTGGTGCTGGTGGTAATAGTTCTCGTTCATTTCGGTAAACCGAACAGCGGCAAAGCCATTTTCTACCCACGGGGTATGGTCGCCTCCGCGTAAAAAACGATCGTTGCGGTAAATCATCTTCACCTCAATATTCTCTACATAGCGCTCCCCTATCTCCTTTATGTAGCGGGCCAGTTGGCGGGCCTTACCATCGTTTTCCAACCCCAGCGAACGAATGTTTTTGCCGTTCTTATCCATTTCGTAATAGGGCAGGCCTTCGCTAAACACCCTTATACGGGTATTGTCTATTATGTTGGTTTGGCTGCTGTTGTTGCTACCCATAATGTCGTTGTTCAGCACCGCTTCTACATTCAGGTTTTGAAGGCGGGCTTTAGTTGCCATATAGTTGGCACCCAGTAAACCTTGCTCCTCGCCGCTTACCGTTACAAAAATTATAGTGGCCGGAAACGGGCGCTGGCTCATAATACGGGCACATTCAATAACTGCTGCGCTGCCGCTGCCATCGTCGTTGGCGCCAGGGGCATCCCCTAGTCGGTCCATAACGCTGGTCCGCATATTATCCAGGTGGCCGCTAATTACAAAAATGCGGTTATCGTTAGGGTCAGTGCCCTTTAGTGTAGCTACTACATTGCCCAGCAAAAGCGTGGTATCAACGCGGCGTCCATCGGGTGCAAGGGTGGTGGTATCAATATAAGCGGTTAAGCGACCGCCACTGTTTTTTGCAAACTGGTTAAACTTACCCAACACCCAATTACGGGCGGCACCAATCCCTCTTTTGGGGTCTTTTTGCGTACTAAGCGTATTGCGGGTACCAAAAGCTACCATGATTTTTATATACGATTGAAGGGAATCAGCCGACACTTCTTTCACCATTTTATCTATTTGCTGATCGCGGTTTATGATGGTTTGGCTTTTGGCCATTATTCCTATCAAAATAAAAAAAGTAGCTGCAACAATTTTATGCATAAGGTTTAGGCGTTTTGCCAAAAGTAATGGTACCGGCGTACAATTAATAACAATCGGTTGGCATTAAAAAATCCACCATTATTTGGTGGATCTTTATCAATAAAAATAATTAGTGTACTTAACTTATTCATGCACTATTAGAACCGGAATCTTACTTTGATAAGACAGCTTGGCACTACGGTCTGTTCTAATCAGCACTTTATCTACAAAATTCTGATGCTTCATAATGGTAATGATCAGGTCTATGTCTTTTTCCGCTGCAAAAAGATTTAATGCCTCATCCACATCGTACAACCTCAAAAAATAAAACTCGGGGTTGTATTCACTAAACATGGTCTTCAAATCTTGCTTTTCTTTTTCGTAGGCCTCCGTCAAGGCTATAAAATGTTCAGGGTCTACGTTAACCACATGCAGGTTAGGATTAGAGATGCTCAAAAAGTCTTTGATGGGCCCGGATGGTGTATGATTTTTGGTTTCTTTGAATTTAGAGGCCAACATAACATTTTCAATAGTATGGTAAGTTGCATCTTCAGGTACAATTAGTACGGGACATATGCCGGTTTCGGCCATTCGTACCGCACGGCTGGTTCTAAAAACCTGTACCAGCATCGACCGCTCGTTAATGCCCATAATACACAGGTCTGCTTTTCTATGACGCACAACCCTACTAAGGTCTTCCACAAAATCATCGCCCTTATAGGCCACTACCTCAACATTAAGATCGTTGCCTGCAGTCAGTTCCGCCTTTAGTCCGTCAAGTTTTCTTTGCGCATCAGCCGCTTCAGATTCTTTTTCATAATGATTATACAGGATCATATTAACATTTTGGTGGCCCTGCAACATTTGCGATGCATACTTTGCTGAATGTACCGACACGTCGTTAAAATCGATAGGAACAATTACATTATTCATTTTATGTTATTTTTTAAGAAATACAAATTGAATATAGACAATAACCTGTAGCGTACAAACTGGAAATTAAATTTTATAGCACAAAACGACTGAAAACAACCAACTTTTAATTAAAAATAATTATCAAGGGTTTTATCTTTTTGTGTTCCAGTTGTACTAATATCCATACTTTTCTTTCCACCGTTGGCGCAAAAATATCCTCGTTTCGTTTTCACGGGCATTTTGTTGAGGCTCATACAACATTTGTCCACTCAAGGCGTCGGGTAGGTATTCCTGCCCGGTAAAATTGCCTGTAAAGGAGTGGGCGTATTTATAGTCCTTGCCATAGTCCATTTGCTTCATCATTTTAGTGGCAGCATTGCGCAGGTGTAGCGGCACAGGCAAGTCGCCATGTTTGCTTACCAGCGATTGCGCTTTGCCAATTGCCTCATAGCTGGCATTGCTTTTTACCGAAGTGGCCAGGTAAATAGCGCACTGCGATAGTATAATACGACTTTCGGGATAACCAATTTTATAAACCGCATCAAAGGTGGCATTGGCCAGCAACAGCGCATTAGGGTTGGCATTGCCAACATCTTCGCTTGCAAATATCAACATTCGCCGGGCTATAAATTTCACGTCCTCGCCTCCGGCTATCATGCGGGCCAGCCAGTACACCGCCCCGTTGGGGTCGCTGCCACGCATACTTTTTATAAAGGCCGAAATAATGTCGTAGTGCTGTTCGCCCTGCTTATCGTACAGGGCAACTTTGGTTTGGGCTACCTCCATTACCAGCTGGTTGGTAATGGGTTGTTGGGGAGCGCTGGTTACCACCAGCTCCAGCAGGTTTAGCAATTTTCGGGCATCGCCTCCCGAAATATTTAGTAAGGCTTCCGTTTCTTTTAGTTGAATGTTTTGCTGCCCAAGCCATTCATCTTTTTCAATAACAGCAGTAAGCAACTCCTCCATTTCCGTTTTATCAAGCGGCTTTAATACATACACCTGGCATCGGCTTAACAGCGCTGAGTTAACCTCAAATGATGGGTTTTCGGTGGTGGCCCCTATCAGCGTGATCACTCCTTTTTCCACGGCGCCCAACAATGCATCCTGCTGTCCCTTATTAAACCGGTGTATCTCATCTATAAATAAAATGGCCTTTTGTTGGTTGCCTGCTTTTTCAATTACTTCCCGCACTTCTTTTACGCCACTGCTAATGGCGCTCAACTGGTAAAACGGAAGTGCAAGGGTTTGGGCAACAATGTTGGCAATAGTAGTTTTGCCTACGCCGGGAGGCCCCCAAAGTATCATACTGGGCACAAAACCACTTTCAATAGCGGTGCGCAAAATGCTGCCTTTACCAGTAAGGTGTTGCTGACCAGCCAACCCGTTAAGGCTGTTGGGGCGCATGCGTTCGGCTAAAGGCTGATTATTTTTCATTACCTGTAAAAAAATCGTTGAATTTGCGAACCAGCGCCAGCGTCCACAATATGTGTACAAACAGCACCAGCCCCACAAAAAATACGGTATACAACATGGATTGTATGGCGGCCAGTTCAACTACTACACCCATTTGCTTTATCTGTTCCAGTAACATGCCGGGCTGTTTTAAAAAAACCAGCATACCACCTATAATTATAGTACTATAAAACAGGCTGATGTAACCGTTTATTTTTATCATATCCCTTAACATTGGCTTTACCTTTTGGTGCTTTTTTAATACCTGCCGCTGAAAGCTAAAGCTAAACCAACCATACAACACAATACAAACCAGCATAAACCCCGATAACATATTTAGCGTTGACGAAAAAAGCACCGGTAAGCTTAGCACCATTAGTATGGCTAAAAACATGGCCACCACATTAACTACCACACTCAATATTTTATAAACAATTGTCATTTTTTTATCTTACTTTTTATGGTGCCAATAGCTAAATCAATATTTAAATGCCCGTTACGGCACAAACATGCGTAAAGCTTTTAATTTTTTTTGGGCCCTGCAGAATTGCTACTATTGCGCTTTTGTTGCGTCGCACACTTATACTTTCTTTTTTCTATGCAGCAATAAACCCAACCTTCTTTTATTTACTTTCTTTTTTCTATGCACTATTTAACTCAACCTTCTTTTATTTACTTTCTTTTTTCTATGCACCATTTAACTCAGCCTTCTTTTATTTACTTTCTTTTTTCTATGCAGCCATAAACCCAACCTTGTTTTCATGGTTATCGGCAGTCCTGTAACCGAAAGGGAGGCCGTGCATTTAATGTTTATTAAACCATAGCATCAATACTTCACCATTAATTTTTAAATCTTCAAAACTTTCTTACAGCCTTGCCGTTCACAATTTTGCCGTCTTTAATAAAAAAAGTTTCCAGCTCTTTTACAAAATGAGGTAGCCGCGAGCTCTTCACCGGTTTCGCCTTGGTATCATCTTCCTTACAAAATGCTGGCAGTTGTAACGTTACCATTACGCTTTCAAATCCAGTTTTATCTGTAGCTCATCAAACTGTTTATTGTCAATTGTGGCCGGCGCATCTATCATTACATCGCGGCCGCTATTGTTTTTGGGAAAGGCAATAAAGTCGCGTATACTTTCGCTGCCACCTAAAATAGCACACAACCTGTCAAAGCCAAAGGCTATGCCGCCATGTGGTGGCGCACCGTACTCAAAGGCGCCCAGTAAAAAGCCAAACTTATGTTGCTGTTCTTCTTTATTCATGCCCAATGCAGCAAACATTTTTTCCTGCAATTCCCGCTGAAAAATCCGTATGCTTCCACCCCCTATTTCGTTGCCGTTCAATACCATGTCATAGGCATTGGCCTTAATGTTGGCATACGGGTGATCAAGGTATTTGTCGGCATTGTCAATTAATGGGTTGTTATTAATCATGGTGTCAATATCCGATGGCTTTGGGGAGGTAAACGGATGGTGACGGGCCACCCAACGGTTGCCTTCTTCGTCGTACTCAAACAACGGAAAATCCAGCACCCACAACAACTTAAACACATCATCTTTACGAAGGCCAAGGCGTTTACCCAGTTCCATCCGCAAGTCGCTGGCTGCTTTTCGGGTACGTTCTTCTTTACCAGCCAAAATTAAAATCAGTTCGCCCGGCTGTGCCTGGCTATAGGAAACTATTGCCCGCAACTGCGCTTCATTATAAAATTTATCAACGCTGCTCTTAACGGTTCCATCGGTATTTATCTTAATATTTACCAACCCCTGCATGCCTACCTGTGGGCGCTTTACCCAATCGGTCAGCTCATCTATTTGCTTGCGGGTATATTCGGCAGCGCCTGGTACGCTAATGGCTATGACTGTTTCGGCATTGTCAAACACAGCAAAGGCACCCCCACCCCAAAGGGGAGAGTTTTGTATTTCGTTCTGTTTGGAAAAAAACACGGTGGCCGGTACTTTCAGGTTGGCCAGCTTCATACCAAAGCGTATATCCGGCTTATCAATTCCATAGGTCCACATTGCATCTTCCCAGGTGGTACGTTCAACCATTTCGGTATAGTTAATGCCTTTAACTTCTTTAAAAATCCATTTTATCAATCCCTCAAACATGTTCAAAATATCTTCCTGCTGCACAAAAGCCATCTCGCAATCTATTTGGGTAAACTCGGGTTGGCGGTCGGCACGCAGGTCTTCATCTCTAAAACATTTTACTACCTGGTAATAGCGGTCGTAGCCACTAACCATAAGTAATTGCTTAAAGGTTTGCGGGCTTTGTGGTAGTGCGTAAAACTCGCCGGGGTTCATGCGGCTGGGCACTACAAAATCGCGGGCTCCTTCGGGGGTCGATTTTATTAAAAAAGGGGTTTCAATATCCATAAAACCCTGTTGGTGCAGGTAATTGCGGGCGGCACGGTTTACAGCATACCGAAGTTCCAAATTCTTTTTTACCGCGTTACGCCGCAGGTCCAAATAGCGGTATTTCATCCGCAGGTCGTCGCCACCATCAGTATCGTCCTGTATGGTAAAGGGCGGCACCGCCGATTTGTTCAGTACAGTAAACTTACTCACCAGCAATTCAATTTCGCCGGTGGCTATGTTCAAATTTTTGTTGCTGCGCTCGTTTACAGTGCCAATGGCCTGTAACACAAATTCGCGACCCAGCGGTTGTTCGTCCAGCAGCGCGTTCAGGCTTTCGTTAAAAAGTAACTGGGTAATGCCATATCGGTCGCGCAGGTCAACAAAAGTGATGCTGCCAAATTTGCGAACGGTTTGCACCCAGCCCGCAAGGGTTACTTGTTGTGTTACATCGGCTATGCGCAACTGGCCGCAGGTATGTGTACGATACATATTGAAAATTTGCCCACCATTGTTGAAGTGATAAACCGATCTCCTTAGCCAATAGTAGCGATTAGTTATTGTTGGGCGGCAAAGATAGGGAGTAGGCGGAAGCCAGTGATAAGTCGGAAGCCAATAGTAAGTCGGGAGTCTTTAGTTAGTAGTCGGGAGTGGGGAAATAAGTTGGGAGTCTTTAGTCAGTAGTCGGAAGCCAATAGTAAGTCGGGAGTCTTTAGTCAGTAGTCGAAAGCTAAAAGTAAGTTGGGAGTTTTTAGTCAGTAGTCGGAAGCTAAAAGTAAGTTGGGAGTTTTTAGTCAGTAGTCGGAAGACAAAAGTAAGTTGGGAGTTTTTAGTCAGTAGTCGGAAGCCAAAAGTAAGTTGGGAATCCTTAGTCAGTAGTCGGAAGTCTTTAGTCAGTAGTCGGGAGCCAATAGTAAGTCGGGAGTCTTTAGTCAGTAGTCGGAAGCCAAAAGTAAGTTGACAGTCTTTAGTCAGTAGTCGGAAGCCAATAGTAAGTCGGAAGTCTTTAATCAGTAGTCGGAAGCTAATATAGCCTCCAGCCAATAGTAGGTAGCCAATAGCCAACAACCGAAAGGCAGGAGTAAATTGGGATTGAAGCATATAGCATGTAGCTTGTAGCTTGCAGCTTGCAACTTGCAGCTTGCAGCTTGCAACTTGCAGCATAAAACTTGCAGCTTGAAACTTACAGCTTAAAACTTACAACTTGAAACTTGCAGTTTGAAGCTTGCAACTTGCAGCTTGCAACTTAAAACTTGCCGCTTAAAACTTGCAACTTGAAACTTGCCGCTTGAAACTTGCAGCTTGAAACTTGCCGCTTGCAGCTTGCAGCATAAAACTTGCCGCTTGAAACTTGCAACTTGCAACTTGCAGCATGAAACTTGCAGCTTGAAACTTGCAGCTTAAAACCTGCCGCTTGAAACTTGCAGCTTGCAGCTTGAAACCTGCAGCTTAAAACTTGCCGCTTCAAACTTGCAGCTTGAAACTTGCACCTGAAACTTGCAACTTGCAACTTACAGCTTGCAACTTGAAACTTGCAGCTTGCAGCTTGAAATCTGCAGCTTAAAACTTATAACAGCAGCCTCTCTCCTACCTCCTGCCAGTTATTAACCCGGTCGTGCCATTCTATCAACTGGTTGTGTGGGGCTGTGTACAATAGCTTTTCTCCATCAAAGGGTTCAAGGTTGCGCACATAATCATCAATCATACAATCGCCTTTAATAACGCTTTTACTGCCGCAAAAAACAATTTGTTTCCAGCTAATAAAAACAAAATGCTCTTTTAACCAGTCTATTTTTTCGGGCAGCGATTGTGGAAACTCCATGGCAGCCGACACAATAAATACCTCATACTTTTTATTTAGTTCGGCTATAATGTGCTGGCTGTCTTTCATTACCGGCACAGTCCTAAAAAAGCCGGGGGTAAATAAAAAGTTCCATGCCAATTCAGCATCGGGAAACGCGTCCGGCTCATGTTTGCCTATCAACGACTTTGGGTCAATTACCAGCCCGGTGCGCCTGGTATACCATGTTTGAAACTGCGTTGAAATATCGGCCATTACATTGTCCATATCAATGATCAATCTTTTCATAGCTTACTATTTTTCTGCAAACATGTGCAATTATTTGCAATAAGTAGTATTAATTAATCTTTATTTGCATAAATATTGCAAAATGTTGAAAGAGGAGCGGTTTGAATACATCTTACAAAAACTGGTAAACAACAAAAAGGTTACGCTGCCCGAACTAAGCGAAGACCTTCAGGTATCGGAAGATACCATTCGCCGCGACATTGAAATGCTGTCCCAAAAAGGCCGCCTTACCAAGGTGCGCGGTGGCGCCATACCACACAGCCCCAACCAGTTTGCCAACGCCTATAACGACCGCATACATATACTTGAACACGATAAGCAAATTATTGCAGCAAAGGCCGTGGCGCTACTGCAACCCGGACAAACCATTTTGTTAGATGGTGGCACCACCACTTTTGCCATGGCAAGCCTGCTTCCGCCCGGCCTTGCCATTACCGTGGTTACTAATAATATTCCGGTGGCAGCGTTGTTGGCCTGCCACCCTACTATAGAGGTAATACTGGCTGGGGGTAAAGTGTTTAAATCGTTGCAGGTTACCATGGGCATGGAAACTATCAGGCTGTTGGAGCAATTGCGGGTAGACATCTACTTTACCGGTATCTGCAGCCTGCATACCGACTTTGGCATTTCGGGACCAGATTACGAGGAGGCCGATATAAAAAAAACCATGGTGGCCTCCGCTAACAAAATAGTTGCCCTTACCACGCTAAATAAAATTGGTACAGCAGAGCCTTTTCATATTTGCGATATTGACCAGTTAGATACCATTATAACCGAAGCCGACGCTGCAAACCCCTTGCTGCTGCCTTTTAAAAATCTTTCAATAGAAATCATTTAAAAATTACCAGCCATGCATACCGGTATTCCGTTGCCGTTAAACCGTGTAAACCGTATAGCCATCAGCACCTACTTTTTTATAGCAGGGCTAACCTTTGCCAGCTGGGCAAGCCGCATACCCGATATTAAAACCGAGCTACAATTAACCGATGCAGGCCTCGGTACTGTATTGTTTGCATTACCGGTAGGTTTAATGTTTAGCCTGCCATTATCGGGGTTAACGGTGGGCAGGTTTGGCAGCAAAATAATGCTTACGATCGCAAGCATTATATATCCACTATTGCTGGTGTTACTGGGGTTAATTAACAGTACGTTTCAACTGGTGATTGTGCTATTTTTTTTCGGTTTGTTTGCCAACATTTTTAATATAGCGGTAAACACGCAGGCAGTAAGTTTGGAGGCGAAGTACGGCCGATCTATCATGGCTTCGTTTCATGGGGTATGGAGCGTGGCAGGTTTTTCGGGGGCATTAATAGCTACCCTCGTGGTAAACCTTCATTTAAATACGCTGGCCCATTTTTGCATTATTTGCGGGCTGGCACTGGGCCTTGGGTTGGCGGCCAATCGTTTTACCCTGCTGCACGATGTTGGTGCAAAAAACCAACCAATATTTGTTATGCCCGGCAAAGCCCTGCTGCTGCTGGGCGCCATGGCGTTTTGTACCATGGTTTGCGAGGGCACCATGTTTGACTGGAGCGGCGTGTATTTTCAAAAAGTAGTGCAGGCACCCAAAGCATACATTACCGTTGGGTATGCAGCCTTTATGGGTGCCATGGCCGGCGGGCGTTTTGTGGGCGATAAACTTGCTGTGCGGCTTGGCACCAAAAAAACGTTACAAATGAGCGGGGTAGTTATTGCTTTGGGCTTATTGCTGGCAGTAGCGCTTCCGTATTTTGCCACAGCCACCATAGGGTTTTTGCTGGTGGGTTTTGGTGTTTCGTCGGTAGTGCCGCTGGTTTATAGCATTGCGGGCCGGTCGGCCACTATGTCGCCGGGGGCCTCGCTGGCGGCGGTAAGTACCATAGGGTTTATTGGCTTTTTAATTGGGCCCCCTACCATTGGGTTTATTGCACAGGCGGCCAGTTTGCGTTGGTCGTTTACCCTTATTGCCTTGCTGGGTTTTTGTACATCGCTACTTGCGCTCAGGCTAAAAAAATAGGTTGGCAATACGGGTACAATCGCTACAGCAGGTGGTGCTGCAATGGCTAACATTTTACCAATGCACATAGCTTCCTTCTTTTCAAAAAAACCGGCTTTTGGCAATTGTTGTATTTTGCGCTTTATTATAACGTATGCATAACGAATTACGCCGCCAGGAAGCATTGGATTATCACAGCCAGGGCAGGCCAGGTAAAATTGAAGTAAACCCAACTAAAGAAGCGAAAACCCAACGCGACTTATCGCTTGCCTACAGCCCCGGAGTAGCCGAGCCCTGCCTTGAGATTGAAAAAAATAAAGAAAATGTTTATAAATATACCGGCAAGGGAAACCTGGTAGGGGTAATTAGCAATGGCACCGCCGTTTTGGGCCTTGGTAATATTGGCCCCGAGGCCAGCAAACCGGTAATGGAAGGAAAAGCGGTACTATTTAAAATATTTGCCGATATAGATGTTTTTGACATAGAAATAAACGAAACCGACCCAGATAAATTTGTAGACATTGTTGCCGCCCTTGAGCCTACGTTTGGCGGCATAAACCTGGAGGATATTAAAGCACCCGAATGTTTTGAAATTGAAACCAAACTGAGGGAACGGCTAAAAATTCCGGTAATGCACGACGACCAGCACGGTACTGCCATAATAAGTGGCGCAGCTTTGTTAAATGCATTGGAGCTTCAAAAAAAGAAAATTGACAAGGTAAAATTTGTTATAAATGGCGCCGGTGCAGCAGCCATGGCTTGTGTAAAATTATATGTGGCACTTGGTGCACGCTACGAAAACTTTACCATGTTTGATAAGGACGGTGTTTTGCACCTTGGCCGTACCGACCTTGATGAAGTAAAACAAAAGTTTGCAGTAAAACTGCCCGACAACAACCTGGACAAGGCTATGAAAGATGCCGATGTTTTTTTGGGCTTAAGCGTAGGTAACGTGGTTACCGCCGATATGGTAAAAAGCATGGCTAAAAACCCCATTGTTTTTGCTATGGCCAACCCAAACCCCGAAATTACTTATGATGTGGCAGCGGCCGCCCGTAAGGACATTATTATGGCTACCGGTCGTACCGATTTTCCTAACCAGGTAAACAATGTACTTGGCTTTCCATATATATTTAGAGGGGCATTAGATGTTAGGGCCACACAAATTAATGAGGCCATGAAACTGGCAGCGGTAAAGGCATTGGCCGAGCTGGCAAAAACACCCGTTCCCGAAATTGTAAATCTTGCTTACAATCAACAAAACATTGCCTTTGGGCCTACCTATATTATTCCAAAACCAATGGACCCGCGGTTACTGGCAGCAGTGGCCCCTGCGGTAGCAAAGGCCGCCATGGAAAGTGGCGTAGCCCAAACCAGTATTACCAACTGGAGTGCTTATGTTATTGAGCTAAATAACCGGCTGGGCCTCGATAACCAGTTGCTTCGCGCCATTAGCAGTAAAGCCCGCCGCGATCCCAAACGCGTAGTTTTTGCCGAAGCCGATAATCTTAGAGTGTTAAAGGCAGCACAAATTGTGTACGATGAGGGCATTGCGTATCCTATTTTACTGGGCGACCCTAAAAAAATAGCGCAATTGGCCGCGGAGCATAATATTGATATTGCTGACATGCCTATTATTGAGCCCCGTAGCGATGAAATGGAAGAAAAAAGAGAGTTTTACAGCAAGCTGTTTTTTCAAAAACGCAACAGGAAAGGCGTAAACTGCTACGAGAGTAAAAAAATAATTCGCGACCCCAACTATTTTGGATGTATGATGGTAGAGACCGGGGATGCGGACGCCATGATATCGGGCCTTACCAAAAATTATGTTGAAACAATACGCCCCGCTCTGGAAGTAATTGGTACCGAACCGGGGGTAAATAAAATTGCAGGCATGTACCTGCTTATTACTAAACGCGGGCCCCTGTTTTTAGCCGATACTACTGTTAACTTTAACCCAACTGCCGAGGAGTTGGCCGACATTACCATGTTGGTTGACCGCGAGGTGAAACAATTTAACGTGGTGCCCCGTATTGCCATGCTAAGCTATTCAAACTTTGGAAGCAGTAACTCGCCCGAGGCAAAACTGGTAGCAAGGGCCCGTGCCATTGTGAAACAAAAAAATCCGAATATTATTGTTGATGGCGAAATGCAGGCAAGCATGGCCTTTAATAAGGAAATTTTAAAAGACAACTATCCTTTTAGCGAGTTGGTAGACCAGGATGTTAATACACTCATTTTTCCTAATTTGGCGGCCGGCAACGTGGCTTATAATCTTTTAAAAGAAGTGGGGGGTGCCGACGCTATCGGGCCTATTTTACTTGGCCTTAAAAAACCCGTTCACGTATTACAACTGGGCAGCAGCGTACGCAGTATTGTAAACATGACGCTAATTGCAGTAGTAGATGCACAAATGAAAAGCCGTTTTGACACACGGGTAGAAGTACGGAAAACTGGTTGGTGGAAACGCAGGCGTAAAGATTAACTTGTAGAGTAACCGGCATTGCTTGTACAGGGTATGTTAAAAAACCGGAGCCATTTTTTTGGTTGTGCACCTGTCGGGTAATTCTATTTTATATTGCCGCAATAATAATGCAACCTGGCTTTTGTTGGTTTTGAAAATTTCGATGTATTCGTACCTCACATGTATTGCGGCACCATTATTTTGCAACAACCATTTTGCTAACAACGTTTATACAACTGTAACCATAAAGGCAACTGATACCAATGACATTTTTTACAAAATTTGGTGAATACCTGTTAATGCTAAAGGGCATGTTTACCCGCCCCGAAAATGCACGAATGTATTGGAAGGAGTTTATGCATCAATGCGTTGAAATTGGCATCGGTTCATTGCCGATAGTAATCATTATTTCGCTTTTTTTAGGGGCGGTAACTACCGTGCAAACAGCTTACCAGTTGGTTAGCCCGCTGGTACCACAGGCCACCATAGCCCAAATTGTACGCGATAGTGTTATACTTGAGCTTTCGCCCACGGTGCTAAGTATTGTACTGGCTGGCGTAGTAGGCAGCAAAATAGCCAGCGAGTTGGGCAATATGCGCATTAGCGAGCAAATTGATGCATTGGAAATAATGGGTATAAACACCAAGGCCTACCTGGTATTTCCTAAAATAATGGCGGCCTTGTTAATGGTTCCGTGCCTGATAGTATTGTCGGCAGTATTAGCCATTTGGGGTGGCCGCATGGCTGGTGCATTTTCGGGTATTTTGGCTACCGATATTTACGACGTTGGCCTGCGCCAAAATTTTTCGCCTTACAATGTATTTTTTGCACTTACAAAGGGATACACCTTTGCGTTTATTATTAGCAGCGTACCTGCATATTATGGATATAATGTAAGTGGTGGCGCACTTGAAATTGGCCGTTCCAGCACCAAATCGGTGGTGGTTAGCTGTATACTTATATTAGTAGCCGACTACGCGTTGGCAGCAATATTGCTTTAAAAGCTTTTTGTATGATAGAAATAAAAAATTTGAAGAAGAGTTTTGGTGACAAAACCATTCTTACCGATGTAAATCTTACCCTTGGCACCGGTAAATGCAACCTTATAATTGGTTCAAGCGGCAGTGGCAAAACGGTTTTAATGAAATGCCTGGTAGGGCTTTTTGAGCCCGACAGCGGGCAGGTACTGTACGACGGAATTAGCCTTACCGAAATTTCGGTTGACGAGCGAAAACAGCTTCGCCAAAAAATAGGCATGCTGTTTCAGGGTTCGGCCCTGTTTGACAGCATGACGGTGGAACAAAACATAAAATTTTCGCTTGACATGTTTACCCGCATGCGCCACCTCGAAAAAATAAAAAAAGTAAACGAAGTACTAGACAGGGTTAACCTAAAAGACTCCAACAAAAAATTCCCGTCCGAAATAAGTGGTGGTATGAAAAAACGCGTGGGCATTGCCCGTGCTATTGTGCTAAACCCTCAATACCTTTTTTGCGACGAACCAAATTCGGGCCTCGATCCGCAAACGTCGCTGGTGATAGACAAACTGATACAGGATATTACGCTTGAGTATAAAATTACCACGGTAATAAATACGCACGATATGAATAGCGTAATGGAAATTGGCGATCATATTATTTACATGTTTCAGGGCAAAAAACAATGGGAAGGCAATAAAGAAGAGATCATTTATAGTAAAGATGAGAAACTTAACCAGTTTATTTTTGCATCGGACTTTTTGCAGGATGCCAAAAACATGCGTATGATAGAAGACAAAGCGCTTGAAAAAAAATAATGGCCGGCTAATTTCCTATCAGGTTTTTAAGCAGCGTGTAACCTTCTATACTTTTACCCTTTACCGGCTCTGCTATAATAATTTTTACCCAATCAAAACTTACACTTACCACTTTTACCCGAAGCCCCTTTTTTATTGTACCGTTTTTAATAAAAAAATTACCAGGACCGCTATATAATTTCAATATTTTTTGAGTCATGAACTCCTGGCTTACCATGGGGTTTAGCGGGCGGTCCAGCACGTACAAAAGTGATGTACCTATCATTAAAGTATCGCTATTATTCTCCACCAAGGCACCGCTGTTAGGCGGTAACCCGGCTTGTTGTACCGACTTATTGGTTTTTGTGTAGCGCTTATTGCCCGCTTGTTTATCGATGGCTGTAGGTGCCGTTAACGAACTACCTGCTAATTTTTTACCAATCACATTCCTGCTACGTTTCATACCGCTGCTGTCAACAATGGCCGTTATTTCAACCACAGCAAATGTTTCGTTCACAGGTGCTTTTTGCGGTTCCGTTTTAACAATACGCTTTTTTGCCCTTGTTGTAGGTTTAGCCGCCTGTGGCTCACTTACTGCATCGGTTTTGGCAATAATGGATGTTGGTTCAAGGTTATCGTTATTTTTGGGCTGTTGCGCTTTTACAGCTACTGGTGCCGGGGGCACAATAACACTGGGCTGTATAATATTGGCGGGGAACCGTTTTGGTTGTAAAGTATTTTTTGATTTAGACTGTATTATTATTTCAGGTGTCGCCAGGGTTGGGGTGTTGTCAAGGGGCCTGTTGTTAGCCGGTGGCGGTTCATTTTTGGCGTTTGCTTTCTTTTTAGGCTGTTTTACTTTTGTAGTTGTCTGCACAACAGGCGTTGCAACAAGGGGCTTTTCAACATTGGAAGATAGCATTTCAATTTCGCCGCTGGTTGGCTTTGTAGCCTTTGGCGCGGCAGCCGGTTTTGTTTCAATAATAACTGCGGCAACTTCCTCCGTCATTTTATCAGTTTCAGGGGCAACATCCGGCTGTTTTGAACTAAACGAAATATCAAAAGGGCTTGTAATATTAATTTGGTAATATTCGTTAAGCCTCGTTACCATACCGCTTACGTATATTTTTTTATTTATAAGCACCAGCTCAGGGCGATAACCAAATTTAGCCCTCACCAAAGGGGCAATCGTAAGTTTAATTTTACCACGGTCAGCACTATCGCTTAAAACTATAATAGTGGTATCATTTTTTTTTGTCCGGTCAAAATTAGCTTCGGCAACTATACCATATACAGTAGCTATTTTGTTAAGGTAACCATGCACATCGCCAACGGCCACCACCTGGCCATTGAGCTGTTGGTAATTAAACATTAGTGCAAGCAATACAAAAAAATAAACACACTTCATAATATCTCAATAACTGTTGGCAGGCATCAACAAAAACAACTCCCGTTACCAAACATATACGAAAATTTACCAGATTCGGTTAAAGGCAAAAGAAATTTTGAGGAGCCGACCTGTACTTAAAAGGTATGCTAGGCTGTATTAGTCCTGAATTTTTGTTTTCTAAAAAAAAGCATTTCTGTTATAAAAATCAACAAAAGCGATACAAGGCTGGTTGTAAAAACCTTACCTATAAAATAAACGATGTTACCAAACTGTAGCCATTCAAGCAAAACCAGGTAAAAGTGATGTATGAAGGTTAAAATAAGCGCATAAATACTGTAGGGTGCTAAACCAAGGCTTTTAATACTTGGTTCAGCATAATTAAGCTCGGCGCCTTCTTGCGAAATAAGCAGGTTAATTAAAAATGGCCGAAGGTAACCAATCAGCACGCAGGGGGCAGCGTGTAACCCGGGCGTACCCATAAAATAATCGAGTGTAAACCCAAAAGCAAACGAAATAAATAACAGTGCTATTCGCGATGTAGAAAATGGTAACCAAAGTAAAAATAAAAAGTACAGGTAAGGAGTAATAAACTGGTGTAATGGCGGCACCTGGTTAAGCACAAATACCTGCAACATAATGAAGCACGCAAAGCGAAATATATTTTTAACTAACTGGCTCATTACTGGTTTTTAGGAGGCGTAGCCTCTAGTTGCTTTTGCTCGGCCCACAATGAGTTTTTTACAACGTTCACGTATTGAATGCTATAAAAATTAGTGGCTGCTTTTACCTTTATTGTGTAAGAGTTACTACTTGGATCGGCTGCAATTACATCAACCATTCCAATAATAATGTGGCTGGGAAAATTAGCTGAATAATTACTGGTCAAAACCGTGTCACCTTTGGCAACCTTAATGCTTCGGGGAATATTTTGCAGGGTTAGATATAAGGGATCCTTACCATCCCACCCAACCGAGCCTGTGACGTTATTTTTGGCAAGCATGGCACTTACCTTGCTGTTACGGTGTAACAGGCTCATTACCCGGCTAAAATTGTCATTTACATCAATTACAATACCTACAACGCCATTGGGGCCAATCACTGCCATGTCTTTTGCAATACCCTGTTTACTACCCCGGTATAGGGTAAGGTAGTTGGTTTGGGAGGTAACGGTGTTGTTAACCACCTTAGCAGGCAGCCATACAAATTTACGCTGCAGCCCCAGCGTATCTTTTACAAGGCTATCAACACGTACAACCCTTGCAGTGTCTGCCGTTTCAAAATTGGATGGCAGCAGGTTTTTAAGCCGGGCATTTTCCTCTGCCAACTGCCGGTTAGTTTCGCGTAGGTAAAAATATGATTGAATATTGTTGTACTGTATATTAATGCGGCCAATAACCTCGTTGGCTATATTAGCATACGCCGCCTGCTGGGTAAGGTTATAATTCACTAAAAAAACCAACGAAACAATTTGCAGTATAAAAAATAACAGCAGCGTAAAATAACGCCTGATGAACAGAAAAATATTCTTCATATTTTACCCTCACTTCTTTTAACAGTAAAAGAGGTTCCAAAAAATAGTATTGAATGTTTATACTTATTCATTACGCCGGTATTTTACGTACACCTCTAGCAGTGGCTACCTTAATTAGCGCATAATAAAAGGAAAACGCTGGTAGTTTTTTAAAGCAATACCGGTTCCCCTAACCACACTTTTAAGTGGGTCGTCGGCTACATGTACGGGAAGTTTTATTTTTTGACTCAGGCGTTTGTCAAGCCCGCGAAGCAATGCACCACCGCCGGTGAGGTATAACCCCCTTCGGTAAATATCCGAAGCAAGCTCAGGTGGGGTGGTTTCAAGGGCTTTTAAAATGGCTTCTTCTATTTTAAAAATACTTTTATCAAGTGCCTCGGCTACTTCCTGGTAGCTAACAATTATTTGCTTGGGAATACCGGTTACAAGGTCGCGGCCATTTACAGGTATATCGTCTGGCGGATTATCAAGGTCCTTCATAGCAGCGCCAATTTGTATTTTAATTTGCTCGGCAGTGCGCTCGCCAATTAAAAGGCTATGGTAGCGGCGAAGCGCCTCCATAATATCGGCCGTAAATTCGTCGCCGGCAATACGTATGCTTTGATCACATACTATACCAGCAAGTGCAATAACAGTAATACCGGTGGTACCACCACCAATGTCAATAATCATATTGCCCACGGGTTCCTCCACATCAATACCAATACCCAAAGCCGCAGCCATCGGCTCGTGCAATAAGTACACTTCTTTGGCGCCTGCCTGTTCGGCACTGTCCCTTACTGCCCTTTTTTCTACTTCAGTAATGCTGCTGGGTATACAAATCATCATGCGCCAACTGGGCGGAAACAAAGGTTTTTTAGGATAGATCATCTTGATCATTTCCCTTATCATTAACTCCGCAGCGTTAAAATCGGCTATCACCCCATCTTTTAGAGGGCGTATGGTGCGTATGCTTTCGTGGGTTTTTTCGTGCATCATTAATGCCCGTTTACCTACGGCCAACACCGTTTTTAAATTATTTCTGTCAAGGGCTACTATCGACGGTTCGTTTACTACCACCTCCTCATTATGGATGATAAGGGTATTTGCAGTACCCAAATCCATTGCAATCTCCTGCGTAAACCAATTAAAAAGTCCCATTTATATTTAAATTCCTTATTCGTTAATAAATGCGTGTAAAGTTGTACCAAATAATCCAAAATAACAAAGCAGATCGTAGCCCCTGTTACACCCGGCGAAAGTAGATTGAACTGTTGATTAAGAAAGTTTTATTTTGGCACAAAACGTTTAAATTTTCGTTTAAAAACGGGTGAAGGCGGCTAAAAAGTTAGAAACGCAAAAAAAAAGTATGTTTTTTATCAATGCCTGCAAATACGCTATTTGCATAATGCCGAAATAGCCTCGCCTGCGGTAGCAAACTGAAAAGTAACCCCCGTTTGTTCTATTTTTTTGCTGCTTACTGTTGCACTTTTTAACACCTCAATACTCATTTGCCCCAACATAGTTTTTAACACAAAGGCAGGAACATGGATGGGAATAAAGAATGACCCCCGCATTTTTTGAGCTAGTATTCTGGTAAACTTCTTGTTGCTTATGGGGTGGGGCGCCACGGCGTTATAAGGTCCTGAAATTGTATCATTTTCTATTGCGTGTAAAAAAATATTACACAGGTCATTTATATGGATCCAGCTAATCACCTGCCCGCCATAGCCCAATATAGCAGCAACCCCAAACTTTACAGGTAGTTTAAACTGTACAAAAGCGCCCCCAGCGTTACTTAAAACAATACCTGTGCGTATGGTTACCAGGCGCTTGCCCATTTGGGCAACGGGCGCCATACTCGCCTCCCACAATTGGCAGGTATCGCCTAAAAACGAATCATCGGCAGGCATGTCCTCCGTAAACGATTTCCGGTTTTTTGGTAGCCTGTCATCGCTGCCATACCAGCCAATGGCCGATGAACTTATGACAGCCTTTACTTTATTAGGTGTTTGATTTAGCGCCTTCACCAACAGGTTGCCGCTTTGCACGCGGCTATCCCTTATTTCGGCCTTCCTGTCTTCGCTCCACCTTTTATCGGCTACGCCTGCACCTGCCAAATGCACTATAAAATCTGCCTTGGCCACCGCCTGCTCGTCTATCACCTGTTTTTTTACATTCCATTCAGCGTATGTAATTAATGTATTACCGGGTTTTTGCCCTTCCAAACTTCGGGTAAGGATAATTACTTCATATCCTTTATTAACTAAAAGTTGAGTGAGGGCGGTACCTACAAGCCCTGTGCCGCCGGTAATAAGTATTGTTGGCATTTGTAATTTTTATTGGTTGCCACAGTAAGGGCTGTTGTTAAAAGGCTAGATCTATGTTTTAAAAAGTTGCTACGTTATTGAAGTACTTTTTCTATCCGTATTAGTTTTCCATATTCATTTACTCCCTCCAATACAATGCGGAATGCACGTGAAAAATCGTTATTAAAAAATTCGAACTTTAGTTTTTGCTGTTGGCCACCGGTGTAAACATTAGGGTTCCAATACAATGTAGACCTCAGGTCGGTATTAACATCTGTTTGAGGGTCGTCATAATTAGGCGAATAAAACTGCTTTACATAATTATAACCTGTAATAATGCTCCTGTCAAGCCCCTTACCCGGTATGGCAGGTTGATCGCTTCCTTTTTTAGTATAAATGGCTATGGCGCCACCTGCACCACCACCAGATGCACCAAAAAATGGTGGTCTGAATACCTTTATATAGGCTATATCAGTTACAGGTATGCTGGCTATTTGCTGCACGTCGGTTTGCAGTTCGTTTAAAAATACTGTAGTGGCACTACCGCGCCATTGCAGGCTGGTACCACCACCCGCCTGCGAAATTTGAAGTCCTGCCACCCTGCCCTGCAAATACTGAAAAATATCTGATGCAAAAGCATTCTTATTGTCATTTACAAAATCAAAGGTTTGGGCATCGCCGCCCGAAAACAGGCCGCTTGCATATTTTTTGTCAAGCTCATCTTTAGGGTCTCTAACCCTTGCTTTTACAATTACCTCCTGCAACACATTTACCTTACTGCCATCGCCAAACCTATCGTATTGCAGTGCAAAATATTTTGCCCTTTTAATGGCTATACTATCAATATTTGTAAGCGGAAAAGGAGGTAATAGAACCGTTCGGGGTGTTTTGAGCAATCCATTTTCAAATAAAAGACTGGTATTGGCTGCAAGGTTTCTATCCTTATCAAACTGGTAAAAAATTTTCAACGTATCGTAAAAAACAAAGTTTCGCAGCGCAAATTCAGTTTGGCCGGTTTTAGGCACCTGAAAAATACGGGTGGAACTATCCCTTGCCTGCAAAATAACCGTCATGGTTTCATTGTATTGAATTGGCCTTGATGGATTTACGCCAAACACTTTACCAATTAGCGATAGCGGCTGCTCTACAGGGTATTTTAAAAAGGGCTTGCGTGCCCGCACAATATTTGACCAATTAAATTTACGCCAGCCATTGGTAAGCATTATCAGGTCAAGGTTTCGTAGGGTGGTATCGTCGGTATTTTTAAAATAATAAGCAGGGTTGTAAACGTTTCCTCTAAGGTCGCCGGTAAGCAAAAGGCCCGATATGATGTTGTTTTCGTAGCCTTTGTAACCAATTTCGGCATCGGTTACCGATATGGACATGTTTGACATTAGCGTGTCGGCCACCGACAATTCTACTACATTCTTTCCCCTTTTTTCAAGGTTAATAACAGGTGTTTCAAGGGTAGCTTCCAACTGGTAATTATCGTTATTTACAAACACTATCCGTTCGGCCAATGGCTCCCAGTTATTATTAAAAATCGTAACCTGCATTATACCCGAGGGCAGTGCCTCGGTAGAAATGGAGCCACTGTTTACGCTGGTTTCAGCTAGTGGAACTCGTGCCCTATACACTACCCGCTGGGCCATGTGTGCCACAATATTTACAACGGGAAAAGCCTGTGCATCCGCCTCGCTGCGTTTAATTATAAAAACCTTTTTGCTACTAATGCTACTAATATGTAGCACCACACCCGATAGTTTTACATCGGGCAACAGCACTTTTAACTCCTTTCCAAATTCGTCGGTCACCACTGCGGTGTATTTTTCGCTGCCAGCCGGTGTAAGTAAAAAAGTACCCATGCCGTTGTGTGCCGATTTAAAAGAAATAACCGGTTCGCCCCTGGTATTTTTCAGTTCGCCCGACACCTTAACGGGTTTACCTTTTGCGTCAACGGCCTTAAAGGCCACCAAGCTTTCCACGCCATTCACCAAATCGCCACCCTCAGGCAAAAAGTCTATTTGTGTTGCTGATGCCTCAATTTTTGCCTTTTTGTTTTGATCGCCCGGTGTGGCTGGCTGTTCCCCTGCCAGTTGCACTTTATTATTTTGCTCACTTAGTATAGTAAGCTCTTTCTTAAATACAAACGAAGTATCAAAATTCATCATCCATTGCGTATAGGCTCTAAAGCTAAGGTTCGTATTTTGGGTGCCTGGCAGCTCAAAATTACCAGCCGATGCACTTTCCACTACCGGATAAATTTTTTTCTGAATTACCAACCCGTCCTTGTCAATCAATTCGGCATACAGCGTTTGGCTAAACCCCGATGGTTCAAAACCGGCAAATACATACGCCTTAAACCAAACAGTTTCGCCTGCCCGGTACACGCTTTTATCAAAATGTACATATACTTTTTGCTGGGGATATTGCTGGCCGTAAACATTCATCATTGAATCTACCCCCTGTGTATGGGCCAAATTATACAAAAATGTGGCAAAACATATTGCAAAAATTCTTCTTAAACAACTACTCATAAGTTAGTATTGGAACAGTTTCCCGACGAATGTAGGCGAAATAATGTTGGGTTGGTTTTAACCTTACTTTGTTAAAGCCGTATTAACAACTTAATAGGCATTATTTATACACAGCCCCGCGCTATTGTACATACCATTGGCTTTTATAAGACTTATTTAGTGTTGAAAAAAAGGATTGTGTAGTTTTTCGTACCCAATAGTGGTTTCGGACCCATGGCCGGGATACACCTTAACCTGGTCAGGCAATACAAATAGTTGGTTACGTATGCTGTTTACAAGTGCCTGGTGGTTACCGCCGGGTAGGTCGGTTCGGCCAATACTACCTTTAAACAACACATCGCCACCAATTACAAAATTATCGTTTTTACTATAAAAGCAAATACTGCCCGGCGAGTGGCCCGGTGTAAACAATACTTCTAAAGCGTCGGTGCCAAGGGTTATTACATCGCCCTCCTGCAAAAAATAAACAGGTCCGTTATAGTTGTCAAACGGCAACCCAAAACCTTTGCCCGATTCGGATGCGCGGGCCAACACCTGAGCCTCGTTGGCATGTATTTGCAGCTCAAGGCCAAAATGTTTGGCCATACTTTTATTGCCAAAAACATGGTCAAGATGGCAATGAGTATTGAGTAAATGTTTTACGTTCAAATTTTTTTCCACAATAAAATTCAAAAGTGTTTGTTCCTCTTCAATCCCGTAACAGCCCGGATCAATTAAAATAGCATCGCCAGTTGTGTTGTACACTACGTATGTATTTTCCTGAATAGGATTAAATGTAAAAAACTTTATGCATAGCATAGACGTATTTTTAACAGGGTTAATACAACCATTTTATACTAATTTTAAAATAATTAAAGATAGGATATGCAATTTAATAGTCTGTGGACAAGGCTTTTTTTACTCATTTTTGTCGTCTCAATTTCAGTAACAGCAAATGCACAGGTAAACTCGGTTGAATTTGGAAAAAACCGTATTCAATACAAAAAGTTTAATTGGAAATTTTATCAGTCGCCCAATTTTAACGCCTACTTTAACCAGGGAGGGCTAGAGCTGGGCAAGTTTGTTGTACAAGTGGCCGAAGACGAACTGAAAAGTGTTGAAACCTCTGTTGAATATGCGCTTCAGCGAAGGGTTAACTTTATCATTTACAATAATTTTGACGATATGAAGGCCAGTAATATTGGCCTTGGCAGCGAGTGGATGAACGCCGGTGGTACCACCAAATTTGTAAATAATAAAGTGATGGTTTATTTTAATGGCAACCACTACGACCTTCGGCGGCAGGTACGCGAAGGCATTGCCAGGGTTTTATTAGATAACCAGCTTTTTGGCGATGATATAGGAGAGTTTGCCAGCAACCAGGCGTTGCTCGATTTGCCTGTTTGGTTAACCGACGGTTTTGTAAGTTATGTAGGCGAGGAATGGAGCACCGCCCGGGACGATGATTTAAAAAGCGCCATACTTAGTGGCCGATACAATAATTTTTACCAGTTTGCTTACGAGCAGCCTGTATTGGCAGGCCACTCCTTTTGGCATTATGTGGCCGAAAAATATAAAAAAGAAAATGTAGCTTATTTTTTATATCTCGCCCGCATTTACAAAAGCCTCAACAGCGCTTCGCAACGTATTACTAAAAAGAAATTTAAGCCCGTACTGGCCGAGTTTATGGCCTACCAGCAAGACAAGTATTTTAAAGATATCCGTCAACGCCGCAACGTGCCAAAGGGTTCTTTATCGGTTTCGGAAGAAATAAGCCGCAAAAAAGACTTTTACCGCTTTAATGCAAACCCTAACCCACGCAGCAATATGTACGCCGTAACGGAGTTTAGCAAAGGCGTGATAAGTGTAAAACTGAACGAAAATTACGAAACCATTGCCACCCTTTGGAAAAACGGGGTAAAAAACTTACAGGCCCAAATAAACCCCAACTACCCGCTAATGGCGTGGGATGGTAAGGGAACCCGGCTAGCCGTGGTGTACCGCGAAGAGACTAAGATAAAGTTATTTGTTTACGACGCGATTGCTAAGTTTAAGCGTAACAAGCAAACCATTGAAGGCCTTGACCAGATACAGGATGTTAAGTTTTTGCTGGATGCCAATACCCTGTTGCTAAGCGCAGTAAAAAACGGCCATACCGACCTGTTTACTTACAAAATTGAACAGGCAAAACTTACCCAGTTAACCAACGATGTTTACGACGATCTTGATGCTTCGTTTGTTTCGTTCCCCAATAAAACCGGTATTATATTTGCCAGTAACCGGCCAGGCCCTGATGGTGCTGGTGGAGATACCGCCCTGCCATCAAAAAACAAATACAACATTTTTTTATTGGATTACCTGACGGGCAAACAACTTTCGCAACTTACCAATGTAACCTTTGGCAATGCCCGCTACCCGGTACAATACAACGTAAACCACTTTACCTATGTAAACGACGAAAATGGTATTGGCAACCGTTGGGCCGGTTTCTTTAGTACCCAACGCGAAGGCCTTGATACCTTGTTTTATGTAGGAGAAGAAATATTGAGAAATCCGGAAGACCGCGAGTTAGACTCAACCTTAGTAGCCTGGCAAAGGTCGGAGCCTGACAGCATCAGTTACTTCCAGGTTACTAAAGACAGTACGTATGCCTTTCCGCTTACCAACTATCAAAGCAGCCTGTTAGAAACAAGGGCAGCCGGCGACCGTGGTACGGTTAGCGAAGTAGTAAGGCAGGGCGACTATAAGTTTTTATACAAACTTAGGGTGGATAGTTTGGCATTACGCCGCCGCAATGTAAATGCAAGGCCTACGGATTACATGAAAAAATTAATGATTGAAAAACGTGTGGCCGATGGCAAAGTGGTAGTAGAAAATCAAAAAGAAGAACCTGGGCCACCAAAAGATTTTTTTCAGAATGAGTTTAATAATGAAATAGACACTGTAAAAAAACAAATTAGGGAAGCCCCTAAAGCAAGCAAACGCGATGCTGTTTTAAACAGATCCAAGCTATACAATTACCGTTTTAAATTTAATAACGAGTACGTAGTAAGTGGGGTTACCAATAACGTACTAATTAACCGCTACCAACCCTACGCAGGGGGTACGGGTCCAATTCAGTTGGGTAATGGCTCCAATCTCAATTTTACCTTTAGGGCCAGTGTAGCCGACCTTATGGAAGACATAAAGTTTGTTGGTGGCTTTAGGTTGGCCACTAACCTGCGCGACAATGAATACCTGTTTGGCTTTCAAAACCTGCGCCGCCGGTTTGATTGGGGTTTTACTTATTACCGCACCAGCAACCGTAATTTTTATGCCGAAATAGTAAGCAACGGATCGGGTGGATTGTATAATACCCAGCTTAATACATCACTTTACCAATTTAATGGGTCGTACCCGTTAAACGAGGTAAAAAGCTTGCGGATAAGTGTAGCATACAGGCGCGACAACACCATTATTAAAGCTTTTAACAATAGTACGCAAACCCCCGATGTTATTGGTTTGGGCTTTCCCAACCAGTTACAGCAGTACGCATTAAGCCGGTTAGAGTTTGTACACGACAACACCTTAAACCCAACCCAAAACATTTGGTTTGGCTTAAGGTACAAGGCGTATATGGATTTAAATGCCCCCCTTAAAGACCCTGCACCGGGTGGCAATAAATACACCTATAACTTTGGTTTTGATGCCCGCAATTATGTGCAGATATACCGGAACTTTATTTGGGCAACCCGCGCAGCGGCCGACTTTAGCTGGGGTACCCGTAAGCTTATCTATTATTTAGGTGGTGTTGATGGTTGGTTAAGCCCCAAATTTAATAACCTGAACAGGCCGCAGGATCAGTCGTATGCATTTCAAACACTGGCGGTTAACCTGCGTGGGTTTCAGCAAAACGTTGCCAACGGAAACAATGCTTTTGTATTCAATAGCGAATTTAGGTTGCCCGTTTTTTCAACGCTGATAGACAAACCAATCAACAACGCGTTTCTCAGAAATTTTCAATTGGTGCAGTTTGCTGACCTTGGCACGGCTTGGAATGGTCAGTTTAATAAAATAGAACGGCCCTCAACTGTGTTTAGCAGCAACGACCCAACTAACCCTATTACCTTTAGAACCAAGGCCGGTGGTATTGGACCATTGGCGGGTGGATATGGTTTTGGAGCACGAAGTACGTTATTAGGCTACTTTTTAAAAGTAGATGCTTCGTGGGAAATGAACGGCATATTTAGGGGCAAACCCTATTGGTACTTTGCCTTAGGCTTTGACTTTTAATTAACCCACATAAAAAATTAAATCCCCGGTTGTATAACCGGGGATTTTTTTATTTAGCCATGTTTTCGTCATCTATTCACTTTCGCCATAAAGCAGGATAGGTAATTGAATGAACCACTAAAATTATTCTGCAGCGGGCAATTGTTGGCGTACCGGGTAATTGTACCAATTTATTCCTCGGCTTGCATACATTACTAACGCCAACACCACAAACAGGCCTATACTTCCCACCAACAGCGCTGTATCCTCCAGCCTTATTAATACAAAAATAAAGGTGTACAAAAGCCCTGTAATTAGTCCAAAAATGACGGCCACTTTCCACTTTTTAAAATGGCTTTTTGCATACAACGATATCATGGCCACGGTAACAAAAGAGGCGATTAAATAGGCTATATCAAAAACTACGTATTCGCTGACGGCCAGCAATAGAGTAAAGAAAATTACCAGTGCAATACCTATCAATATATACTGCACCGGGTGCACAGGTTTGTTCTGCATAATTTCCATTATAAAAAACAATGAGAAGGTAAGGCCTACAAAAAGGATCGCATACTTTATGCTACGCTCCGTTTTACTGTATTGGTCGGCGGGCTGCACCATGCTTACACCAAATGCATAGTTCTTTGTATCGAGGCTAACATCTTTTAAAAATGTATTGAAAGGCAAGTTGGCATTATTAAAATGCCAGGTGGCTTTAAAGCCGCTCTCCGATACTGTACGCCGGGTAGGCAGCGTTGTTCCGCTAAACGATGGGTTGGGCCAAGGCGATTGAATGCTAAAGTTGCTGTTGCCGCTTAGCGGTACAAAACTAAGTTGCCCGCTTCCCCTGATTTTTAACTGGTAGCTGAACTTTAGGGGTACATTAATGTCCCCGGCAGTTAACGGGATATTGCAACTTAATCCTGTTTTATCTATTGTAGTAGTTGGCAGGCCCGGCATAAGGTCGTATAATGTTCCTTTAATATTTACCCGCACCTTTTCCTCTATACCTTTAAAATCGGTAACGCCCATACATAACCTTGCTTCTTTAAAAATAAGGTTTGCAGCATCAATATCGCCGGGTACTTTTATGGTAAATGTACCATTGCTAATTACTTCGGTTTGGTACAATAACACAGTGAATATTGACCTTTTAAGCTGCTGCGGTAACAGTTTGCTACCAACAGCAAGGTCTGACGGAAGTAGCACCACCATCTTTTTTATTACTGCCTTTTTACCGTTATTAGCAATGATTGCCTCATTGTACGGTACCGAAATGTATGGGCCGGTAATGGTTTGTGCCTTTGCCCATTTATCGCTTACCTCTTGTACCACCTCGCTTTGGCGTTGTTGCCGTTCGGTAACAAGGTTGGTAATAAAAACGGTTGGTATTAGCATTAGTAAAATAAGGCCCCCGGTAATACACGCCTTTATTACCAGTTTGTTAGCGGTAGAAGTTGGTAAATGCTCTTGCATAGTTTGTTGTTCGTTTTCCATGTGTGTATTTGTTTTATTGCAGTGTAAATATTTAAGAGATTGAAAAGTGGCATACAACCTTATTACGCTTCCCGAATTGAAATAAGACATAAGCTGCGTTAGCCAAAAAACCGCAGCAACCGCTGCGGCACTGTACAGAAGTGATAATGCGAGTAGAAAATTTTGAATAAAAATGATTGACAAAAATGTGCCGCCAGAAACCAGACTATATAAAAGGGCATAGGGCATACAGGCAGTTAATTGCACCAAAAGCAACCAGGTGAGCTTTGAAGTAACTAACCTTGCCCTATGATTTATTACTGGCAACGCCAGCACCAATAACAGCAACACGGGTGCACTTCCCAGGCTGGATACTACCGCCACCCCACCAAAAATGATTACAGACCACGTTGGGTCGGTAAAAAATGCGACTATAAATGCCCCTGCCGAAAACAGCAGCCACGTTGTATACCAAAGGCGGATGGGTAATAAAAAAATTATTTTAAATTTTATCATTCAAAAAGTACTTTGTATTTCAAAGTATAGATACAAAAAAAATTATCCCAGCGATTTAATCATTTGCTCCAGCGCCTGCAGGTGTGTTTTAAAGGCTTTTTCCCCTGCCGTGGTTACCTGGTAGGTGGTATTGGTTTTTCTACCTATAAAACCTTTTTGCACTTTCAGGTAGGTGCTTTCTTCCAGTGTTTTTAAATGGCTGGCAAGGTTGCCATCGGTAACCTGTATCAATTGCTTCAGGTCGTTAAAGTTGATACTTTCGTTTACCATAAGCGCACTCATAATACCCAGCCTGATGCGGCTATCGAATATTTTATTTAAATTTTCGATTGGGTTACTCATTTGCCTTATACACCCTTGCAGGCCTTTTACAAAAATTAAAAAATAAATCTATTTGTATTGTAAATATCAATGTTAATCAGTTGGCCAGCCGCTCGTATCGGTTCCACATAATAAAACCATAAATAATGTTTAACACCCCAAAACCCATGGCCCAAAAAAATAAGCCATACCCTATAAACCAACAACCAATCAACCCCAGCGCCAACTGGCTGTACCCAAGGTATTTTACTTCGCCAGGGGTAAACCTGGATGCGCTGATTAATGCCAGGCCATAAAACAACAGGCAGCCCGGTGCAATTAATCCGTAATAACCAAGTTCGCTTAGTTTTATTAAATAAATGCCACCGGCTATTATAGGTATGCATGTGCTTGTCATAAGCCGTTTAGAAACCGGGCCCCACAACGGCGTTTCACTTTTTTTGCTACGCAGATAAGTAAATAAAAAGGCCAAAACAAAAGCCGCCACAAACGTAACGGCTGCTATAATTAATAGTTGTGATTTTACGGTGTCACTAATCAATATGCCGTTGTATTGATGTATTGTAATAGTTTGCTCCACTAACCCCCTACCACTATTTACCAACACCCTGTTGGCAAGCCACGCCCCTACCAATGCACAAATGCCGGCAGCAATACCACTTAACCCGCTTAGGCTAATAAACCTGCTGCTGCGTTCCATCATTTGTTTTATATCGTGCAGGGTATCCAACGGTTTGTTATCGGGGGTCATAAAAAGTACTTTGTAATTCAAAGTAAATCAAAAGAATTGACATAGAGGAAAATATTTGTAGAAGCTGGCGCATTAAATTTACAGGTTTACAAAAATGCGTATTTCGCCCTGTCAGGGCTTACACGGTGTTTAACGCAATAATCCCTGGGCTGCACCTATGGCTTTGAGATTTCGGCCATTCAGGCTTTTTATTTGTTGATGGGTGTTACCGGCTTTGAATCGCATTCGATAGGTAATTATGTCGTTTCGGTATTTCGCGGTGTCAGGGCTTACATGGTGTTTAACGCAATAATCCCTGGGCTGCACCCAGGGCTATGAGATTTTGGCCATTCAGGCCTTTATTTGCCAATCATTAAAAACAGCTTTGAATCGCATTCAATAGGTAATTATGTCGTTTCGGTATTTCGCCATGTAAGGGCTTATATGATGTTTAACGCA
>Ga0105047_10002392_pt1 | contig 33477 bp, 26 predicted proteins | sample MAT04_FD_78384 | JGI IMG/M metagenome (GOLD analysis project Ga0105047, IMG submission 78384) | Freshwater microbial communities from Lake Fryxell liftoff mats and glacier meltwater in Antarctica - MAT-04 (megahit assembly) | ecosystem: Environmental > Aquatic > Freshwater > Ice > Liftoff... | reverse complement strand
GGGCTCGTCGTCGCCGACTACGTCGAGCTGAAGCCCGGCATCCAGCCCGGGCCCAGCCACCTCGCGGACCTGATCACCAAGATGAAGAAGGAGGGCATCAAGGTGGTCGGGACCCACGCGTTCTACGACGAGAAGGTCGCGAACCTGGTGGCCGCCAAGGCGGGCGCGAAGCTGCTGGTGGTGCCGCTGGCGTCGACCGGGTCGAGCTATGCGCAGCTCTTCGACACACTGACCGGACAATTCGCGACGGCGTTATGACCGAGCTTCCGTGGTGGTTCTGGCCGTTCTTGGTCACGCTGATCCTGATCGCGATCCATACCTATTTTGGCCTCCACGTGATCAGCCGGAAGGTGCTGTTCGTCGATCTGGCGATCGCCCAGATCGCCGCGCTGGGGAGCACCGTCGCGTTCCTGTTCGGTTTCGAGACGGCAGATCCGGTGACCTACGGCTGCTCGCTGGTGTTCGGCGTGATCGGCGCGTGGGTCTTCTCGGTGACCCGCACGCGCGACGATCGCGTGCCGCACGAGGCGATCATCGGCCTGGCTTTCGCGATCGCCTCGGCGGCCGCGATCCTCATGTCGGCCGAGAACCCCCACGGCGCCGAGCACCTCCGCGACATCATGGCCGGGAGCATCCTGGTCGTGACGCCCGCGGAGGTGCGCACCGACTTCGTGATCTACTCCGCCGTCGGCGCGTTCCACTGGGTGTTCCGCAAGAACTTCCTAGCGGTGTCTCTCGATCCCGAGGGCGCCGCGCGCGACGGGCTGAACGTGCAGCGCTGGGACTTCATCTTCTACCTGACGTTCGCGCTGATCGTGACGATGAGCGTGCACATCGCGGGGGTGTTGCTGGTGTTCTGTCTGTTGATCGCCCCGGCAGTCTGCGGGGCCTTGTTCTCGAGCAATTTCCGCGTGCGGCTGGTGATCGGCTGGGTCACCAGCATCATCGCCGCGATCCTCGGGCTGATGGTGTCGTCGCGCTACGACTGGCCGCCTGCGCCGTGCATCATCGCGGTGTACGCGGCGATCCTGGTGGGCGCGGGGCTGGTCGGGAAGATCCGTGGCGCGCCGAACAAGGGGAGGGCGATGTCCGAGATCGCGCTCGCCGGCGGCGCGCTGGTGCTGACGGCGTTCGCGATGGTGTCGTTTCTGCGATCCGAGGTCGCGCAGCGTTTTCGGGTAGCGGAGCCCGGACACGCGGAGGTCCACCCCGAGCATGTCGCGCCCGAGCACGGCCTCGGCACGACCGCGAGCGAGCTCATCGCCGGCCTCACCGACGAGCATGACAGCGTGCGCGAGAAGGCCGCGGAGGCGCTCGCCGCGCTCGGTAGCCCGGAAGCCGCCGACGCACTGGAGAAGGCGCTGGCGATCCGGGGCGAGGACGAGTGGATACGCGTTCGCGTGGCCGATGCGCTGGTCCGATCCGGCGGTAAAAGAGGCATGGAAGCGCTGCTCGACCTGGCGGCGAACGGCGAGGCGCGCGCGGTGCGGACGGAGGCACTGACGGTCGCGGCGCGTTTCGCGAACAAGCCGAAGGCGCCGCTGCCGGAGCTCACGGCGTGGTGGAAGCAGGCATCTGATAGTGCGCGCTGGGATCCGGCTGCCGGCGTGTTTCGCGATTAGACCGTACGAAGAACCAGCCAAACGATGCGGCGAGCACGGCGTGCAGCACCGAGTTCGGCACCACGCCCGACGCCTTGGTGATGAGCCCGTTGCCCCAGGCGATCAGCTCGAGCGGGAACAAGCCGAGCTGGATCAGGCCGCTGCCGAGCAAAAACGCGCGCAGCGTCGGCGAGTCGGCGTGGCCGCGCACCAGGCCGCTCATCACGCCCTGCGCGAAGATCAGCAGCCCGACCTCGCGCACCCACAGGCGGGCCGCGTCATTGGGGACGACGCCTTTGCTCTCGAGTAAGGCGCCCGGGGAGGTCAGCGCGAAGAGGCCGATCGCCACGGCGATGAGCGAGACGAGGGTGAGAAATGTCTTTCGGGTCATGCGTCAAAGCGTGCAGCGCGCGCCCCACCCGACTCAATTACCTCACCAGGTAGGTGACACTTCTCCCCGCGCTGTCAGAGTTGGCCGGTGACCGATGCGCTCTTCTCCGCGTTGCTCAAGTACTGGCGCGGGCGACGCGGATGCTCGCAGCTCGATCTGGCGCTCGAGGCCGATGTCTCGGCGCGGCACCTGAGCTTCCTCGAGTCGGGGCGGGCGCGGCCGAGCGAGGCGATGGTGCTGCAGCTGATGGCGGCGCTGCACGTGCCGCTGCGCGAGCAGAACCAGATGTTGCGCGCGGCCGGGTTCACTCCGCGGTTTCCCGAGCCCGAGCTGAGCGCGCTCGATCCAGCTGTCGAGCAGGCGATCGCCAAGATGATGCGGCAGCAGCACCCGTTCCCGCTGACCGTGCTCTCGGTCGAGTCGAACATCCTGCGCAGCAACGACGCGGCGCAGGTGCTCTTTCCGCTGTTCGTCGCCGAGCCGGAGCGGCTGCCCGAGCCGCTCAACATGTTCACGTTGATGTTCGACCCGCGCGGGATGCGGCCGTTCGTCCTGGAGTGGGAGCGCGTGGCGCGGGGGATGATCGCGCGGCTGCAGCGCGAGGCGCTCCACCGCAGCGGAGACGCGCGACTGGCGGCGCAGCTCGAGCGCATCTTCGAGCTCCCGGGGGTGGCGGCGGAGTGGCGCCAGCCGGACCTCTCGACGCAGAGCGATCCGACGCTCTCGATCCGGCTGCGGCGCGGCGAGCTCGCCGTTGGGTTCTTCACCACCATCACCGTCTTTTCGGCGCCGCATCAGGTCACGCTCGAGGAGCTGCGGATCGAGAGCGCGTTTCCGCTCGACGACCAGACCCGCCGGACGTGTGAGCGGGTGGTCGGCGCCGCTTGAAGGCTTGCTGCTCTCGGGCGGCCCCTCAACGCTCGAGCGACGCGCCCGTCACCAACGTGTAGTTCGCGCCCATCGTGGGCCCCGCCACGCTCGAGCCCGCTGCGGGATAGCGACCATTCGCGTCGGCCCCCTGCACCATCGCGAGCCAGGTGCTGCCGACCGCCGTGCACGACACCGGCGCGTCGAGGCGCAGCGCGGTCATCATCATGCCGCTCGGGCGGAACACGTTCGCGCCCGGCACCGCCGCAGTCCCGAGATCACAGGCGCTCGACATGCCCGGGCTCACCGTGATCTCGCTGTCGACGAAGGTGCTGTCGTGCACGCGCAGCGACGAGGGATGGAACGACGCGCCGATCTCCACGTCGTTGCCGCTAAACAGGCTCGCGCGGATGTCGAGCGCGGACAGCCCGGCGAGGATGCCTCCGCCCGCGTTGCGCGACACGGTGCTGCTCTGGATCTCCAGGGTGATCACGAGCGCCGGATCGGCCATGGCGATGGGGTTGACGAACAGGCCTCTGCGGCCGCTGTCGGTCACCGCGCTGTCGAACAAGCGCACCTCGATGTTCGAAGCGCGGTTGCCGTAATAGACCACGCCGATGCCGTTTCCGGGCGCGCGTACGATGCGGCTCCGCTCCATGCGCAAGCTCGTCGCGCGCACCGGGGCGCTGTTGAGCGAGCCCATGAAGATGGACGACATGTCGGCGCCGGGAGCGGCGCGTCCGCAGTTGTCGATCGTGACGTCGCGCAGCAGCAGGCTGGCGCTGTCGCTCACACGCACGGCGTTTCGCGCGTTATCGCGCAACACGGTGCCTTCCAGTACGAGCTGAGCGTCGCCGCGGACCATGAACATCGCGATGCCGGTCGTTGCGCCCTCGAACACGCCGCCCTGGACGGTGAGGAGCGATTGCTCTTCGACGACCCCGATCGCCACGCCGAAGGCCGTGTTGACGTAGCCGGTGACGACCGGATCGGACACCGTGACGCGAGCCGTGCCGCGCAGAGCGAAGGCGAAGTCGCTGCCCTCGACCCGCACCCCTCGAACGGTGGTGGTGCCGGAGAGGAACTGCAGCGCGATCTCGTAGTCCTGGAATTCGATCCCCTCGACCAGGCCGTCGGAGACACTCAGCGCGCAGCCTCGCGCCGCCGCGACGGCGACCATGCGCGCGCGCCCGGGGCGCACCGCCCGTACGCTGACCGCGGGTGGGATCACGATACAGTTGCCAGGCCTCGGTTCTCCGGCTCCGTAGACGCCGTCCTTCAGGAAGATGCTCTCCCCGGCGGTGGCCAGCTGCGTGGCGCGGGTGATGGTACGCAGCGGCGAGGCGTCCGTGCCCGGGTTGGTGTCGTCGCCGCTCGCCGGATCGACGTACAATCCGCGCTCGATCGCCACGCGGATCGGCAGGACGTCGCTGTTGGCGCGCTCGCCGCTCGCCGCAAAAGCGACCGCGCGAAGAGCGTGCACGCCATTGTCCATCGCGGCGTAGCTCAGCGAGATCGTGAAGGGCGGCGTCGCCACGCCGATCCGCGCGTCGTCGTCGTAGAACGCCACCGCGGTCGCGGTGAGGCCGAGCGGCACAGCGGTGAGTAGGATCGCCGCCGAGGTCGTTGCGGTGGTCGCCGACGCGGTGAGATCGACGGTGAAAGAGCCGGCATCGAGCGGGGAACCATCGGAGGGCGCCGCGTCGGGCGTAGCGGCGTCACGCGCGGGACTGGCGTCGCGGGACGTAGCGTCCGGGAAGACGGTCGGATCGGGCACAATCGTGCCTCCGCAGCCGTACAGGCCGATGAACGCCGCACAAATCGAGGCTCGAGCTCGCATGCTCCCGTCGTACCGGAAAGCGACGGGCGCGCCAACGGGATGCGGTGCTCAGGATGGGCCAGAAATACGCACCAAGATTGGGAATCAGTATGTCAGCGGCAGCGACAACGTCGTCCCGAGCTGAGAGCTCAGGTTGCCAGCGTGCATGGAGCCATGGGAGCGGATCTCGCCGGTGCGGGCGCTGACGATGATCGTGGTGTCGTCGGCGTCGACGCCCATGATCCATTCGCTGCAACCGAACGATGCGTGTCCGATGGTCAGCCCGGCCCCATCGCGGAGCTCCGCGCCAGCGAGATCCTGGCCGTTTTTGCGGATGTTCTCGGTCTGCTGGATGAACGAGCAGCCGGTCGCGGTGGCGACTCCACTGGCGCTGACGGGTACTTGCTCGGAGCAGCGCAGCGCTTCGACGTCGGTGCCGATCTCGGCCGCGGGGGAGACATCGGGCCCGCAGCCCACCAACAAGCCCGTCACAAGAGTTTGAGCCAACACGGAAACGACGCGCATGCAGAGGACATTGAGCCTTGGGAGACTGAAGATCAACCGCCGAGCGTGGCGCTCCCTCACCGCAAGCAGGTGTGAATCAACGCTTCGGCAGATCGGGCGTCGGCGACGCAGCGGCGGTCCTCGGTGCTGAACGGCTTTCCCACGCATCCGCTGAGCTCCGGTTCGTAGCGTCGGGCCACCTCCTCCTTTTTCCGCGCTGCCAGGACTGGGTCTCGAAAGCCGATCTCCGCCAGCTCGAGCTCGACGATTCGACCGAGAATGAGCTGGCAGTCCTCCGGTGTGGCCCGCTGCGTCGAGCAGGCCGAGGTGATGACGACGAGGCACGCGATGAGGCATCTCATCGTGTGAACTGCACCCTGATCGGCGGTGATGTCCGGGCGATCGCGCGCCCGTCGCGGTCCTTCGCCGGCACGAAGATCTTGGTCCGCGCGCACCGCAACGCGGCCTCACCGAAGCCGTGGCCCGGGTCGCGGAGCAGACGACCCGACGCGACCCTGCCGTCGGCTCGGACCTCGACCTCGACCAGCACGACCTGCGCGTCGAGCGCCTCGTCTTCGGCCTCCGTCGGCCACGGACAGTGCCAATCGTCGTCCTCCTCGGAGAGCGTCACCGGCGAAGACCGGTCAGGTTCGCTCGGCAGCGCGCTGGCTCGCGGCGGCGGCGGCGGCACGACCTCGACCGCGGTCTTGCTCTTCCCCGATGAGGCGCTAGCGCCGCCCGCGTACATCGCCTCATCGCCGGTCACGAACGAGTCGCTGGAGAAATCGAGCGGATCGTCATTGCTCAGCACCCTGGCCGCGCTCGCCAGCGGCACGGGTACGGGGGGCGCCGCCGTTGGGGCGCGCGCCTGCTGTGCCACCGGCTCGGGCCTCGGTACTTCGGGCGGGGGAGGCGGAGGGGGAGGTGCAGGGGGCGGCGGCGGTTCATCCAGTGTCACCCGGTACTCACTCTCGAGCTCGACGTGGACGCGCCGCATCATCCCTTCTGCCCAGGTCTCGAGCGAGGGTCCGGCGTGCATCGCCGCGCCCACGAGGCCGGCATGAACCGACAACGCTGCCGCGATCGCCCACACCACGCGAAGCCCACCAAGGGTCCGCGGACGATCGAAGATCACGTCGACGGGCTGCGCGTTCACGGCGTCGACGGCTCCATCGGCAGCGCCGCGAATCCGACATGCGCGACGCCGGCCTGCTGGAGCAAGTCCAGCACGTGGATCACGCGGCGGTGCTGAACGTCGCCCTCGGCGTGTACGACCGCACGCAGGTCGGGCTGGGTGAGCTTGAGCCGCTTGGCCTCGGCGACCAGAGCGTCGTCGTTCAGCGCCGCGCCATTCACGAGCGTCGGCCCCTTCATCGGCACGATCACCGACAGGATCATCTGGACCTCCTCGGTGTGCGCTGCGCGCGGCAGATCCATGGTCAGCGCCGGCGTCGAGATAATCTTCGAAGTGACCATCATGATGATGAGCAGCACCAGCGTGATGTCGACCAGCGGCGTCACGTTGATGCCGGTGACCATCCCGTCACCCTGATGCGAGCTGCCCGCCATCAGCTCTTCTCCGCCGACAGATAAGCCAGCACCAGGTTCGATACGACGTCGGTCCCCGACAACAGCCCGACGACCTTGCGCTGGAAATAGTTGTTGGCCGCGACCGCGGGCAAGGCCACCAGGATGCCCACCGCGGTCGCCACCAGCGCTTCGGCGATCGACCCCATCACCGCCTGCGACGCGAGGTGGCTCGCCATCTTTGCGCCTTCCTCCGCGTGACCCTCGCCGAGGTGCTCGAAGGCGCCGATGACGCCGATGACCGTCCCGAACAACCCGATGAACGGCGCGTTGTTCCCGAGCGTCCCGAGAAATGCCAGACCCCGATCGAGCCGGGTGCGCTCGAGCGCGACGGCGCTCTGCATGGCCTTGTCGGCGGCCGCGGGGCCGAGATGAGATAGTCTGATCCCCGCCGATGCGATCGACGCGGCGACCGTGTGCCGCCCGCTGAGGTCATCGAGGGCCCCAGCGATCTCGTCCTTCGAGAGCCGTCGATCCAGGAGCAGCGAGAGCCCGCGGAGATCGTCGCCCAGCGTTCGATAGAACAACGCGCGCTCGACGATGACCGCGAAGCTGGCCAGCGAGAGCAGCCCGAGCAACCACAGGACCCAGACACTTCCGGACTCCAGCAAGAGCCCCTTGACGACTTCGACGCTGCTCATCTGAACCCTCGAATCTGCATATTCATGGACTCCAGTTGAACGAGAAGGCAGCGCGAGAGACCACACCGGCGCGCAGCTGGCCCAGGGCAGCCGGCGAGTCGAGGCTCCCAGAGACGAGGCGATCGAAGACGACGCTGTCGACCCAGTGGCTGGCGTCCACGATCACCGAGAGCGTCCCGCCCTGGTCCGGGATGATGTCGGCCGGCACGCCGGTCAGCCGGTGGTCGCGGAAGACCTTGAAGTCTGACCCAGTCTTCAAAACGCGAAATGAGCCCTCGAAGCTCACCACCGAGCTGGTCTTGGTCGCCACCCCAGAGATCTGAGCGATCGCCGAGCGGATCCCAAAGGCCTCGGCGATGGGACCGTCTGCGGCCTCCGCCAGTCTGACCTCCGCCGAAAGTGTCGGCTCACTGGTGCCAAGTCCGCCACCCTCGATCGTGCGTGGCGTCGGATCGAGCGCGTCGACGGTAAATTGCGCGAGGACTTGCGCGATGACCCGACCCTCGTCTTCGACGCCGCCCGCGTTGGGCTTGATGTTCCTGAAATAGATCGGTCCGATGGAGATACGCGCGGTCTCGAGCCGCACGTGCCAACCGCTCGGCGTGTCGATCTCGAGCGGCCCAGAAGCGGCGCCGTGAGCCTCGGCGGCGAAGCTCACGCGAGCCACCGTGCCTTCCTCCCCGCAAGCAGCGATCAGCGCGATCGAAGCGAAAAGACATCTCATGGTGCGTCCTCCGAGAGGTCATCGCCGAAGTGCACGGTGACGGACACCATCAACGTCAGCGGAGCGCCGGCCGAAAAGTGTCGCACCGGGACCAGGTTTGGTGCCGGCGTATCGGCCCGGAACTCGGAGGCATAGTTGAGCTCGGAGAGCCGGTAGCGCGCGTCGAAGAGGTTCTGGATCTGCGCCCCGATCTCGAACGCTCGCCAGCGGGCGCCGATCGAGCCATCCACCACGAAGGTCGACTCGCCGCGCTCACGATAGAGGAGCGCGCGCGGCGAGATCCACGACGCCCCCAACCCGGCATGACCGAAGAAGTGATGCCCGTCGATCGCGAACCAAGGGATCATGCCGTGGAGCGCGGCGTCGGTCCGAAAGACCCAGTCGGCGATGAACGGCACTCGATCGCCGGTGTCCGCGTTGAACAGCGTCGTGACCCCGGGATCGATCGCCTCTTGATCGAAGCGCGCGCTGGCAAACGTCAGGCTGCTATTCCAGTCGAGCCAGGGCGTCGTAAGGCGGAGCGCCGCGAGCGCGCCTTGCCGACGGGTCCCGGGCGCCAACGTGGACCGACCTTCTTGTTGCGAGAAAACCAGGTCGCGCGAGACATAGGTGTAGTAGTAGACGGCGCGCGCTGCGAGCTCGATATCGTCGGACTTGTGCGCATAGATCAGGCCGCTTTCGGCGGCGAAGATCGACGCGAAGGGAGCATCGTTGCCGTCCGAGAGGTAGGACGGATCTGCCGCTCGGGCGCCGGTACCGATGCTTCCCGCGAGGGTCAGGTCGGCCCACGGGCCCACGAAGAGGCTCGCGCGCGGCTGGAACACCAGGCCGCTGGCGGTGCGGCGCGCGGTGGGATCGCGCGGCCCAGTGCGGTCTCGATTGTAGCAGAGCTCGTCGACGACAGGCACCGCGCTGCTGAGCACGGTGTCGTGGAGGTCGCATCGACTGAGGATGTCGAAGAGGAAGTAGTCGCCGCGGACGCCTCCCCGGAGCACGACCTTGGGGATCGGCTTGAGCTCGACATCGGCGTAGACCGCGAGGTTCGAGACCGTCTCTCCGAAGTCGAACTCGGTGCGGTACGGGATGACGGTCCCGAAACGCAGCCGCTTGGTGGCTGCGTCGGCGCGGTCGAGACGACCGAAGTATCCGATCTCGATGCTCTGGGTGCGTCCGAAGAGCTCCATCTTCTGTCGCACGCTCCCGCGGGCGGACAAGGTCGTCGCGGCGTAGGTCTGGTCGACCGCGTCTCCGCGCTGCGCGATCCCCGAGCGGAACTGCTCGGGTGGATCTTCGAGAAAGCCGGTGAAGTTCGAGCGGAGTCGGAAGTTGCGGAGGGTCATGCTGATCTGCTGCCGAATGACGCGGTTGTCGCCGCGGTTCTCCAGCGTGACCGCCGCCCCGTGCCGACTGGCGTCCCCACCCTGCGTGGGATCCTGCGTGCCGAAGAAGTCGATCTGTCCCGACTCGACAGCGTCGGCGCGGACCACGCCGGCGCTGGCATAGCCGGTCGCGTACGAGGTCCCCAGCAGCTGGAGGGTCGTGTCCGCGCCGAGCCGCAGCTCGATCTGAGCCATCGCGCGACCACTGCGGGCGCTGCGATTGAGCCCAAAGCCGTCGGTGGTGCCCAGATCGGCGCCGGCGAACGTGTTCCCGGAGCCGGGCGCGGCCCAGAGCCCGAGCAGCCGCTGAGCCCCGAAGCTACCGGCGCCGTACTCGATGCTGAGCCCGGGCTCAGCGAGGCCAAGCACGAAGTCAGCGCTGCCGGCCACGCCATAGTTGCCTTGCTTGGGATCGAACGGCCCCTCCACGACGTGCACCGCACGGACGAGCTCGGGGATGATGAAGTGCGCGTCCGCGTAGCCTTCGGCGTGTGGATTACCGACCTCGTTGATCGGCACGCCATTGACCGTCATCTCCAGGTCCTGACCTTCGCGCGCGTCGAAGCCGCGAAGGTAGATGCGCTCGGCGTGGCCTTCCCCGCCTTCGTTGGTCAGCATCACGCCCGGCGCCAGACGCAACAGATCAGTCGCGTTCTTCACCGGGATCTGTGCGAGCGCGCCGACGTCCTGGTAAAAGTCGCTCGCGCCGCGCAGCTCGGGCTTCTTGAAGCCCCGAACGGTCACCTCGAGGGTGGGCCCCGTGGTGGCGGTTGGCGACGCCGCGAGACGCGAGACCTGCGCGGGCGCGACCGAGGAGGTGGTCGCGGGCGCGGGCGTCGAGGTGCGCGTCATGTCGATCGGCAGCGCAAAGGTGATCGGGATTCTTATGCGGCTCGGGACCGCCACGCCGTCCTGCAGCGCGGGTCGGAACTTCCATTTGAGCACCGCGTCCAGCGCCGCGACCGCGAGATCAGAGCTGGGCACGGCCACCAGCTCAGAGGACTCCACCTGCCCATCGATGCCGATCACCACGCGGAGCACGACCGTGCCTTGGCGTCGCTCCGCGAGCGCCGCGGCCGGATAGATCGCGTCGACCTTTTCCAGCACCTCGGGCGCAGATACTTCCGACGGAAATGCGGGGATCGGCCAGAGCCCGGCCGCGAGAACCATGAGTGCAACCGCGCTCAGACGGTGCGGTCGCATGAGTACCGAGTCATTCATGAGAACGATTCGCGGCCGAGCCCGCGCGCGACGCCGCCAGCGGCGACCGTTGGCGACGCGCGCGCAGATCAACTCAGAACGCGAAAGGACCCTTCGGATCGACGAAGCACTCGCCGTCGGAGTTCAAATGTCCGAAGCCGCGGGTCACGTAGGCGATGAACGCGCGCATGTCCGGCGCATCCGCCGACGGAACTCCATTGAGTGAGTACGCCGGAGGCGGGGTGTTGGGCATGTATCCGGTCGTCTGAGCGCCGCGATCGAGCACCGGGTTGCCGCGCGCGTCGGTCAGCGCCACCGGGCTGATGCCCTGAAGATCAGCGAGGGTCACGAGGTGCTCGCCCGCCATGCCGAAGCCCGAAGCGCGCGCCGCCAGCGGATCGAAGTGAAGGGGGGTGCCTTCCACCTCGAGCTGGTCCCAGAACGTGTGATCGGTGTGGAACGTCACCTGCGCCCGCACTGCGCCCGCCGCGCTCGGTTGGACACCCCAAAACGCGGCGTCTTCTGCATCCTCACCCAGCTCGGGGTTGTGGCAATCGACGTACGCCGCCGGAATCCCCATCCCGAGGCGGAACTTCACGGTGCGCGGATAGTCGACGAACGTCGGATCGACGCCTGCCGTCGCGGCGCGGCCGTCATAGGTCGCGGTGCCTACGAACATCACCGACCAGTGCTTGGCGATCATCTCCTCGACGTTCGCGCGATCGGCGGTCACCAGGTTCATGTTCTGCGCCGCCGCGCTCGCGCCCTCGGTCTCGAAGCTGAATGCGTACCTTTTGGTGGTGTCGAACATTCCCCCGGCGTTGGGCGCCGTGAACACGAACAACGGCTGGGCCGTCTCGGGCGCGCCGCCGGCTCCGGTGATCGGTCCTGGCTTCACGCCGTCGACGATCCACGGTCCCGAGCGCTCTGCGACGAGCGCGCCGATGACCTCACGGGCGTTGGGGTCGTTGCCCAGCTCGTTGAGGCGGACGCTCTTCACCACCACGTAGAGGTGCTCGAACTGCACGCTCCAGCCATCCGAGAAGACCGCTTGGTCCGCGCCCGGCATCGGAGCGTACGGATAGCCCTCCTGCGCGAGCGCTTCGGCCGAGAGGGACACCTGGACCGTCCGCGGGGCATTGTCAGCGGACGAAAAGGGCACCGGTTTGGCGGGAAAGAAGTCCGCGGGCAGCGCGCCCATCGCGGTGGCGTCTGGAGCGCCCGCCGTGGCGTCGCGTCCCGCTGCGGCGTCGTCGCGCACGACGGTCGCGGCGTCCGCTGCGGAGACCGATGCGTCGGGGTTCGTGGACGGGGAGTCGCTGCACGCGGCGAGCGCCGCAGCGGTGCTCAGCAGCAAGTATCTAAGTTTCATTTCGTTCCTCGGTTCTCGACCGGCAGCCGCCGGCTCGAAGCTGAAAGGCACGCGTCACCAAGCCCGCGCGGAGAGCGCGAGCGTGGATCGGCTGGAGCAAGACCGCTCGAAGTCGAATTCGAGATGATCCCAGAGACCGTCGTGAAGACGCTGCTCTGCAGCAGCGCGTCTCACGGCGATGACGTTGCTCTCACGCCGTTGGAGGCGAGCACTTCGGAGCGAGATCGAGGCAGGTGAGCGAGTGCGACTCGCTGGCTTCGCCCGTGGAGGGGAGCGCCGCCGAGTAGACTACGCAGAGTTGATGTTGCGCGGGCCGTTCGACGACCGCAGCGGCGGACGTGAGAAACGCGGAGAGCTCGCAGTGCTCATCGAGCTGCGCTTCAGCCAGCCCACGGACGGCCGGATGATCCGACTTCGGGGATCGAACGTCCGAGGGGCTCTGAAGATGGGTGAGCTCTCCGTGCGTCGGACAAATGCCGTGCACGAGCAGCGCGTGGCTCGACGCCGCCAGCTGCATCAACGCGAGCAGCAGCAGCCCCAGCGAGGCGCGGCGCGTCTTTGTTCGCAACGATCCCAAGAAGATCTCACCGTTGCGCTAGCGTTGCTGGCGGCAGCGGTCAAGCGCGGTGTTTGTGGCGCTCGAAGTCGACGGCTACTCGATCGCGATCACGAGCTCAGGCCGAGCTGAGGGGGCCGTGATCGTCGCAGTGTAAACCGTGCGGGTGATGAAGATGACGGTCGACCAGATAGTCGACGTGATCACCGTGGGGCACGCGCGGGTGCTCGCAGCTGATGCCATGCTCGTGCGCGGCGAGGTGACCCGAACAAATATGCGCCGGAGTGCAGGCTGCAGGGTTGGCGGCGCTGACCTCGACCTCGTCTTGCCCGCACCGAGAAAGCCGCTCAAGACCGTGACCGGCAACGCATTGCGCAGCCGTCTCATATGTGCAACAAAATTGCAAATAACGACCGGCTCGACTGCCATTACTCGGCCGCGCAGGTCTCGCATCGACCCCGCAGCTGTACTTCGACTACGCGGTTGCGCATCCGCTCGCCCTTGAGAGTGACGGTTCCCTTGGGGACGCAGGCGACGTCTCCGCAGTCCGTGCACACGAAGTGCGGGTGGACGCTGTGGCTGCCCGACGAGTCGAGAGGGAGCTCGAAGCGCGACACGCTGTCACCGAGGTGGGTACGAACCAAGACTCCAGCTTCGGTGAGTGAGAGCAAGTTGCGGTAGACGGTCGCGCGATCGAGAGACGTACGCGAGAGCTTGTCGGTGAGCTCCTGGTGACTTATTGGCGTCTTTTGTCGAGCCAGCTGGCGCAGGATGATCACCCTTTGCTCGGTCACGCGAATGCCGTGCTCGGTCAGGAACGCGCGAACATCGTCGTCTCGGACCAACCGCGTCGTCGTCATGAAGCGACAATCGCGCGTCAGGACACCGCTCGCAACCAATTCCTGTCACGTTCTGAGGCGCGGCAGCGGCGGCACGACCATGACGGGTCGAGCCCAGCGCTTGAGCCGGAGCTGCTCGGTGAGGCCGCCGGCGAACAACACCAAGACCCCCGCCCACTCGACGACGTGGAGGTCGCGCAAGATATGGCCCGACGCCACGAGCGCAGAGCCCGTCAGCGCGACCCCGAGCGGCCACCGCCGACCGGTGCGCCATGACCGCCAAGCGCTCAGTCCCACCGACGACGTGATCGCTACGATGAGGAGCAGCGTGTGCTGGAGCTCGCTCAGCCCCCATCCGACTCCGAGCACCGAGAACAGCTTCGCGTAGGTGGCCATACAGGCAGGACACACGGCGCACGCGAGCGCGGGCAAAATGCTGGCCCACATTCCAGGCGCGCTCCCCGGCTCCGCGCTGCTTTGGCGCGCAGAGGTTCGGTGGGCGGGGCAGTCGCACGCGCTGGTGTGAGGACGGACCTTCAGCCGCATCGTCGACCTCTACACCGGAATAGCCAGATGATGCAACTCGGTTGCGAATCGCCTATCCGCTCGCGTATATGCAACGAAATTGCATACGCCGACGGGCGGTTCTCGGTCTCGGCAACAGCGCGGAGGCAAAGCCGATTGTGGGCAAGAGGAGAAATGTCCGAGCGCTCCCAGACTGCGGTCACTCGACTGAGCGTTCTGAGAATCGGGTGACGCGAAGCACCGCGCCTCGCGCCACCCGATTTGCGCCTCAACTTACCCCACCTGCCCCCCAGGAGTCTGATCCCGGACTCCATCACACTGTCCTGCTGCAGATACGATAGCCCGACACGTAATGCAACTATATTGCATATTGCAGCGAAGCGGCCTTGTCGATGGTCAAACGCAGGCGCCGTGCACCGAAACGCTCGATCGGCGGCGAGCGATGCACCGTGCCGTTTCCTACGTTTCCAGGCCACGTCTCGCCTTGAAGAGACCAGTCCACGTGCAGCTTGCTGCAGTGGTTGGTGCAGTCCAGACCGGTGCTACTGTTGCAACTCGATTGCAAGTGGTTCGTCATCAACTCATCGCCCACATGGACACGTTCCCGCCCGCGTCTCCCCCGACGATGGAGAGCTCGGGATGCCAGACCAGCGCCGTCACTTCGTCCTCGAGGAGGGCGTGACGAACCGCCCGAGTGTCGCGTCGAGGCTCCCAGATCAACACCGCCTTGTCTGGAGCGCCGCTGGCGAGGAGCGTCTTGTGCGGACTGAACGCGAGATGCGTGCACACCGCGTCGTGCCCTTCGAGCTGGATCGGCGTGCTCCCCTCGGGGCCCTTGCCCCGGAAGTCCCAGAGCGTCACGTCGGCATCCCCGCTCGTCGCCAGCAGCTTCGAGTCGGCATCCCACGCGAGCGCCTTGGGCTTGGAACGATAACCGCTCATCTGGGAGTCCTCCCCCTTCGCCAGCCGCCAGAAGTGCACCGAGCTGTCCTGGCTCCCGCAGGCGATGACCCTGGCGTCGGGGCTCCAAGCCAGTGAGATGAGCGAGCCCTTCCATGCGAAGTGTCGATTCTTCGCGCCGGCAACGAACGGCCAGATGTGCACGCCGCCATAGCAAGACGCCGCGAGCGCGGTCCCGTCGGAGCGCCACGCGAGAGCGCTGACGGTGCTCGCCAGCGGGTCCATCTCGGTCTGAAGCTGGCCGTCAGCACCAAAGACGCGGACCTTTCGACCGGCCGCGGTGGCGATCCGGCCACCGACGGGGGACCACGCGACGTGCTCGACCCAGCTCGCACCACCGCCGGGCAGCTCGCGCTGAAGCTCGCCGTTGGCCGCCCAGATCTTGGCGACCGGCTCTTGTCCGCACGTCGCAAGCTGCGTGCTGTCCGGCGAGATCGTCAGGCCCAGCACCCCACCGTCGTGCGCTCGTGCTCGGAACAGCTCGCGGCCTTCGCCCGCGTCCACGCCCACCACCGTGCCATCACCCGTCCCCACCACACAGAGTTGCCCGTCCCTCGAGATCCGTGCCTCCGCGACGTAGTCGCCCGCCTGGATGCGCCAGCGAGGGATGAGCGCGCTCCCGCGATCAGGCTGCGGTGTCAAACCAGGCATTGTTCAAACCCCTGAGTGAGCGCCTGCCGGTCGAGCTTCCTCCCGATGAACACCAGATCGCTGGCGCGATGCTCGGAGCCCCAGGGTCGATCGGGCCGACCGTCGAAGAGCATGTGCACACCCTGAAAGACAAAGCGGTCGTCGGAGCCATCGATATTCAAGATGCCTTTGGTGCGGAAGATGTCGGTGCCCTTTTCGCGCAGCAGCTGCCCGATCCACGCGTTCAGCCGCTTGCCGTCGATCGCGCCCTCCAGATGAATCCCGACCGAGGTCACCTCGGCGTCGTGAACGTGTCCTGCCGCGAACTCATGCTCCGAGATGATCGACAGGGGCGCGTCGCCGCGGCTCAGCCGAAGCTGGAACTCCGCGGGGAGGTGTTCGGTGTAGAGCCCGATACGCCCCGCCTCGAGCGCGCGCAGATAGAACCGCTTGGGCCCGGCGGCGTCGAGCTGGAGCGTCACGCGCCGGCCATCCACCGACAAGCGCGACGAAGGCGACGCTTGGATCGCCGAGCTCGACCATGTCCGGAGCGCACGCTCCGCCGCCTCTGGGGATCCCGCCTCCTCATCGCCCGAGAGGTAGGCCGCGATGAGCCCCATCGTCTTGTCGGGCCCTTCCTCCAGCTCGATCAGGTACTCGCCTTCGTTGACCTCGAACGTGCCTGCCCACTCGAAGGGGTACTCGGGCGAAAGGAAGGTAGGCTTGGTCGCCACCGCTCGATCGAGGTCGAACCCCCCCACGTCGAGGACGTCCGCGATCGGCACATCGGCGTTGGTCGAGCGCAGCACTCGGGCCATGCTGTTCATGCCCACGACACGCCGCTCCAGAGCGTCGAGCTCCGCGTCACTCACCAGGTCGGTCTTGTTGAGAACGAGCACGTCGGCAAAGGCGATCTGTTCCTTGCACTCGCTCGAGCTGTCGAGGTGCAGAAGCACATGCTTGGCATCGACCAGCGTGACGATTCCATCGAGCGCAAAGAGCTCCTTCATGTCGTCGTCGACGAAGAAGGTCTGCGCCACGGGCCCGGGGTCAGCCATACCGGTGGTCTCGACCAGGATGTGATCGAACTTGTCGCGGCGCTTCATCAGGTTGCCGAGGATGCGGATGAGATCGCCGCGGACGGTGCAGCAGATGCAGCCGTTGTTCATCTCGAACACCTCCTCGTCGGCGTTGATGACCAGCGCTTGGTCGATGCCGATCTCTCCGAACTCGTTTTCGATGACGGCGATGCGCTTGCCGTGGCTCTCGCTCAGGATCCTGTTGAGTAGGGTGGTCTTCCCTGATCCGAGAAATCCAGTGAGCACAGTGACGGGGATCTTCTTCATAAAACACCTTTCTGGGGTCCTGATATGATGCAATCAAGTTGCAATCAATGAGGGCGATCGACCAACTTGCGCGCAGTCACGTCACGCCGCCGCCCCACAGCGTCTGCACGATCACGGCGAGGCCGAGCGAGAGGCTGAGCACGGCGGACAGCATGGTCAGACCTCTGCCCCAGCGAGGCCCGCGTCGCGCGGTCCAGCCGATCGGTCGAGACATGAGCACCGTCAGCGTCACCATGCCGAGAACCGTCCCGAGCGCAAAGAGCAGCAGATAGGCGGCCGCCAGCGCGGGGGACGCGATCGTCGTCGCGGCTAAAAGCGCGATGCCAGCCGAGCCCGCGATCCCATGCACCAACCCAATCAAGAGCGGCCGCGCGGAGGATATGGCCGGTTCGGTTCGGTCGGCCGGGGCTGGTCGTCTGATCAGGTGCCAGATGCCGAGGCCAATCAGCATCGCCGCGACCAAGAGCTCGGCGACGGTCTCGAACGCCGCCGTAGCGCGGAATTGTCCCATCACGATGAGCAGCCCCACCCCGAGAAACGCCGCGCTGTGGCCCATGCCCCAGAGCGCCGCGATGCGCGCCGCCCTCCAAGCGCCGGGCTCGCGTTGCACCAGAGCGCTCACGACCACCACGTGATCGGCGTCGGAGGCGTGGCGAAGGCCGAGACCGATGCCGAGGAGCAGCACTGCTACTCCGCTCATGACGCGCGGAGATCTTTGACTTTGGACATGGCGAGCCGTGTACCCGACGCTCCATGTTAATGCAACACAGTTGCGTATTGGTGGATTGTCGCCTTCGCGAGTGGCGGAAAGAGATGCGCGCAATGGACGCGAAGAATGGCCACAGAAGACGAAGAGTTCTTTGCGTCCTCGAGCGCCGCGTGATGGAGATAGCGCCTCGATGATCCCCACCCGCCTCGTCCCGCACGCGCTCGCGTACGCCGCGTACTACACGACGGTCGGGGTCCTGCTGCCGTATCTGTCGGCGTACTTCCAGTCGCGCGGGTTCGATGCGACCGAGATCGGCCTCTTGCTCTCGTTCGGGCCGCTGTTCGCGGCGGTCACGCCGATCGCTGTTGGCTATGCGGCGGATCGGCTGGGGCGGCCGCGGGCGATCATGCGGGTCGCGCTGGCGGGTGCGTCGCTCTCGATGGTCGCGCTGGCGTCCACGCGCTCGTTCTCCGCGGCCGTCGCGGTGATGCTGGTCTATGCGATCTTCCAGCCGCCGGTGCTGGTGCTGCTCGAGGCGGCGACGCTGCACGAGCTCCAGGCGCGCGGCGGGGCGTACGCGCGGGTGCGGATGTTCGGCTCGATCGCGTTCGTCGTGGCGGCGTTCGGGATCGGCTTCTTCCTCGATGCGCGGGTCGCCGAGCGCACCGCGGCGCTCGCCTGGGTCCCGCGGTTCGCGGCGCTCGCGCTGTTCGCCCAGCTCGTGACGAGCTTGTTTTTGCCGGCGCACGGGAAGGTGGACCGCGCGGTGGACCCAAGGGCGGCGCTGCGGCTCTTGCGCATTCCGGGGCTGGTGCCGCTGCTCGTGACGGCGACGCTGCACTGGATCGCGATGGCGCCGTACCACACGCTGTTCGCAGTGCATGTGCACGATCTGGGGCTCCCCGATCGCGTGGTGGGCATGAGCATGGCGCTCGGCGCGAGCGCAGAAGTATTGCTGATGCTGTTTTCGCCGCGCCTGAGCTTCAGCCCGCGCACGCTGCTCCTCGCGGCGTACGCGTCGGGCATCGTGCGCTGGGCGGCCTCCGGTCTGGTGACGAGCGGCGCGCTCCTGGTCGCGATCCAGGCGCTGCACGGCCTCACCTTCGGCGCGTTTTATCTCGCGGCGATCGCCACGCTGCAGAAGCTGATCCCGAGCGAGCTGCGCGCGACCGGCCAGGGGCTCTTCATCGCTATGGTGTTCGGGCTCGGCGGCGCGCTCGGGACGATCCTCGCCGGAACGGTGGCGGAGCTCGGCGGCGGGCAGGCCGCGTTCCTGACGTCGGCGGGCGTGAGCCTGCTCTTGACGCTGATCTGGTGGCGCTGTCCCAGGGAACTAAACTAAAGCACGCCGGGCGTGCAGTCGTAGACGACCTCGCTCGGCACGCGCGCGACGGTCGAGCAGCGGGTCGGCGGGATCTCGATGCCGAGCGCGGGGACCGCCGCGACGAGCTGGCCCGAGGTGCTGGTGCCGACGACGAGGAGCGAGATCTTCCCATCACCATCGAGATCGCCGGCCGCGGCGCAGGTGACGTCGTACGCGTCGCCGTGGCGGATCGCCTTGCATCCATAGCGAAAACGCACCGGCTGGGCCGGCGCGAAGTCGAGGCAGGCGAACGAGCTGCACGCCTCGAGGTGGAGGCCGCGGCAGTCGCTGGGGCAGCTCTCGGTCGGCCACTTCATGGGCCTCTCGCCGGGGAGCGGGCCGGAGGGGCCGACGGTGAGGTGCTCCTGGAGCTCGATCTTGAACTTCTGCTGCTGCTCCAGGATCAGGCCGAGGTTGGTGTACGCCTCTTTTTGCCCGCGGGCGGGCCCGCGCAGGACGTCGGGCCGCGTGAAGACGAACAGGAGCGCGGCCGATCCGGCCAGGCCCAGGGCGAGCAGCACGCGCCGGTTCACCGGCCGCATATACGCTCGGGAAAGCTATCAGTCTACGATCGGAAGGCGGGTCTTCACCGCCGGCTCGAAGGGGTCCTCGTCCGGCCCGGTCAGGAACTGCGCGATGCCCAGCTTCTCCAGCTCGGGGCGTGCGTGGGCGAGCAAAACGGCGTCTTTGATGCGCTCGTTGTAGACGTCGATCGCCGCCGTGCGCATCTCGGCCGAGCGCGGGACGGCCTCGCTGGTCATCTTCTTCGACGCGCAGCGGCTGCCCCAGACGATCTCGCGACGGGCAGCGATCAGGCTGTACGGGAAGCGCTCGCAGGACAGCGGCCAGTGCGGATGGAGGCCGCAGGACAGCTCGGGAGTGAGGGCGGCGCAGAGGCGGTCCTGGCCGAGCTGCTTCATGACCGGGAGCGTGCGCCACAGCTGCGACGCCACCATCTCGCGGAGCATCGGCCGCTCGTCCAGCATCGAGGCTGGAAAACGCGGCTTTTTTCGCGAGATGAGCGCGGTCTGCTCGATGTCGATGAGCATCGCGATGTCGGAGAGCCGCAGCGACACGACGTTCTCGATTCCCGCGCAGCAGATGTCCTGGCACTTCGGGCAGTCCGGGACCATGCCGAGGGGGATCCGGCTGTTCACCCGGGACGGCGCCAGCAGATCGAGGTCGAAGCTGGCCCGGAGCTCGAGCTCCTTGATGGCCCGATGGGACAGAAGGCGCTGCCAGCCGCTCTTCAGCCCGCCCCAGAGCCCCTCGAGGCCGGCCGTAGTGGTGCGGGGGGTCGTTGCGTTCGAGCCCACTCTCGGCTCGGATCATACACGTGCCGGCCGGCTTCCTCCTCTTCGCCCTGCTGGTGGGGCAGCCTCGACCCCTGGGGCTCGATCAGGCGATCGCCGCAGCCGAGGCTGGCACGCGCGACGTGATCCGCGCCGAGACCGATCTGTTGCTCGTCGACATCGACAAGGCGCGGGCGCTCGCGACGATCTTGCCCTCGATCTCGGTCTCCGCGGGCGCTGGCGAGACGTTCCTCAACCAGACGATCGAGGGCCGCGACTACGAGTACAAGATCCCCGGCTGCCAGGGCGGCGGGCCCGAGTGCAACACCTCGCCGCGCGCGGGCGGGACCTACGACTTCGAGTACAAAGGTTACTACGACGCGTTCTCCGATCCGGTGAGCCAGCCCAGCTTCACGCTGGGAATCTCGGGTCGCCAGCTGATCTTCGACGGCGGTCGCTGGTGGGCGGTGCTCTCGCGAAACGGGGACATCAAGGCCCAGCAGATCGCCGGACTCGCGATCGCCCGTTCGGCGGCGCGCCTCAACGCGGTGCGGCGCTTCTACGATCTGTTGCGCGCCAAGGAGGGCGTGAAGGTGGCGGAGCTGCAGCTCGCCCGAGCCCAGGCCCAGCTCGAGCGGCAGCGGGCGCGGCTCGCGGCCGGGGAGGTCGGGCCGGACGCGATCGCCACCGCCGAGCGCAACCTGGCGGTCGACCGGGTGGCGGCGATGCAGCGGCGTTTCGCCGCTTCGAATCAAGGGCGCGCGCTGAACCTGGCGATGGGGCGCGAGCCCGAAGACGAGCTGGAGATCGAGGTGCCTCCGGCGGTGAAGACCGCGACCGCCGCGGTGCCGCCGCTGGTGATCCCGTCGGTGACCGAGCTGATCGAGATCGCGCAAGAGAATAGGCCGGAGATCGCCCAGCTGAAGGCGATCATCGGGATCGTCGCGCACAACATCGACATCCGGAAGGCCGATCGCTGGCCGGTGCTGGCGCTGATCGCCAGCTACTCGCGATCCAGCCGGCGACCCGAGCGCGTGTACGGCGATCCGAGCGACAACTACGCGGCGTCGATCGGCCTCTTGTTCACGTGGACGCTGTTCACCGGCGGCGCGATCGAGGCCAGCGTTACCGAGGCGGGCTTCGAGATGGTCAAGGCGCGCGCCGCGTACGCCGAGGTGGTGCGCAACGTGAAGTCGGAGGTGCTGGAGAAGCGGCAACGCCTGCTGATCCTGATCGACGTGCACGCCAACGCGCTCGAGGCCGCCCGCGCGTCCCGCCGCGCCCGGACCCTGGTCGAGGCCAAGGCGGCCGAAGGCAAGGCGAGCGCCCTCGAGCTGCGCGACGCCGAGATCCTGGAGAGCCAGGCGGTCCTGTCGGCGATCGAGGGGAGGATCGAGATCGAGGTGGGGCAGGCGGAGCTTTTGCGGGCGATCGGGACGCCGCGGCTCTAGCTGGGTTGGGCGGCGGATTCGGATTCGGACTCGATTACGGCCACCGCCACGTTTCTCGATTACGGCCACGGCCACGATCACGCCTACGTCTCACGATCACGATCACGATCGGAGAGGCTCAACTCATTTCGTGAGCGTGATCGTGGAACGTAGGCGTGGCCGTGGCCGTGATCATGGCCGTGGCCGTAATCGAGAAACGTGGCGGTGGCCGTAATCGATGACCGCCCGACGTAGGCACGATCTCCCTTACCGAATCGGCGCTCCGAGGTTAGTCTGCCCGTGCCTGTGACCAACACCCCCGGACAATGGCCGCCCGGCACGGTGATCGCCGGCCGCTACGAGATCGTGCGCGAGCTCGCGGCCGGCGGCATGAGCCAGGTGTATCTCGCGACCCAGCAGCCGCTCGGCCGGAAGGTCGCGCTGAAGTGCCTGGTGCCGCTGGAGCGCGATCCGGAGTTCCACAAGCGCTTCCTGCGCGAGGCCTCGGTCTCGGCGCAGCTCGCGCACCCGGCGATCGTCACCATCCACGACTACGGGCAGGCCGAGGACGGCGCGCTCTACATGGCGATGGAGTACCTCGACGGCGCGTCGCTCGCGGAGCTGGTGGCGCTCGACGGCGCGCTGGCCCCCAAGCGCGTCTTGCGCCTGGCGGGCGGCATCGCGCGCGCGCTGCGGGCCGCGCACCGCGCGGGCGTCGTACACCGCGATCTCAAGCCGGCCAACATCATGCTCGTCCATGACGAGGAGGTGGAGGGCAAGGAGCGCGTGAAGGTGCTCGATTTCGGCCTGGTGAAGGTGTTCGATACGGTGCTCGATCGGTCCGACGGCGCGCAGCTCACCGCCGAGGGCGTGGTGCTCGGGTCGCCGCGCTACATGGCGCCGGAGCAGATCATCGGCGAAGACATCACCCCGCGCACCGACGTCTACGCGCTGGGAGCGGTGATCTATCACCTGCTCGCGGGGACGCCGCCGTTCACCGCCTCGACCTCGACGATGATCTTCAAGATGCAGCTCGAGTCGGCGCCGCCACCGCTCGGGGTCGAGCTGCCCGACGGCCTCGGCCCGTTCCTCGCGAAGTGCCTGGAGAAGTCAGCCGCGGATCGCTTCGCCTCGATGGACGAGGTGATCGGGGAGCTCGACGCCATTCTTCTGCGCGCGCAGACTACGCCGCCGCTGCGGATCAGCGTGCCGCCACCGATGCCGGTGGTGCCGCTGGTGCGACCGCCGAGCCTGGAGCTCGACGACACGCAGGTCAGCCCGCCGCCCGCCGAGAGTGACGGGTGGAAGGACGTGCTGGGGTCGAGCATCCCGGCCCCGGCGATGCCGCCGGTCGTGGTCGCGCCTCCCCCGGAGCCGCCTGCGCCTCGCGCGGCGCCCCCGACGTTGATCGCGCCGCCGGACAAGCGCGCCTCGGTCCCGCCACGGCCGCGCCCGAGCGCCTCGCAGGCCAGCCCCCCTCGCCCGAAGAAGGGCGGCCTGGGCGTCCCGATGGTGGTGCTCGGCGTGATCCTGGCGGCCGCGCTCGGCCTGCTCTTCACGGGCGGCGGTCCGCGCCGCACCACGCTGCGGGTCCGCTCGACGCCGGATCGCGCCGCGGTGAGCGTCGACGGCGAGCCGCGCGGCCTGACCCCGTTCGAGCTGACGATGGAGACGCCGCCCCGCGGACAGCCGATCAAGGTCCGGCTCGACCTCGAGGGCTACGTCGCGCAGGACCTCCAGATCGCGCCGGTGCAGCCGGTCACCGAGGTCGACGTGACGCTGGTGTCCTCCGGCTCGCCCCCGCCCTCCTCCGAGGCACCCGCCGCCTCGCGCTCCATGCTCACGGTGCTGAGCGACCCACCCGGCGGCGACGTCGAGGTGAACGGCGTGCACATCGGAAAGACGCCGTTCGTCGGCTCGGTCCCCGCAGGCGCGAAGGTCGTGCACGTGCGCGTGTCGATAGACGGCAGGATCCCGTGGGAGTCCGAGGTGCCCGCGACGGCGTCGGGGCATTTCAATGCCAGCGCGAAGCTGGTGCTGCCGCCGCAGTAGGAACGGAGAAGAGACCACGGACGACCAGAGGCATTTCGCCCGCGGACCGGCGCCGTGCTGGATCGGCGCAGTGGAGGACTGACGATGAGAGATGCCCGCAGGTCTGCTCGAGTGCTTCTATGCCTGATGATCTTGGCCACGACGATGGGTTGCCCGGATCCCGGGGCGGGAGAGCTCGACGCGGGACCTGCGGGCGACGTTTCGACCCCTGGCGAGACGGACGGGGCAACGGGTCCCGACGCACGTCCCCTCGCAGACGCGACGCGCTCCGATGCGACTTCGTATCCGTCCGACGCAGCGGAGGGTGGCGATGCGTCCTTCGCAGCAGACGCCGACGAACCGGGGTTCCCATGCGCGTTCGGGGAGCTATGGCACCTCGGCGCGTACGATGAACAGATATACATGGGCGCTCAAGCCGGCCTCGCGGTCTCGACCAGCGCGAACGGACGTTGGGTCGCCTTCACCTCGACGCTCGCCCTGTCGTCGATCGACACCAATCACAACTACGACGCGTATGTGCTCGACCGTTTGACTGGGGAGTACGAGCTCGCCAGCGTCGACGCCGCCGGGCAGGTGGGGCCAGAGGCCTCGTTTGCGCAGCAGATCAGCGACGATGGGCGTCTGGTTTTGATGACGAGTGACAACCAGCTCAGCCCTCGCGACATTGGGACTGCGAGAGATGTTTACATGCGGCATCGGAACGCCGGTTTCACCGACCTGGTGAGCGAGACCAATCCCCCGCGCGATGGAATGGGTACTCTCTATGATGTACGCATGTCCGGCGACGGCCGCTTCGCCGTGTGGCTCGCTATGCATGGCCGCGAGAACGTGCAGCCGGATGGGAACGGGATGCTCGAGGACATCCTCGTGCGGGATGGTCGGCAAAGCGGGATATTTCGCGCCAACGTGAACAGCCAGGGGGCGCAAGGAACGGGTGTCTCGACAGACTTTGCGATCTCTCGAGACGGACGTTTTGTCGTGTTCTCCGACCGATCGACCAACCTCGTGTCCGAGCAGCGGCCTGGAGAGCACGTGTACATCCACGAGCTGAGCACGGGGACCACCGAGCGCGTGGACACGGCGACAGCGGGTGTGGCATCGGAGGGCGGTTCCGGGGGGCTCAGCGTGAGCAACAACGGAGACTATGTGGCGTTCCTGGGAGCCGTTCCCACGATTGGTTTGCCCGTGAGCGTTCAGATCATCATCAAGAACCGGCGTTCGGGAGCGTTTACCATCGCGTCCCGCGACGCCTTCGGAGAAGTGCGAAGAGGTTGGTATTTTGCCGATCCCGAGCTCAGTCCCGACGGTAAGTACATCCTGTTTCGCGAGCCGAGCGGACAGTGGGCGGGCGACCTCGGCCCGAACGTCGGGACGCCGAGCTTCTACATTAGAAGGATCAGTGACGATGCGATCGTGCGCATCGGATACTCAGATCGTCCGAGTGATCAACCCCGCGGCTACATCGCGAGTAGCCCGAAGGCGCACTGGAGCGCCGGCGGCGAATTCATCTCGTTCGCGTCACCTCAGGTTCTGGTTCTCGAGGCGATGGGTCGTGGAAGCAGCGGCTATGTGTACTCGTGGTGCGGCGGTCGGTAGCCGTCTGTCCGTGTAGACCTATCTCCCAGCTCGTCCGTTGGGTATGGCCATGCGCATGCGCCGTCTCCTGTCTTTCGCTCTCCTCTCGGCCGTCATTGCTTGTGAAGACGGGGGGATGTCGAACGTCGACAAGACCGCCACCGCGGTCGGCGCGTCGCCGCCGCCGGGGGCCGATGCGTCGGCGGACCCCGAGGCGCCGAAAAAACGCACCGTCGTTCCGCCCGCGGCCGCCGAGCAGGCGCCGCCCGCGTCGCCGCGGCTCACCGCGCTGCCGCCGGTCGAGCAGATCACCAAGGCCACCGAGAGCTACTTCTCCGGGCGCATCGGCCGGAAGATCTACGTGCAGGTCGACAAGCCCATCTATCAGCCGGGCGAGACCATCTGGGTCCGTACCTGGGACCTACGCGCGCGGGACATGACGGGGGAGGGCGTCGACGGCGCCATCACCTACGAGCTCGTCAACCCGAAGGGCGCCTCGATCGCGGTGAAGCGCGTGCAGGTGCAGCGCGGCGGCGCGTCGAACGACTTCCCGCTCCCCGAAGGCATCGAGGGCGGTGAGTACATCGTGCGCGCCACCGGGGACCTCGGCGAGCGCGAGGAGCACCCGATCATCGTCAGCGTCTACGAGGCTCCGCGCCTCAAAAAGAAGCTGGAAATGGTCAAAAAGGCCTACGGGGCCGGCGACGAGGTCACCGCCACGATCAAGGTCGAGCGCCCCACCGGCGAGCCGCTCGCCAACCACCCCTTGCGCGGCAGCGTGTGGCTCGACGGCGAGACGCTGCAGCCGATCTCGCTCACCACCAACCCCGAGGGCGGCGGGCTCATTCGCTTCAAGCTGCCCGCGCGCATCGAGAAGGGTGACGGCCTGCTCACGCTGCTGGTCGACGACGGCGGCATCACCGAGAGCGTGTCGAAGCGCATCCCGATCATCGTGAAGAAGCTGGAGATCGCGTTCTTCCCGGAGGGCGGCGCGATGATCGCTGGCCTGCCGACCCGCCTCTACTTCGAGGCCAAAAACCCGCTCGGAAAGCCGGCTGACGTCGAGGGCCGCATCATCGACGATCACGGCCAGGCCGTCGCCAGCTTCAGCAGCCACTTCGACGGCCTCGGCCGCTTCGCGTTCACGCCGGCGACCGGCCGCACCTACTCGGCGGAGATCACCCGCCCGGTCGGCGTCACCGAGAAGTACGCGCTGCCGCTGCCCACGCAGGAGGGCTGCGCGATCCGCACGTATGACGATCTCGACGGCCAGATCACCGCGATCCGCGTCGGCGTGCGCTGCACCAGCGCGAAGAAGATCGTGGTCGCCGCGATGCTCCGCGAGAACCTCCTCGACGCCGCCGCGCTCGACGTCACCGATGGCGCCGAGGCGGTCGCTTATCTCGAGCCGAAGAACCCGGCGCTCGCGCACGCGCAGGGCATCGCGCGCATCACCGCGTTCACCGAGACGCTCGAGCCGGTCGCCGAGCGGCTGGTGTATCGCAACCGCCGCCACAGCCTGAGCGTGAAGATCACGCCCGATCGCCAGACCTACGCGCCGCGCGAGCAGGTCGCGCTCACGCTCGAGACCGCCGATGAGACCGGCGCCGCGGTGGCGGCCGAGCTCGCGCTCGCGGTCGTCGACGACACGGTGCTCTCGTTCGCAGACGACAAGACCGGGCACATGCTCTCGCGCCTGTATCTCGAGCAGGAAATTCCGGGGAAAGTGGAGGAGCCCAAGCCGTACTTCGATCTCACCGAGCCGAAGAGCGCGCTCGCGATCGACTGCCTGATGGGCACCCGCGGCTGGCGTCGCTTCGAGTGGGCGCCGGTGCTCGCGCCGCCGCCGCCGCCGATGCCCACCACGGTCTCCGAGATGGCGAGCGGGTCCGCTGAGGGCGCGAACGTCGTGCGCCCGCGCCCGAACCGCGCGGGGGGAGCGCCGGAGAAGCGCCCCGCACCGGTGATGCCGGCTGCCCCGCCGCCGGTGCAGGCGCCGAAGGGTCGCGCCGCCGCGCCCGACGCGGTGGCGAAGAACGAGCGCCCCAACGACCAGGGCAAGATGGGGAAGAAGGATCAGGCGGCCATAGGCGGCCTTCTGGCCGAGAAGAAGAAGATGCGCGAGCCGGCCGCCGAGGTCGCGCGCCGCGAGGCGCCCGCCGCGAAGCCGATGGCCGACCAGCGGCAGGCCGGAGCAAAGGCCGCCGAGAAGGAGTGGGCGGGCGATGACCTCATCGAGGAGGACCGCGCGGACATGAACGGGAAGCGCATGGCTTGGGCCCCGGTCCGCGTGTTCCCCGCGCCGACCTATCGCGGCGACGAGCCGGCGATCCGCACCGACTTCCGCGAGACGATCCACTGGGTCCCCAGCATCACCACCGGGAAGAGCGGCCGCGCCACCGTGACGTTCTATCTCTCCGACGCGGTCACCTCGTTCCGCGCGGTGGCCGAGGGCGCCGGCGGTGGCCGCCTCGGTCGCGCCGAGCAGACGGTGCGATCGAGCCTTCCTTTCTCGATGGATGTGAAGCTCCCGCTCGAGGTCAGCGCCGGCGACAAGATCCAGGCGCCGCTCACGCTCACCAACGATCGCGACAAGGCGCTCGGCGTCACGCTGAACGCGAGCTTCGGTGATCTGGTGTCGGTCGATAAGAGCGCGACGCTCGAGAACGGCCAGCTTGGCGCGGCCCAGCGCGCGAGCTTGTTCTACGGGCTCACGGTCGGATCGAAGCCGGGCAAGAGCATCGTCAAGGTCTCCGCCAACGCGGGCGGGCTGAGCGACGAGTTCTCGCGCGAGCTCACCGTCGTCCCGCTCGGCTTCCCCCAGGAAGGCTCGGCCAGCGGCACGCTGAAGGAGCGTGTCGCGCACGACTTCGATCTCGGTCAGTCCATCCCGGGCAGCGCCGAGGTCACGATCAAGCTCTATCCCTCGCCGATCGCCACGCTGGTGTCGGGCATGGATGGGCTCTTGCGCGAGCCGAGCGGCTGCTTCGAGCAGACCAGCAGCACCAACTATCCCAACGTCATGGTGCTCGATTACCTGCGGACCAACGACGTCGCGGATCCGGCGATGATCGAGCGCGCCTCGGGCATGCTCGATCGCGGCTACAAGAAGCTGGTCGGCTTCGAGACCCAGCAGAAGGGCTACGAGTGGTTCGGTCAGACACCGGCCCACGAGGCGCTCACCGCCTACGGCCTGGTGCAGTTCGTCGACATGAAGCGCGTCACCGGCGCGGGCGACGACGCGATGATGGCCCGCACGGCGAAGTATCTCGAGTCGCGGCGCGACGGTAATGGCGGCTTCAAACGCGACGGCAAGGCGCTCGACAGCTTCGGGCGCGCGAGCCCCGAGGTCACCGACGCGTACATCACGTGGGCGCTCACCGAGGCTGGCTTCACGCAGTACGGCCCGGAGATCGAGCGCTCCGCGAAGCTCGCCGCGTCGACCAAGGACGAGTATCTGCTGGCGCTCACCGCCGGCACGCTGCTCAACGTGCCTGCGCGCAAGAGCGAGGGCCTCGCCGCGACCAAGCGGCTCGCGGGCCTGCAGGGCAGCGACGGCGCGTTCGTGCGCGCCGATCACAGCATCACCCGCTCGACCGGCATCAACCTCCACATCGAGACGACCTCGCTCGCGCTGCTGGCGATGATGAAGGCCGGCGGCAGCGACGATCAGGTGCGCAGGGGCGTCGAGTGGCTGGCCAAGAACCGCGGCGGCTACGGGCAGTGGGGCGCCACGCAGGCGACGGTGCTCGCGCTGCGCGCGATGACCACCTACGCGAATGCATCGCGGAAGACGCCCGCGCCCGGGATGGTGATCGTGCGCATCAACGGCAAGGAGGCCGGCCGCCAGAGCTACGAGGCGGGCCGCCGTGATCCGCTGGTGTTCACCTCGATCGGCTCGCTGCTCGGCGCTGGCAAGAACACGATCGAGCTGGTGCACGACGGCAAGAGCGAGCTGCCGTACTCGATCGCGATGGAGTACCGCTCGACCAAGCCTGCGACCGCGCCCGACGTGGTGGTGGATCTCGCGACCAAGCTGGAGCGCACGACGATGTCGATGGGTGAGACGGTGCGCCTCACCGCCACGCTCACCAACAAGACGGCCAACGGCCAGCCGATGACGATGGCCCGCATCGGACTCCCGGGCGGCCTCACGTTCCAGACGTGGCAGCTGAAAGAGCTGCGCGAGAAGGGCGACGTCGCGTTCTGGGAGACCCGCCCGCGCGAGGTGATCCTGTACTTCCGCCAGCTCGAGCCGAGCGTGGTGAAGACGATCGGCATCGATCTGGTGGCGACCGTGCCGGGTGAGTACACCGGGCCGGCCTCGAGCGCGTACCTTTACTATGGCAACGACAAGAAGGTCTGGACCGACCCGCTCAAGGTCTCGATCGCAGCGCCGCGGTAAGTCGCTCGCGCGCGGCTACCTACGCACCCGCATGATCGCGACCATTGCCCTCGTCCTCCTCGGAATCATGAAGGTCATCACGACTACCCCAACGGAGTGACCGGCTCGGACACGTATCGGGGTTCCTGAGCGCGGTTCCGCAGCGCGACGCTGTCACCGAGCAGTGCTTTGGCGTTCTTTGCCGACCGCACGAGTGCTAGCCTCGTGGGCGTGAGTACGCTCCTCCTTGGACTTCTGCTCGCAGCGGCTCCCCCGAGCTTCGTGCTCGAGGATCAGCGCCAAAAGAAGCACGACACGCGCGCGGTGCTCGGCGGCGACAAGCCGGTGGTGCTGCTCGCGGGCGCCGAGCGAGAGTCGGGACCCGCGGTCCAAGCGTGGGCGAAGCGCTTGCCGATCTCGGTGAAGGTCTACGGCATCGCCGATCTCAGCGATCTCCCGTTCTTCGTGCCGCACGCGGCGGTGCGATCGGGCCTCGCCGAGGAGGTCCCGGCCACGCCGGTGCTGCTCGACTTCGAGGGCACGACGTACGCGGCGCTCGGGCTCCCCGACGGTATCCTCAGCGCGGGTGGTGCGCACCGCGACGAGCACGCGATAGTCACGGGCGCGGCCCTGATTTCTTGGGGCTACGGATCTGCCCGTCACGTCGTTGCGCTATGGCTTCTGAATCTGGCGTTCGTCGATGATTCGCATCAGCTCCATCATCACGTGCTGCGCATCGAATGAGATGGGCTCTTCATCTTCGGGTAGCCCGGCAGCGAGCTCGCGGTTTCGGTGGAAGGAGAAGCTGCCCTCGGGCCAGCTCAAGATCTCCTCCAGGGCGCTCAGCGTTTGCTTGAACATCGTGCGCCGCAGCGCCTCGCGCTCCACGAGGCGATGGGTCAGGAGCAGCGTGCCGAGCTTCTCGCTCTGGTCGGGCCGGTCGGCCTGCACGAGCAGGAGCCGATCGAGGTCGCTCTTCAGGACCAGGTTCGCTTCCATCAGCATCTCGCCGAGCCGCACGGTGCCGGGCGCGTTGGCCGACGTGATGCGGCCATGATCGAGCCGCACCAGGCCGGCTCCGAGGCGTGCTGCGACGACCACCGTGCCGGTCTTGGCTCCGCTGCGCAGGAACTCGATCAGATCCGGGAGCGGGAAGCTGGTGAGGTCTCCGGTGATCTCGATCGAGTCGCGCTGCGCGCGCGGGGGGGGCGGCGCCGTGAGCTCGTCGAGGAGCTCCTGCACCTCCGGATCATCGGGCGAGAGGGTCGCGGCGCGGACCAGCGCGCGGCGCGCCTCGGGGAGCTCACCATCGGCGCGCAGCGCGAGCGCGAGGTTGTACCAGGCCGTGTCCCAGGAGGGCGCCAGCTGTGTGGCCGCGCGCAGTGAGCGCACCGCTTCGGCGGTGCGTCCCGCCTCCAGCAGCGCCAGACCCGCGCCGAGGCGCGCTTGCGCGTTGGTCCCTTCGAGCTGGATGGCGCGGCCGAACGCGGCCAGCGCGCTGTCCGTGTGACCGGCCTCGAGCAAGGCCATGCCGAGGTTGGAGTGCGCGCTCGCCGATTCATGCAGCACGACGACGTCGGAGAGCTCGCGCACGGCCTCATCGTGGCGCCCGGCGTGCGAGAGGGCGATGCCGTACGCCGTGCGCGACTCCTTCTCCTTGTGCCCGGTCAGCGCGACCACCCGACGCCACGCATCGACGCACTGGGTGACTTCGCCGAGGCGCCCGCTGACACGCCCCGCGATGCGATGCGCATCGACGTCGTCCGGCGCTCGTTTGCAGACGTCGATCGCGCGATCGCGCGCGGCCTCGAGCTGACCACTTTTTTCGAGATAGAGCGCCAGCGCGCGGGCGAGCTCGAGATCGGTGGGGTGACGGTCGAGCGCGCGTCGTACGAGATCGATCGCCGCGTCCTTCGCGTCCGCGGCGAAGGCGAGCTCCGCCAGCACCATCGTCGACTCGCGTGGCGGATCGCTCCGCTGCAACAGGCCGCGGTGAATGGTCACGGCGTCATCACGAAGACCATTCGAGATCGACAGCTGGGCCACTGCGAGCGCGAGCGCGACATCGTCGGGCGCCGACGCGAGGGCCTCCGCGAGGAGGGCGCGTGCCGCGGTGATCGATCCACGACCGAACGCAGCCTCGGCCTGCGAAACCAGGCTCGAGGCACGATCCGAACGGCTGAGCACGCGCTGCAGCAGGTTCCGCACGGATGGTTTGGTCACGCACTGCACATCTAGCGGCAGGCGAACCAAGGGCGCAAATATTTCGAGTGCGCTCGTGCCCACACTCTCGAATCGGCCGTCGTCGTGAGAATGGAAAGATGTGCTATGTTTCTGCGTCGATCGCGGTCGCGCGACCCGAGCCATGTCACAGGTGGACACGAAGAAGCGAACGAGCGGCGACCTTCCGCCGACCGAGTTCTTTGGGCGATACCGGATTCTCGGCCTCCTCGGGCAGGGAGGGATGGCCCGAGTCCATATCGCCGAGCAGCCGGGCATCGACGGATTCTCGAAGATCGTCGCTCTGAAACGCGTTCATCAACACCTCGCCGACAACGTCGATCTTCGCCGCATGTTCACGACAGAGGCTAAGGTCGCAGCCCGCCTCGACCATCCCAACATCGTCGCCGTGCACGAGCTCGGCGAGGTCGACGGGACCTACTTCATGTCGATGGAGTATCTCCCGGGCGAGGATCTGGCGGCCGTCTTCGAGCGGACGGGAAATACGAAACCCATGCCTGTCGAGCTGGCGCTTTGGATCGGCGAGAACGCCGCCGCTGCGCTGCACCATGCCCACGAGCTGACGGATCCTCAAGGCCGCTTGGCCGGTGTCGTGCATCGCGACGTCACGCCCTCGAACATCATGCTGACCTACCACGGCGTGGTGAAGCTGCTCGATTTCGGCATCGCCAAGTCCCGCACGAGCGATGTCTCGACGCGCGAGGGCGTGTTCAAGGGAAAGCTGGCGTATTCAGCGCCCGAGCAGCTCACCGGGGGAGACATCGACCGCCGCGTGGACATTTTTTGTCTGGGTATCGTGCTGTGGGAGTGCCTCACCGGACGCGGTCTCTTCCACGGCGCGACGGACGCCGAAAGACTGGACGCTGTCCGCGGCCGCGAGATCGTGAGGCCCAGCTCCATTCGACCCGAGGTGCCGGCCGAGCTCGATGCGCTCGTGCTGCGGATGCTCGCGCGCGATCGTAACGCGCGCTGCGCGACCGCGCTCGAGGTCCAGCAGGTGCTCGGCGATCTCCTAGGATGGCAGCTCGATCGCGTTACCCCGGAGACCGCTTCTGCCTGGCTGGAGAGCACCTTCGCCACCGAGCGGGCCGCAGCGAAGCGCGCGATCGCCCAGGGGCAGAACGTCGGTGCGATGATGCAGACGCTCGCCAGGATGCAGGCCGAGGCGCCCGCGATCACGACGCAACCGCCCATCACGCGTGGATCCAGCCGACCGCGCCCGCGCAAAGCCTGGTCCACCGGCGAGGCGGGCGGCGCCTCCACCAAGTCGACCGTCAGTAATAGTACGCCGCAGTCAATTTTCACCGACATTGCTTCCGACCCTCACGATTCGAACCCGGGCGTGTTCGACGCCCCGAGCACGCCCCTCCGAAAAAACGACGTTGCGACCGGCGAAATCAGCGTCGGCCGCCGTAGCTCCGCTCCCCTCGTGGCGCTCCTCGCGCTCGTGGTCATCGCGGTCATCGCGGGCGCGATCTCGTTTGCCGAGC
>Ga0105047_10002391_pt1 | contig 33492 bp, 27 predicted proteins | sample MAT04_FD_78384 | JGI IMG/M metagenome (GOLD analysis project Ga0105047, IMG submission 78384) | Freshwater microbial communities from Lake Fryxell liftoff mats and glacier meltwater in Antarctica - MAT-04 (megahit assembly) | ecosystem: Environmental > Aquatic > Freshwater > Ice > Liftoff... | reverse complement strand
GCAACAAAATATTCTTACTACCTCTTTACAAATAGATAACAGTAAGCCTAAGTTGAAAGAAGGAAACCGTTATGCTCTACAGGTAATTGCTTACGATCCGTTGAACAAATTAAATTTTAAAAACGCCGGTCGTAGTAAGGTCATAGTTTTCACCTATAAAAATGAAATGCCTTTTGCCGTACCACCAACTCCGGAAAAGGAAAAGCCGCTTGCAAATGTTCCTCCCAAGAAAAACGAAGAAGATGCTCCTTCAGGGGACTGTTCCGCTTCATCTAAATATGCAGGACAACTTAAGCAGGTAAATAAAAACGGCATTGCTAACGGTTCTGATATTCTGGTAGGAAAATTTGTAATGAAAAATACCAGCTTCAGTCAGTCGAATGGAAGCTATACCGGCACAGGAGAAATACTGGTAAATTTTACCGGTGCTAAAATGAAAGTAAAGTTTTCCGGTATTCAAATAGGCGATGACAACCGCATGTTTAAAGGAGCCATCACTGGAATGTACGATGCAAATGCGGGTATTACAGATGTAATGGCAGCATCTAAAACAGAAATAATAAAGGCATTGCCGAATGCTTCAGCGTTAATGAATAAACTGGAGGAAACTGCGAGAAAAATAAATACGAACGATGTACCTCTACCGATAGACCTGCCATTAAGCTTTGATAAAAATGGTTTTGATATCGGTATTGTTGGGATGATTTTTGAACCGACGGAAGCTTACATCAATGCAATTTTAAATACGGCCATACCGCAGGTTTTTGGCAATGAATTTTTACTGCTCAGTGCAAAAGCAGTTCCTATACATCCGAATGGATTTGGTGCCGGAGCTATTTTAAAACTAGCACTTGCAGAAACGCAAAGCCTGGCAATATCTAAAAATAAATTGTACCTGGAATTAATAGGCGGTGCAGATAAAACTTTTGCCACGTTTGATTGTACTGGTTTTAAGAATCTTACACTGAATGGCGCAGTGGTGCTGGATCGTAACACCGCAATACCTGTAGATGCAAGTTTTAATGTGATAAACGATGCCAATGTAAAAGTAAAAGCTGCATTCAGCGTGTCGGCTTTAAAAAACTTTGATGCGTTTGTACTGAACAGCCTTTCGCTAAGTCATGCCTTTGCATTGCCGCAGGCAAATGATTTTATTTTTAAAGCAGACAGTGCGGCCTTTGATCTTTCCTCCTTACAAAAAATTGCAGGTATTAATGCAGCCGACAATAAAATTGGAAATGACTGGATAGGTTTATACATTAAAACTTTAAAACTCACATTACCCGAAGGATTTAAAAAGGAAGGGCAGGGAAGGATATCGCTTGCGGTAAATAACATGTTCGTTAATAAGCAGGGTATGAGAGGCACATTCAGTGCAGAAGCAAAACCATTGGTTACCGGCGCTATCGCAGGCTGGAAAATGACCTTAACAAAGATCGGGCTTAGCATAGATCAAAATACTTTAATAGGTGGCGGTATTGATGGCACCATTAGTTTGCCATTGGGAGATCAGACAACGCTTGGTTTTAAAGCCGTTGTTTCAAAAGGAAATCAAAACGGTGCAGCCATTGCATTAACGGTTATTACGCAGGATGAAATAGATGCAAATTTATTTTTAGCAAAGATAAAAATCGAAAAAAACTCACAGATCACGCTTTCTAAAGATGGAAGTGGCTATGCTGCATCGGCTATACTAAACGGTGAAATAGGAATTGATTTTGCCAAAAACCCGGGCAGCAGTAACGTAGGTAAATTTCAGTTGCCGCATCTTAAGTTTCAGGAGCTGTCACTCAAAGGAAAAGAAAGTTCCAAGGTGCCGGAATTTGATATGAAGTTTGTTTCGCTTGAAAGTCAGAAAGGCTTGCAGGCAAAGATCGGTGGCTTTGAATTGAATTTGAATGACCTGCAGTTTAAGAAAGAAGGCAACAGTAATGTAGGACTTTATTTAAACCTGGGCATGAGTTTATTTGGGGGTGAAAAAGATTCTAAAAACGGTGCCGGTGCAAATGCCGGATTTACCATTTGGGCAAAACACAACGGCACAACTTTTAAATATAAAAATGCCTCTCTGGATGCTATTGCAATAAAGGCAGATCTTGGCGTTGCCAAGCTGGAAGGTTCCATAAATATTTATGATGAAGACGCTGTTTATGGAAACGGTTTCCGCGGAAATGTATCTGCTGCTTTGGCGGGCTTAGGTGTAAAAGTAGCCGTGGGCCTGCAATTTGGCAAAACCCTTGAAAACAAAGGGAACTATAAATACTGGTACTTTGATGCCATGGCAGATTTTGGTAAAGTAGGGATAAATATTCCCGGCACTGCTGCATCTATTTATGGTTTTGGTGGTGGCGCTTATTGCAATATGAATCCATCAGGTGGCAGTGACGTAATTATTCCAGGAAATTTTAAGACAAACAATAAAGGTGGTGCCGCCCCCACTACTTCGGGTGTTACGATGACACCGCAAAAAGGTACGGCTGGTTTTAAAGCTGCGGTTTTATTTGGCATTACCGGTTCCAGAGAAGCATTTAATGGCGATGTAACTTTTTCCATGAAACTGAACTACGAAAACCTTTCTGTGAATAATATCATACTCGACGGAAATGCTTATCTGATGCAGGATCCAACCAATCTTGCCAACAGAAGTGAGGACAAAGCATTTCTATATTGCCATGCTCATATTATGTATGATAACGAAGCAAATACCTTAAGTGGCAACTTTGCAGCTAAATTAAATATTGCAGATATTGTTGAAGGCGGTGGCAATATTTCATTCAAATTCTCTACACCAAAAAAAGATAAGTATGGCAATGTAATTGACGGACAAAAAGGGTTAAAATGGTATATTAAAGTTGGAGAATGGACACCTAAGACTGATCCCTTTGCAGATATGGCAAGGCTGCGTGCCAAAATAGGCTTTGATGCAACTGTTTTAAAAGTACAGATTTTATTGCAGGGTTATTTTATGGTAGGTAATGATCTACCATCTGGTTTGCCACCATTACCTGATGCTATTTATGCAGTAACAAAAGATTTAGGTGCACCCATACAAACATCACTTCCTGCTTCTGTTTCAAGTACACAAGGCCTTGCTTTTGCTTTCGGTGCAGGCATAAAATTGTCCGCATCGGTTGGTGGTAAAGTATTTGGCATTAGTGTGGAAGCTGCTGCAGGTTTTGATGTTTTACTAAGCAATCTTAATGCAACATGCAATAGTAAACCAATGGGTATTGGCGGATGGTATGCACAAGGCCAGGCATATGCATATATATCTGGGAACATTATTGCATTTGGCGGAGAAATGGCCTCATTTATGGCCGGTGCAGTGCTGCAGGTAAAGTTACCTAACCCAACATGGGTAAAAGGGGATGTGTATTTGCGTTTAAATGTTTTAGGTATTAAAGGTGATTATACAAAAACTATTGAAAGAGGCAAATTATGCGGCAACATGCAGACTGACCTTAATCCGTTTGAAGGAATGAAGCTTATTAAAAGCACAACTCCGGGAAATAATTCAGTAAAGATAAATCCCATGGGGACGGAGATGCAGGTGAAATTTGCTTATGATGGTATAACGCCTGTTAAAATTCTTAATCCTTACACCAAAGAGTATGAATATTTTTACTCACAAAATCAGGTTAAGCTTTTAGATAAAAATAAAAAAGAAGTTAGCGATGTTAAGATAACTGATTATTATACCACTACTAATCGCATAAAAACAACAAAAACACTTGAGGCAAATTCAGTTTATTACGTGTGGGCAAAATCTGAAATGTACGGAGAAAAGACAGAAGAAGTTTATGCAAAATTCACGACTGGTGCCTTACCGGCTACATTTGGCATGAACGATTTGTATGAGAGTTATCCGCTTCCAAATCAAAGATATTTTATGAAGCATAAGCCTGACGGATCAGAGGCTCGTGGCAATTTAAAGTTCAAGCAGGATATGACTTATCTTTTTGAAAAAGGCGGTGTATACGTACTTATTGTTGATAACAGTGGCTTTCTTGTATCTGCAGAGCAGGTTAAAGGAACCACAAATCAATATAACGGCACAGCCACTTCAAACATCACTTTTAAAATACCTGAAAAGTTAAAGAACAATGCCATTTATCAAATTAAAGTGCTTGCGCCTTCTACCACAGATGGTGGGCTGGGAGATGTAATTTTTGAAGGCTTCCATTTTAAAACCAGCAAGTACAATAACTTTAATGAGAAATTTAATTCACTTAAAATTGCTAAGGTGGGCTACATACCTCAAAAGTCGCGCATGGAATTTAACGCAGGATATGGTACACTTAGTAAGGACAATAATTATTTTTCTCCCATCATTATGATTACGAGCGGTGAAGGATTTGATAAATATGAAATGTTCGGATATTATAAAGAAGTAGGCAATGAAACAGAATTGTTCGGTGATGTAATGGATGTATTTGGTGCAACTAAAATGTCGGCTGCTTATCGCAAATTCAGAGAATTTAAGACCGAACAAAATACTATAATTCCGGAATTTACAGAACAGCAGTATACTTACATGAAAAATATCAATAAAGGATTTGCGAAATGGAACAGACCGAAAGGGTATCCTTATTATGCTTCTGACGTAACGGTGGGTGGTGTAAGATCCGTGTTTGATTTTAACCCCGGTATATCCTGGTTAACGAATATAAAAAACAATGAAGCCGTGCTTTTGCAAAAAGGATATTTGAAAAATAATGAAATGCTTGCCGGGCCCGAAGGACCGCTTACATCAGATGAAATAAACGGGCAATCAGGTAGCGGTGGCGGAATGATGGCAGGGAAAGGATTGGGAAGTAATGCGCCTGCAAAAACAAAATATTATGCTGTGATAGATTATACACCTGCTACTTTGGCTTATGACTATACATACCTAACTTGGAATTGGTTGAAAGCGGCAAAAAATGTAAGCACCGGTGATGTTGCAATTGCTTACGGGCTGATTAACAAATTGGGTTTTCCAAAAATTCCTTCTGGCAATCAAACAATAACTTTTAAAGCAAATGATCCTACACAGGGGGGAAAGCCAGCTAAGCTTGAATTAACCTATATGTATAGTCCTCCGGGGAAGTAAAATTTAAAAATTCAAACCGCCTTTGCTGGCGGTTTTTTTATGCATATTAGTTTTTTGTTAACCCAAATTCCTCATTCGTTAAACGGGTCTTTTATAAACCCTGTTTCTAACTGATTTTTGAGATATAAAATTTAAATGATGAAAAGTCTATTTATTGTTACGTTATTATTTTTCTGTTCTGCAGTGGTTAATGCACAAGTTAAACGGGATTCTTTACCTGAACAGCAAAACCTGAAAGTGATGAGCAGAATAAAGAATGGTATTGTTGAGCTCCGTTGGTACCCAGCCAACTATGCAGCATGGCGAAAAGCAAATGCTTTTGGCTATACTGTAAAAAGAATAGACTTAGGAAATACAAGTGCATCCAACGAAGCCAGGCTTTTAGCTACAGTTAAAACCTTCACCCCTGAAGAATTTAGGCAGAAGCTAAACATGAACGATAAAATGGTGAAAGGTACCATGGACCTTATCGATGATGTATCAAAAGCAAAATCAACATTGGATAGGGATAATGAAGAGAACGAAAACTTTATAATGTTTACCCTTGCAACAAGCTTATCTGCAGAGGCGGCAAAAGCTGCGGGCTTGTTTTTTAATGATGATAAAATTGAAAAAGGAAAAGACTATGCATATACAGTAAGTATAAATAATAATAATGGAAAAATTATTAAGGCTGATGAAGCATTGGTAATTGTAGCAGGCACCGCATCAAACTATAATGCCCCGGCACCACAGGATGTTACTTCAGAACAGGGAGAAGGTTTTGTAAAATTATCATGGAATAATACATCGAACAGAGAGCTCTTTAGCGCTTATAATATTATGCGCAGTGCAGATGAAGGAAAAACTTTTACAAAGATAAACCCGCTGCCTTATCTGTCCATGGCAGAAAATGCAGACACCCTTTACTATACGGATTCTGTACAAAATTATATACCGTATCAATATCAAATTGTTGGTTACACACCATGGGTAGATCTTAGTTCACCTTCACAAACTGTTTACGGCATGGGTCTGGACAGAACCGGCGCAGCACCGCCAACGAATGTGAAGGCAAAGGGTGACAGATCTAATATTTTATTGTCATGGGATCTTCCAAAACAATCAAGCGATCTTAAAGGATTTACGGTAGGAAGATCTAAAAATTTGGAAGGCCCGTTCACTGCAATCAATCCAAAACTGCTTACTGTTTCAGACAGAAATTTTACTGATAAAAAGCCATCGCCAAAAGAACCATTTTATGCGGTATACGCTGTAGATACAGCTAATAATTTGAGCAGTACTTTCTCTGTAATGGCAGATGTATTTGATTCAGTCGCACCGGTAAAACCACAAATGCTTACCGGGATAATTGATACAAACGGTGTGATAAAGCTTGCATGGAAATTTGGTGATGATAACGATTTATTGGGCTACCAGATTTACATGGCCAACGGAAAAAATAATGTATATAGGCAGATCACAAGTTCACCTTTGGTAGATTCTGTAATAACGGATACGGTTACCATGCGTGCTTTAAATAAAGAAGTTTTTTATAAAATAACTGCTGTAGATCACAACAACAATGCATCAGAATATTCAGATATTCTTATAATAAAAAGGCCGGATATTATTCCACCTGGTGCACCTGTAATAACAGGTTACAATGTAGAAAATGCAAAAGTAAATATTACATGGGCAAACAGTTCCAGTACAGATGTAATTAAACATGTAGTGGTAAGAATAAATGAAACGGGAGAAATAAAACAACTGGGGGAATTTAAAGACAGCACAATACAACAGTTCACTGACAACCTGGCTACTTCGGGAAACAATTATACTTATGAGATAAGAGCTTATGATGATGCAGGTTATGTAACATCTTCCAATCCGCTTGCAATAACGGTTACTGAAACAAGTATAAAAAACGGTGTGGAAAGATTCATAGCTACATGGGACAGGGATAATAAAAAAGCAAAACTGCAGTGGCAATTTAATAAGAAAGAAGAATATGAAATTGTTGTATTCCGCTCAGTAGATAATGGAGATTTTAAAGCATATAAAAAGCTGAATGCTGACAGTAAATCTTTTGAAGAAAATTTAAACAAAGGAGTATATAAGTATGCATTAAAAGTTATTTATGCCACGGGATCTGAATCAGCGCTTAGTGAATCAGCAATAGTGGAAGTTATATAAATACAAACATTAAATATTAATACAGATAACATGAAGAAGATATTCGTGGCCATTTTTATACTTGCCACAGTTAATAAAATTAATGCGCAGGTAATAGATATAGAGAAATTACCAAAAGCTAAAAGCTTGGGCTGGAGCGGATCTGTTGGTGCAAATACAAATTTTTACAACACAACTTCCGCCGAAAAAAGAAGCAATCCGCTGAGCTGGAACCTAAACGGAAATGTAAATTTTAATGTGTACGAAACCTTTGATCTGCCATTTAGTTTTACGGTAGGTAAATACCAAAGCACGTTTACAAAACCTTATTTGCAATTTGGAATAACACCTACTTATAAATGGGCTAAGCTGCATTTGGGTCATCGGAATATAACTTTCAATCCATATACTTTAGGGGGCCACACATTCCTTGGAGCCGGTGTAGAATTAAATCCTAAAAAATGGCGATTCGCAGCCATGTACGGCAGACTTCGCAGGGCGGTAGAAATAGATACGACATTTCAATCTGCACAAATTCCTTCTTTTGCTAGAATAGGCTTTGGCGCAAAAATAGGGTACGGTACAGCATCAAATTTTATAGACGTTATGTATTTCAGCGGTAAGGATCAGCCGGCATCTATCAACGGCTGGAAAAATCCTAACATAATAGACAAAATGGGAGATGCCAATACAATGTTGCCGGGAAAAAATAAAGTTATGGGCTTATCTGGCAAGGCTACTATTTATAAGACTTTAACGGTGGATGCAGACGCAGGAGTTAGCTTTCTAAATACAGATATAACAGATGTAACAAAAGGCTCTCAGGCAAAAATAGATTTTAAAAAGAAGTTGCTCATTGCCGGTAAAGGCGGAATAGGTTATGCGTTGAAGAACATGAACCTGCGATTTGATTATGAAAGAATAGCACCTGATTATATTTCCTTCGGCTCATATTTTTTTGATACAGACATTGAAAACATCACCTTTTCACCCAGCGGAACGTTGGCGGATGGTAAGCTCGTTTATGCAATATCTGCGGGCCGCCAGCGTAATAACCTCGATAAAACCAAAGCAGAAGCCACCCAACGTTTTATTGCAAATGCAAATATTTCTGTAAATCCCACAACTAAATGGGGGGTTGATATGAACTATAATAATTTTGCAATAAGACAGTTTTCAGGAACGGAGTTGCTTAATGATTCTGTGCGTATACGCCAGGTTAATCAAACGATAACTTTGACACCGCATTTCACTTTAGCCAAAGACACCACTGCATCTCACACATTTTCTATTACAGCAAATTACAATGATGTAAATGACCGTAACGTCGTTACCAGATTGTATGGGAATATGCAGGCAATGATGCTTGCAGTAAACCACACATCGGCTTTTACAAAATGGGGCAATAGTATTAACACAGGCATTAATTACAACATCATAAAAATGGCTTTTACAGAGAATAAGCAAATTGGCGCTACAATGGGTTACACACAAAACTTTTTTAAAGACGTGTTAAATATGACTGTAGGGGCTAATTACAATAAAAGTTATATTGATGACGTATCTGATGGCACTGTCGTGAACGGTTCCGCAAGCCTTGGGTATAGTTTTGCAAAAAGGCATTCGCTAAGTTTTGCATTTAATATAATTCGCACCACTTCGTTGCAGTTTGAAAATTATACAGAAACGCTGGGTTCGCTGGCTTATGTGGTAAGGATAAAATAGGTTATTAGATTAATTGATGGCTAGAAAAAACAAACAAAAAACGCCGTTTTAAGTTTTTGTAAAAAGAGTTAGCATTGGTGAGCAAGATGCAGCGCAGATGTTTACCACATTCTTCAGAAGTAAGATATTAGGCTAATGCAAACTCACCACTCTTTTTATAATCCATTCGTTGTGGTGGTTTTCCCACACAATTAAAAATCGCCCAACCTTTAAAGGTGTCCCCTTTGGTTCCTGATTATTATGAAATTTATGTAAACCAATTTCGACAGCTCCAAAATCTTTAATAGAATAAACTTCTACACTTCCTTTAACCAGCTCTCTTGTTACTTTGCCACAAATATTTTTTTGAGTTGCAGCAATGATATCTTTCTTTGAGGTCATCAATCCTCCATTGTCATGATAGAATTCTATATTTTCTGAAAAGAATGCGCCGTACTTTTCCAGATTCAAACTACAGGTGTTGTAAGCGCCAAAAAATATACTGTCTAGTTTAACGATAGTATCATAAAGCTGTTGGTTATCTGGCTTATAGTTTTTTGTTAACCGATATATCGTATTTTTTGATGTATTACAACTAATCAATAATGTAATAAGAAGCAAGAGTGGAAAAATTATATTCTTTAAATATTTCATGCTACAAGTAACTTTTAATTAGTTTGTTTTATTAACTATTAAGTTAGTAAAATTCCGAAATAATATTTACGATTTGCCCTGCATTGTTTTTAGTTATCAGCGCTACTCTTTTACCAACTTTGTATTTAATCAGAAACTTACTTTCAGTTTTATCAATACTTTCTAATGGTACTACATTTTCAACCTCTCCAAATATTTTGAGCAATGAGTAGTTTGAATTTAATAGCGCTTGTATTTTGGACAAACCTTCTTTTGCAATAAGTTTATTATTTAAATTTGTTTTACTTGGATTTTTAAAGATTTGAGTAATAAGAATCGTCATAGCAACATTATCCTCTTTTATAATTGCAACCTTTTGCCTGCTTAGTGCGGGAATATATAACGAAGCCACATCTCTAGCTATTAATTCGGGGTTTGAAGGGTTGAGATTTGTCAACACAATAACGGTCAATTTATCATCTGGAAATCTGGTTATGTAACCATTGTAACCTTGCCAACTTCCACTATGCTGAAAAGTTTTATGGCCATTGACTAAGTTTAAAAACCAAGCAAATCCATATGGGTGCAGGCTATCATTATTTAGCCTTACAGGAGAAACCATTAATTGTAAATCTTCGTGGTTTAATATTTTTTCTTTTGTAATTGCTGCATCCCATTTAATAAGATCAAGAACTGATAGATATAAAGAGCCATCTGCCGTAGTATTTAATGATGGCGATACCCAACTTTGATTTTTCCAGTTTCCATTTTGCAATTCATAACCCGAAGAGCGATTCATTACAATATCAGGTTCATTAATAATTTTAATCGTCTCCATTGAAAGCGGCTTGAATATTTTTTCCTGTAATATTTCACCATAAAACTTTCCCGTAATTTGATGAATAAGAATTCCTAATAACACATATGCTGTATTGCTGTAAGCCCATTTTTCACCTGGTTTAAAATCAAGCGGCAATTTCATTGCGAATTGTAATAATTCCTGTTCTGTATAATCTTTTCTTAAATTAAGTAAGTTGGCAGTTTCATAGTCAGGAATGCCGGATGTATGTGTAAGCAAATGTCTAATTGTAATGTTTTGCCAGGTTGCTGGTGTTCCAGAAAAATAACTTGAAATTTTATCATCTAGTTTTAATTTGCCTTCTTCCTTCAATTGTAAAATTGCTGCTGCGGTAAATTGTTTGCCTATAGAACCAGACTGAAAGATTGTTTCAGGAATAACGGGTGTTTTATTTTCGATATTTCAAAATCCGTATCCTTTTACTTTTACAGGCACACCATCCTGAATAACAGCTAATGATAGTCCTGGGATATGCCGTTCTATCATAGCCTGCTTAACATAGCTATCCACTCTTTGGGAAAGTGTTTGTGCAGATAATGTTTGAGTAAAAAATATCAGTAAAAAGTAAATAGAAAATTGATGTATTATTTTGTGCATTTAGTTTTTTTATGTAGAGTGTTACAACAATAACGTACAATACAATATTACAAGCAACTACTTATTTTTCCTAATTGCTAATTATTAATCCTCGAGCTATAAACATAGTTCATTCAATCTCCACTAAATGTATCTCTTTCATTAACCCGATTATTTCAGAAAGTGCAACAATTATTTTCTGGATGCAAAAGAAAATTTTCTTTATCATAAGAAGATGATAGAATTACTGACGCAATATCCCCTGCTGATAAGAAGTTAAGAAAGCTTCAAACATTTATATAAATGTGCCAATACCAGTTTACCCATGTGCGTAATTTTTAAAAAGGCATCATCTTTATGATAGTCTGCGAGCTGTTTTGCCAGTGTAGCTGTTTTATCAACCGGTGCAACTTCATCAGGCAATGATGCTTCAAATAATTCTTTCAGGCGGCTTCTGCCAAGTTTTTCTCTGTGGCCAATCAGGCTTCGTTCTTCCTGCTGGTATTGTCGCATGCTTTCTTCTGTAATATGTTCCAAGCCCAAAAATACCAATGGGTTATTTTCTTTAAAATAATGCGGCAGGTAAAGGTTCAACCTGCCCTCGTAAGATTGTTGGTCAAAATCTATTGCCCTTATACGGTATTGATTGCCCTCAATATCCGGCGTTATGTCTACAACAAAATTGTACGAGCGCATATCGCCAAGCAATCTCACAAAGCAGCGCTCATTAAACTTTACAAACTCTTTGCAAATTCTTATCTGGTTAAATTTGTTTTCATTTTGCAAGGTTTGCAAAAATAAATCTCCCGGTAAGCCCGCAATATGTTCCTCAACTAATGTGTTGCCATCAGTTAAATAATTTATACGGTTGGGCGATAAAATATGCTCCAGCTCCAGCCCGTAAACCCTGCTGGCATCTGCTACTTTTACATAAAAGTGATCGTAATTATCGTTTAAGCGATTTATAATTCGTACCCTAAAAGGACGTGAGTTTCCAAATGTGCAGTAGTCAATTCTTGAAACGGATAAATGCTGCATTACTTCTAAATGCCCTGAGGCATTCATGAGCGCATAAATAAATTTTAGTCCTGGGTGCAACTCTTTCATTTCTGATTCATCATACACTACTGTTTGCCAAAGTGTGTCTTTACCATTTTTATCAAACAAGGGCGATGAGTAAGTAAAGCGCAACATATCTGAATATTGCACCGGCAATTTTACCTCCCTGTCGTATTTTATTAGGTAATTTTTGAGCCGATTTTTTATGGGGTAAAAAATCTTTTTTTTTGAAGGCGCATCGTTTCTGTTGGCAATGTCGGGCATAGCCAAATTTACTAATTAATGAGTAAGAAAAGTTTCGATAAAAATTTCAATGACTCTTTTCTATTTTCGTCATTTCATTTTAATAATGACTTTAAAATATCAATTATTAAGCTTTTACTGTAAATGAATATTCTCCATAACTGGTAAATATTGGAATTAAAGAGATAAACTATACGGCACGGAAAAACTGAAAATGGGAACAACAAGTAAAAGCAGAATCTATAAATGATCTGAAAAAAATACTTGCTTTAAAATTTGCCACTACAGAATAAAATTGGCTCTTGTAGGAGCATGATTCCCGTTTTCGCTTATAAACACCAATGCTTTTTCAATTACATTTTTTACTTCAGAAAAGGCTCCACGCTTTTTTATGTAATAATTTGCACCCATTTCAAATAAAATATCAGCAACATCTTTTTGGTAAGAAGTGGAGTACATAATAATAGGGATTTTTTCTAATCGTTCTACCTGTTTTATTTCTATAAGGCAATCGTAGCCATTTTTTCCTGGCATACTAATATCTAAAAAAATAACATCTGGTAAGGTCTTATTGTCATCTCTAAGTATTTCCATTAAAGTATCGCCATCTGATACCCTATCTAATTTAGTTTTAAAAACCTGGTGATCTAACGCTTTTTGAAAGATCAGGTAATCATCCTTATCATCATCTACCAATAAAACCTGTAATGGGGTGGGAATAATATTTCTCATAGTATCTGGCATGCTTCAAATTTTTGGACTTCAACAGACTAGTTTTTCATTTTTCTTTGTACCGTTGCTCAAAATAATTTCACAATTCACATGCCGAAATATCGATTTAATAACAAAAATTGTAGTCAAATCATAAAAAAAGTGCTCCATATAGTAAATTGATATTCACATATAACAAATAATTGTAGAAATAAATTTAAAGATTGCTAAAAACTATAATATCAAAACTACCGCATCTTTAATTGTTTGTTTGGATGCCGTCTAAAGATGAGCGAGCTAATAAGTGCACTCCGGCTTTTTTGGGGGGGATGGGTTTTTGTAATGTGCGATGTTCCAAAACCGGGTCGCATTTATGACTTTCCTACATTCATAAATCTATCAGGTTTTAAAAAATATTAAATCATAAACTACGCCACTACCATAAAATCAATTTCTGTAATTGGTCAAAGAGTGTAGGCTTGCAAAATATTTTTTAAGCGTGCTATTTTTTGTCGTTTCTTAATATGATCTAATTATATAAGATTGATAGGCGAGGAGATCTTAAGAAATAAATATAGTTTAGCCCATTATTTAGTTATAGGAATAGACGGTACATTTTACTGTTTACTTCACTTAACATAGTGCGGAGATTCACAGTTTTGCCAATACTCAACAATTATCTTTACCGTACTTTTTAAATTTTTAAAACTTGAAGGCTTGATAAAAAATCCTTGAATAGATTTTGAGTAAGCGTCAATAACAAATGCTTGTTCAGCAGTTGTGGTAAAAAATAAGTAAGGGATAGTTTTTAGTCGGATGTCCTCATTTTCATGAATTTGCTTCCTTAGTTCCATACCATTTAACTTTGGCATATTTATGTCTGAAAAAACAATGAAAGGTTCACTTGTTTTTGCGGTTAAGTAAGCAAGAGCCTCTTGTCCATCATTAAAAAAAATAATTTGATTTTTATAATTAAGTTCTCTAAATACTTTGGTAAACATTTCCTGGTCGTCAGTGTCATCTTCCACAATAATAATTGCGCCGTTTTTATTCATCTTGTTTTTAATTGGAATGCGAATGTACACTTCATTTTCATGTAATTGTATTTATGTTAATAGGTTTTCCAATCTTCAATAATTACTTTGTTCCCTTAGACAAGCAATTTTTATCATCCCAGTTTATCATATTAGCTTTTGCTTTAAGCATGAGCAACAATTGGTTTTGATAATACTAAAGAAGATTATTAACTACCCAACCTCCAGTAAATAATAATTCTTTTTCCCTTTTTGCACCAGCAAAAATTTGTTGTGTAAAAGCATAGATAGGTCGGGTTTTAAAAAAGGGTCATCTACTTTTTTCCTGTTGATGCTCATTCCTCCCGCCATTATCATTTTTCTTGCTTCGCCTTTGCTGGCGAAAATACCCGCTTCGGCAAACATGGTTGTTACATCTATTCCTTCCTCAAATTTACTTTTGCTAACCATAGTTTTTACAATACCATCCATAGTTAAAAGATCATCTTCCGATAAACTTTCTGCTGATGCATGTTGCGCAGCAAACAATTTTTCAGTGGTTTCTATTGCTTTTAAATACTCCTCTTTTCCATGTACGAAAATGGTTAGTTCTTCTGCTAACTTTTTTTGAAGCTGCCTTTTAGCTGCGTCTAATTTATGAGCATCAGTAATACTAATTATTTCTTTCTGCGGTAAAAATGTAAAAATTTTAATCCAGCTTTCGGCATCTTCATCAGAAGCATTTAACCAAAACTGGTAAAACGCATAAGGAGAAGTTTTTTCTGCATCCAACCATATATTTCCTGCTTCTGATTTTCCAAATTTTGTACCGTCTGCTTTTTTTATGAGAGGGCAAGTAAAGGCAAATGCTTCGCCGGCATCTTTTTTACGAATCAATTCTGTACCGGTTACAATATTGCCCCATTGGTCGCTGCCGCCCATTTGTAGTTTACAATTCATGTTTTTGTGCAGCCAGTAAAAATCATATCCCTGTACAAGTTGGTAAGTAAACTCCGTAAACGACATGCCGTTTTCTCCCTCCAGTCTTTTCTTCACACTGTCTTTTGCCATCATATAATTTACGGTGATGTGCTTGCCGGCATCACGTATAAAGTCCAGAAAAGAAATGCCTTTAAACCAATCGTAATTATTTACCATCACGGCGCCATTTGCTGCTGTTGTATTAAAATCTAAAAACTTTTGCAGTTGTTTTTTAACACCCTCCACATTTTTATTTAGCACTTCTTCGCTCAGCATATTTCGTTCTTCACTTTTACCACTTGGGTCGCCTACCATACCTGTGGCACCACCTACAAGCGCTACCGGTTTGTGTCCTGCTTTTTGCAAATGCACCAATAATAAAATTGGTACAAGGCTACCAATGTGAAGGCTGTCTGCTGTAGGATCAAAACCTATATAGCCTGCCGTCATTTCTTTGCTCAGTTGTTCTGCTGTGCCGGGCATAATATCCTGCAACATTCCTCTCCATTGTAATTCTTCTATAAAAGCATTCATTTCTTTTAATTTTTCTATTGTAAAAATATACCTGCAATATGGTACTAAAAAAAATTATCTATAAAATACCAGCTTATTGCAAATGTATTTTATAGATAATTTGTAAAAATTATAAAGCCAAAAATTTATTATTGAGAATCCTTGTTTTTTGGAACCGGCTGCGTTTGAATTGATGCCGGGTTTTCCATTACCGGCGGTGCCGGATTTTTAAATTGTTGTTCCATTTGTAATAAACCCTCCATTAACTGGTTGTTTCTTTCTTCTTCGTACCTCATTGCCTCCCGCTTATTATCTGGTAAACTTTGGTAGTATGCTGCCTGTTGTTCCATATCTTTTTTAATAGATGCAGCTACTTTATTTGCCAATGCTGAATCTCCCGCTAAAGAAGCGGCTATAAAAAACTGTAGAGATATTTGATTTTGCTGTTGCCCACGGCTTACCATTCCATATGCCATGTTTGTTTCCAAAATACCCTTATCACATTTATTCAGTAGTTTTTTTGCATCTTCTTTTCTGCCACCTTCAGCCAAATTTCTTGCTGCCTGTGCATATGCTAAACGTATAGAGTTTAAGTGCCTTCTGTTTTCTTCATCATAATAAACACCGTTCTTTTGTGCACCGCCAAATACAAATTTGTTCATCATCTTATCCATCACCCAATCTTTATTTACTTCACCATTGGCTATTGGCACAAGTCTGTACGACATTCCATCCTGGCGAAGAAATTGTTGAAATCCAAGTTCGCCATAAGGAGATGTAAAATAAATAGGACGCTTCCATTTATTGGCTGCAATAATATTTAAAATAGCGGCATCGTTTTTATATAATACCGTTTTTGGTATTTCAAACTGCATAGCTGCAAGTACAGAATCGGTTGCATTTACGGTGCCGTTTTGTTTTACCAAAGCAGCATCTACAGGTACAAAAACTTTTTTGCTTGGAAAAACATTTAAAACACTTCCATCTCTTCCCTGTTCTGTTTTTTGCGGGTCATCGCTACCTGCGTAGTCTTTCATCATACTATACAAATCCATGTACTGGTTAGGATCTACACCTGGCTTAGGCGCATTGTACAACACATCTCTATTTGAGCCTCTAATTTGTTCTCCTGTCCAAATTACATCTACAGGGTCACTGTTATTTACTTTGTAACGAAGCTGGTTTATGTACCAGTCTGTACCAAGCAAACTCGTGTTCATTACACGTATATCTGGTCGCACGCCCAATACTTCTTGCGCATACCATAATGGGTAAGTATCGTTATCGCCAAAGGTGAAAAGAATGGCATTTGGTGCGCAACTTTCCAGGTAATCTGTGGCAAGATCGGGCGCCATTGTTTTCTGGCTTCTGTCATGGTCGTCCCACTCCTGCGAAGCCATTATTACCGGTACAGCAAGCAGGCAAAGAATACCTGCAGCAATGGAGGCGTTTTTAGCATTTTTTAAAACAGGTGTTAGTAAATCTTTTACAAACAATACTCCAAGCCCAATCCAAATGGCAAATACATAAAAAGATCCCACAAATGCATAATCTCTTTCTCTTGGTTGGTTGCCCGCCATATTTAAATAGAGAGAGATAGCAATACCTGTAAAAAAGAAAAATAATCCTACAACAAGAGCATCTCTTTTATCATTTTTAATTTGATATACTAAACCCAAAATGCCGAGTATAAATGGCAACAAAAACAATTTGTTATTTGCCTTGCTGTATTTTACGCTATCAGGCATTTTACTTTGGTCGCCAAGGCGAATATTGTCTACAAAGCCAATGCCTGTTTTCCAGTTACCATCCCGTACATTGCTCATTTCTACCCCTTGCACATCATTTTGCTTGCCGGCAAAATTCCATAAAAAATAACGCATGTACATCCAGTTTATCTGGTAGCCCATAAAGTAAGAAATGTTTTCTCCCATGGTGGGTGGGCGCTCATAAGTGCCATCTTTATTTTTACCTATCCCAGCATAATTTGCGTAATAATCGGCGTGTCCCTGGTCATTGCTTTGGTCCCACATTCTTGGGAAAAAATGTTTGTCTTCCGGGGCGTAAACGTACGATACTTTTCTACCTTCTTTTTCATATTTATCACCTGCTTTAATAAAAGTTTCGGTTACTTTCGAATCCTGTATTTGTGCAGTAAAATCCTGCCCGAATAGAATAGGCCAATCGCCATATTGCTCACGAGATACATAACTCATAAGGTTTACAGGGTTATCTACTTCGTTCATATCTACCGCTACGTTTGCATTACTTCGTACAAGTGTTGTAGAGTATGATGCAAAACAACCAAGTGTTATAAACAGAAAACACCACAAGCCAAGCTTTAATAAATTCCAGTTGTTTTTATGTGCTATTCTCAATCCAAACCATACCAATCCGGCAAGCATTAAAAAGAAAAATGCAAACCCTGAAAAGAAAGGGAGACCGAAGTTATTTACAAACAGTACATCAAAAGATCCTGCACCTTTTACGGTCCATTGTATCAAAGCTTTTTGTGCAAGACCGGTAATAATGATGCTTATAATAAATGCAAAAAAAGTTTTCCAGGGTGTAACGGTATATCTCTTATAAAAATATATCATTGATAAAGCAGGAATGGTTAACAGGTTTAATAAATGCACACCAATTGATAAACCCATTAAGAAAAATATTACAACAATATACCTGTCCGCTTTTGTAAAATGGCCATTTATACCTGCTACATGTTCCGCCGTTACATCATTCTCCCATTTAAGCATCAGCCAAAAAATGAGGGCCGTAAAGAAAGAGGAAAGTGCATATACTTCTCCCTCCACCGCATCGTACCAAAATGTATCAGAAAATGTATAAGCCAATGCCCCAACTGCACCGGCAGCTATTATTGCTATTGTATTTCCGGTTGTTAATTCTTCTCCGTTCTTTAAAAATAGTTTTTTGGCAAGATGGGTAATGGTCCAAAATAAAAATAATATGGCAAAACCACTAGCCAGGGCACTCATTAAATTAATACCTGTTGCAGCGTGTGCGGGGCTAAAAGGGGCCATAAAAAGTCGGCCTATCAACACAAAAAAAGGAGCACCTGGCGAGTGGGGTATTTGTAATTTATAAGCACTGGATGCAAACTCCCCACAATCCCACAGACTGCCGTTTTTTTCCATTGTTAAAATGTACACAGAGCATGCAATGATGCAAATTACCCATCCGGTAATGTCGTTAATGCGTTTAAAATTCATTTTATAGTAGTTAGTTATAAGGTCGCAAATATAGGGATGTTTGCTCGTGGCTGAAAGGGTAGGAGGGTTTTTTACAAAATTTTTTGGGTGAAAAAAATCAAAGTAATAAACTTCAAACAAATCATTTAAAAATCGTTTTCTAGAAAACTTATTCCTTTTTCAATTCTAATTCATTATCTCTAAATAATTATTGCTGCTATCTTTGTTTCACAAAAATGAAAAAAGCCTTTATCCAGTTACATATTGCGGTTTTTCTTGCAGGTTTTACCGCAGTGCTCGGCAGATTAATAGCATTGAATGAGGGCTTGCTGGTGTGGTATAGGCTGCTAATAACTGTTGCAGTGTTAGCAGTAATGTTGTATTTTAAAAACGAATTTAAAAAACACAGCAGCAGAGATTTGCTTCGTATGGCGGGCGTGGGTGGAATTATAGCTTTTCACTGGGTTACTTTTTATGGTAGTGTAAAATATGGCAATATTTCTGTTGCATTGGTTTGCTTATCTGCTGCAGGTTTTTTTTCAGCTTTGCTGGAACCGCTTCTTTTTAGTAAAAAAATAGTATTTGTAGAATTGCTGCTTGGGTTAATGGCAATAGCCGGTATCTATATCATATTCGATTTTCATCCTCAATTTAAAATAGGAATTGCCTACGGAATACTTGCTGCATTAGGAGCGGCTATTTTTCCTATGCTTAATAAGCAATTAGTAAAAGAGTTTTCTCCACGTACACTTACTTTTTATGAGCTTGGAGGAGGTTTGCTTATACTTACTTTACTGCTGCCTTTTTATTTAAAAATGGCACCCGCTGCTTATTATATTCCTACTTTTTCAGATTTGGGTTGGTTGCTAATATTAGCCGTTTTATGTACAGTTGTTTGTTTCGATCTGCAATTGAAGGCACTGCAAAAAATATCTCCCTTTACCTCTAACCTAATGTATAATTTAGAGCCTTTGTATGGAATTGTATTGGCATTTATATTTTTTGGTGAAGGACAATCGTTTCACAATGAATTTTATTTTGGGGTACTTTTAATTATGCTTGCCGTTGTATTGCAAACGTTTAGGTTGGTAAGAGGGAAGAGGTGAAAAGGTGAAAGGTCAATGGGCAATGGTCAATGGGCAATGGGCAACGGGCAATGGGCAATGGGCAATGGGCAATGATAATTTTTGTTTCGCAAGATAAATTAGGTTTGCATTTAAGTGCATACCGCCGTGGTCCGTGGTCTGTCGTCAGTGTTCTTTCTCAACCGTTTCAATTAAATCCAAAAATAATTCAACTTATGGCTATTTTATAAATAACTTTCATTACTTTTGCCGTCCAAAATTTAAGGACAATGGCACGAGTATGTGAACTTACAGGAAAGAGACCAATTACAGGTAATAAGGTATCTCATTCCAATATAAAAACGAAGCGCAGGTTTCTACCAAACTTGCAAACCAAGCGTTATTTTCTTGCAGAAGAAGATAAATGGATAACCATGAAGATATCTTCTGAAGGTATTCGCACAATAAACAAGAATGGATTGTATGCAACCGTAAAGGCTATGCGTGCAGCAGGTTCTAAAATCTAAATTAATTAATAAGTAATAAAGGTTTTTAGCCGTCTGATTAAATTGTCAGATTATAAAAAACCAATTTCAAATTAGCAAAATGGCAAAGAAAGGCAATAGAGTACAGGTTATAATGGAATGTACAGAGCACAAAACAAGCGGGCAACCGGGTACAAGTCGTTATATAACTACTAAAAACAAAAAAAATACTACTGAGCGTTTAGAATTGAAGAAATTCAATCCAATCCTTAAAAAAGTTACCGTACACAAAGAAATTAAATAGTCTGAGATAATTGGTTATTAATTATAACTAATTAATTATGATCTTGAAATTAACAAACATATAAATTAAATAATAATGGCAAAAGCAGCATCAAAAAACGCTAAAATTAAGGATAGTAAGGCAGCAGCAGATGCAAAAAACTGGACTAAAGTAATACGTACAGTTCGTAGTGCTAAAACTGGTGCATACACTTTTAAAGAGTCAATAGTACACAAAGACAAAATACAAGAGCATTTAGCTCAGTAAGGTTTTTTTTGATTAATATATTTTGAAAGCTGTCTCTATATTGTAGGGATGGCTTTTTTAGTAGAGGTAATTTTTTTCAAATTACTTTTACAGCAAAACATTAAAGTTTAAAATTAAGCGTATGGGTCTGTTTGATAAATTATTTGGAAAGAAAAAAGAACAACAGGAAGCCGTAGATGCAGGATTACAAAAAACAAGGGAAGGTTTTTTTGGAAAAATAACAAAAGCAATTGCGGGGAAAAGCACCGTTGATGAGGAGGTATTGGATAACCTTGAAGACGCTTTGGTAAGTGCAGATGTAGGTATTGAAACCACTGTAAAAATTATTGATAATATTGAAAAACGTGTAGCCAAAGATAAATATTTAAATACCGCTGAACTTAACGGAATTTTAAAACAAGAAATTGAAGCATTATTAGTAGCTGCGCCAGAAGATACTTCCTACGAAAATTATGACTTACCTGCAGGGCACAAACCGCATGTAATTTTAGTAGTTGGTGTAAATGGAGTGGGTAAAACAACCACCATTGGTAAACTGGCTTACAACTTTTCTAAGGCAGGTAAATCAGTATTACTGGGAGCTGCAGATACTTTTAGAGCCGCAGCAGTAGAGCAACTAACCATTTGGAGCGAACGTACGGGTGTTCCTATTGTAAAAAGAGAACAGGGCAGCGATCCTGCATCTGTAGCATACGATACGGTCGTAAGTGGATTATCTAGAAACAGCGATGTGATATTGATAGATACGGCAGGTAGATTGCATAACAAAGCGCATTTAATGGATGAGTTGAGCAAAATAAAAAAAGTAATTCAAAAAGTAATTCCGGATGCGCCCCACGAAGTGATGTTGGTATTGGATGGTAGTACAGGGCAAAATGCATTGGAACAGGCAAAACAATTTACAGCCGCTACAGAAGTTACTGCGTTGAGTATTACCAAACTGGATGGTACGGCAAAAGGCGGCGTTGTAATAGCCATTGCAGATCAATTTAAAATACCGGTAAAATTTATTGGTGTGGGAGAAAAGATGGAAGATTTATTGGTATTTGATGGGCATCAGTTTGTAAATGGATTGTTTTAAAATATTAAAACAAAAAGCCTCCACTTTATTTATAAGTAGAGGCTTTTTACAATATCTTAGAATGTATAAATAAACTACTGATTAACTCAGATACTTTATTAATAAAATGACTACCCCATATAAAACTGTTGTAACAAAAAGCCCTTTACCTGTCTGATCTTTTCGCCCATTTACATAAATAGTAAAAAACAAAGCGTTCATCATTAACGAAACGCTGAGCCCCGCAGTCATTATGCCGTGGCCGGGTTGTGTATAAATAAATTGAAGCACTTCTTTGTAACTGAGCATGCCGAATTTATAGTATTTCAATAAAATTAATCCGGCAATCGGGGCAAGCAGACCTAACAAGCAACCAAAAATAAAATTGTCTTTTTTAAACATTATTAAAATAGTTTACTTTTTTCGAGCTGTGCTTTTAGTTTATAGTTAGTAAGGTCAAATTGCACCGGTACCACACTCACATAATTATGCTCTAACGCCCATACATCTGTATCTTTCGATTTATCAAAGTTTTTAAATTCACCTGTGAGCCAATAGTACTTTTTCTTATGCGGATCTAGGCGTTCTGCAAATTCTTCTTCATATTTTGCGTAAGCTTGTTTGCATATTTTAATTCCTTTTATTTTGTCCATATCCCCATTTGGTATATTTACATTTAAAAGCAAATGCTTGTCAATTTTCTTTTTCATAACGCCCTGTACAATGGTAGCTACTATTTGTTTTGCTGCTGATAAATCTACCTCATAACTATAATCCATCATTGAAAAACCAATACTTGGAATCCCTTCAATACTTGCTTCCATAGCAGCAGACATAGTACCACTATACAATACATTTATGGAGTGATTTGCACCATGGTTTATTCCGCTCAGGCAAATGTCTGGCTTACGATGAAGTATTTTATCTACTGCAAGTTTTACACAGTCAACAGGCGTGCCGCTGGTCGTCCAACTTTCTATGCCATCAAACATGTCCAGCTTGCGCATACGCAATGGAAAGCCAATGGTTATTGCATGCCCCATTCCACTCTGTGGTTTATCTGGCGCTACCACTACTACTCTGCCAAAATCTTTTACTGCTTCTACTAATGCCTTTATGCCGGGAGATGTAATATCATCATCATTTGTTATTAAAATAACCGGTTTTTCTTTTACTGTTTTAGCCATTACTTATTTTTCTGTTTTTTCTTGCTTCAATAAAACTACCAATAAATGCTACCAATGCTACTGCATTGCTTAATACACATGCAAGGAAAATATATTTTTTAGGACCCCATTCTTCTATTTTAATAAAACGCATTACACAGATTATGAGCAATACTAAAGTGAGTACTACCACCACATGCGAAATAATTTTGTTTTGGCTTGCTACTCCTTTTTGGAGGATTAGAAATAATAAACCAAATGCAGCAGGAATAAGTGCTGTAGGTGCACGTGCACCCTCCGGGGTTAGAATTAAAAAATAGGCATACAAGCCTGCTGCTAATAGTACGATTGCATTTAAAAGATTTGCCGATGCTGCTTTCATTTTTATATTTTTATTTGTGTGCAAATATAATTGTAAATGCTAAACATGAAGAAGGGAATATGACCAAAAAATAATGAATAATTACAAACAAGTTTTTTAATATGGTTACAGCGAAACTCTTTTGTCAGCATAATTTAATTAGTCTAATTTTCAGATTCAAAACAACTAATATGAAAGAACAAAATTTTGCAAACCACTCTCAAATAATTCCTGCATATCATTTTGGCCTCCTTGGCGGTATTCTAGTATTAATTATATTTTCTGCTTTAAGCCTTTATAGGCATTGGAGTGCAGGGTTAGGTTTAATGTTACCGGCCATTGCATTGCAGGGAAGTTTACTATTACTTGTTGTTGCTTTTGTGGCAAGAAGTTTGGCTTTAAAAGCACAGGACAGAGCAATACGTGCAGAAGAAAATCTTCGTTATTTTGCTATTACAGGAAAATTGTTAGACAGTAAATTAAGGATAGGCCAAATAATAGCATTGCGTTTTGCTCCTAATAATGAGTTGGTAGATCTTGCACATTTGGCAGTGGAAAAAAATCTTTCTGCGAAAGAAATTAAGCAAGCTATAAAAAATTGGAAGGGAGATTTTTATAGAGTATAAAAATATAGTTTTAGAAATTGGTTAGAAAAGTTTTATTGCACAGATCCAATTTTTATTAAAATGATTCGAATATATAGAAAAACAAAAGCTTCTCTATGGAGAAGCATTTGTTTTTAATTGGGGATATTTATTGGATATTATGATTTTGGAACCAATACTCCGTCAACCACATGTATAACACCATTGCTCTGGTTTACATCTGCAATGGTTACAAACGATTTACCACCAGATGTGTCCATAATTTGAACTTTTTTACCTTTCATAGATAAAGTTAGATCAGCACCTGCAACAGTTGTAACGGTAGCTGTGCCACCACCTGCTTTTATTTTTGCTACAATATCAGCAGCACTTAATTTACCTGCAACTACATGGTAAGTGAGTACTGTTTGCAACATCTTTTTATTTTCTGTTTTTAGCAAAGTTTCAACTGTACCAGCCGGTAGTTTATCAAAAGCTTTGTTGGTTGGAGCGAAAACGGTAAACGGTCCGGCACTTGAAAGTGTTTCTACTAATTCGCCTGCTTTTACAGCTGCTACAAGAGTTGTATGATCTTTACTGTTAACAGCATTTTCAACAATATTTTTAGAAGGATACATTGCTGCACCGCCTACCATTACTGTTTGTTCTGAGTTACTCATTTTATCCATTTGCGCAGTAGCTGTAGTACTAATCATTACCACTGTAGCAAGCATAAAAAAAATTTTAATTCTTTTCATAAAATTGTGTTTAAGTTTTATTTTAAATAATTTGTTTAAAAACATTTACGGAAACCTCTTAAAAATGGTTTGTGAGGTTCTACTTTTTTGCGGCTATCTAATAAAAAAATACAAATAGTTTCTCATCTCGTCAACATTTATTTAAAATAAAGAGCATAAAAAAACAGCTCCTAAAAGCTGTTTATACATATCAATAATCGGTTTCAGTTTGCTTGGGTTTGGGCCTAACCGGATTCTTTTTATCATCTACAAAAACTGAAGGGGGAGTTTTTTTATCTTCTTTTTTATCTTCCTTTTTTGGACCTAATTTGTTTGTATCTGGCGTAATTACCGGTGGCATCTCCATGTCATTCATATCTTCTTCTAAAAAATCTCCTGCGTCACCATTACCTGTTTCTACAGTAAGGCTATCGCCTCTGCTAAGAATAGTTTGAAAATTTGCATCAGCAAATACAGGATCGTTTTTTAATTCGGCAGGTGCCGTAAATTCTTTTTCGGTAGTATATTCCGGAAATCTTTTATCTGCATATACTTTTTGCATAAAAAGTCCCCACTCCGGTGCAGCCACTTCACCACCGCCTGCACTGCTGTAAATTGGTATAAAAGGATCTTCACAGCCCACCCATGTACCAGCTAGTAATGTAGGTGTATATCCAATAAACCAACCATCTGTATTGCCATTGGTGGTACCTGTTTTACCGGCTTTTTGAACTGGAATATTATAACTGTTTAACCTACGGGCCGTTCCTGCTTTTATCACGCCCTCCATCATTTTCACCATCGTATAATTATCTGCTTCACCAACAACCTGCTTGCTTTGCGCAATAGGAAATTCGTGTAAAAGGTTTCCATTTTTATCTTCTATTCTTGTTACAAAAACAGGTTCGGTATTATACCCTTTATTGGGAAACATGGTGTATGATTGCAACATTTGCAGCATCGGTATTTCTGCAGCGCCAAGTGCTATAGAAGGATAAGGTGGTATTTTTACTTTTATACCACACAATTGTGCAAATTCGATTGTTCTTTTTACCCCAACTACACCCATTAAATGCCATGCACATCCATTTATAGATTTTGCAAGGCAGTATGCGCATGTTCCACCTCCTGTGCTAATAGTCTTACCACCCAATGTAAGGGGGCCGCCTGAAATATACGTTTCCGGCGTATAACCGGCATCAGTTACCGCAAGTGTATATAACAAAGGTTTAAAAGTAGAACCAACCTGCCTGCTTGCTGTTACGTGGTCGTATTTAAACCACCTAAAATCTATTCCTCCCACCCATGCTTTTACCTCGCCACTTCTAGGATCCATTGCCACAAAAGAGTTTTGCATTATTTGCTTGTGGTATTTAATAGAATCTATCGGTGTCATTACCGTATCCATCTCATGCTTATCATTTCCCTTCCAGGAAAATATTTTCATACGAACCGGTACATCAAATGTTTTTCTGATGGTGATGGAATCTAAGCCATCTTCTTTCATATTCTTCCAGCGTTCAGTAAATTTAATAGCAGCTTCTACAATATTTTCATGCCCTTTCCAAAGTTTAGAACCACGCTGTTTCAAAGTCCAGTTAAGTTTGCTTTGCTGTGTGGGCATATGTGTCTGCATGGCTTCTTCAGCATATTTTTGCATACGGGAGTCAATAGTAGTATAAACTTTTAAACCATCTCTGTACAAATCATATCCTTCACCTGTTTTAGGGTTTTTATTGTTCTTGCACCAGTCTTTCATTAATTCTATAAGAGCTCTTCTAAAATAAGGAGCAGTACCTACATTTTCATCTATCTGCTTATAATTAGTAATAATTGGTTTTGCTTTCAATCGGGCAGCTTCTGCTTCGGTTATATAATGTTCTTTTGCCACTACCATTTGCCCAATAACAATATTTCTTCTATCAAGTGCAGCCTGTGGGTGTCTTATAGGCTCGTAAATAGAGGAACCTTTTAGCATACCTACTAATACGGCTGCTTCCTCCAATTTTAAATTTTTTGGTTCTTTTTGAAAATAGGTACGGCTTGCATTTCTTATGCCATAAACATTTACCCAAGGCGCTCTGTTTAAATAAAGTGTAAGTATTTCTTCTTTTGTAAAATTCCTTTCAAGTTTTACGGCTATTATCCACTCTTTTATTTTTTGAGTACCTCTAACTATAATATTGCCTCTGCCTTGGCCTAGAATCATTTTAGCTAACTGTTGTGTAATGGTACTACCGCCACCCTGTGCACCCAAAGAAAAAACTGCACGACCAAGTGCCTGCGCATCTATGCCGGAGTGGTCATAAAAACGTTCATCTTCTGTAGCTATTAAGGCTTTAATTACATTAGGTGAAATTTCATCATACCGAACTTCACTGCGGTTTTCAGAGTAATATTTACCCATCAAAACACCATCTGAACTTATAATTTCACTGGCAAGGTCTGCCTCAGGGTTTTCCAATTCTTGCAACGATGGCATTTTACCAAATACTCCAAAATTTGCCAATACAAGCATTAACACAACTGCTGCAAAGCCTAACAAAAAAACACGCCAAAGTATTTTTACAGAACGTTTCATAAAGGATAAAAAAATTATTAAAAGGGTTGTTATTAAAAGAACACTTTAAAACCGGTTTCCAAAATTTGCATTTATTAATTGCTTGTAAGATGAAATGTCTTTGTTGGTTTTAAGCAATAATAGGTTTTCTTCAGAGATGATGATAAAAGAATACTTTCCGGGTTGCAACCAAGATACTTCTGCTGGCGCAGCTTTTTTTATTTTGTCAAAATACTTTAATGCTTCAGTTGCATTGTCAAATGATTTAAACAACAATAACGACCTTGAAACATCTATAGTATCTTTCGTTATTGATACATTAATAGTAGCCATACTTCCTTTATTAAACCTTGTGAAAGCATTTTTTGCTTCATTCACGTACACACCATCTACCTTATCTAAAACCATAGCTACATAATGCGGACTTTCTGGTTGAAGTGTAAACGATTTATTAATATATACATTCGGTATTTTAATGGAATCAGTCATCACTCTTTTTGTAATATTTGGAGCAGTCGTTTTTATTTCTGCTGGTTTACTTACCGGTGCTTTTTTAATAATAGGAGCTTTTTCGTCTACCACTACCATCTTGTCTTCGTCTACCCGTGTAACTTGTAGATCAGTTAAATATTTTTCTATCTCTGCTCTTCTTTTTAAAACATCGAGCATGGTAGTGGCTTTTTCTTTTAATGGAGACGTTGGGTACAACGTCTCTATATTTTTCAGCACGGCAATTGCGTTGCTATCCTGTCTTTCTTTTATATAGTAAACAGATTCGATGTACAATAATTGCGGCGACCAGTAATTATTACCATAAGTGCTGTCAGCTTTTTTCTTAGCTGCAATTGCCTCTACAAAATTACCTTCCACGAACATGTTGTAAACGCCTTCGTACCTACCTGTAACTTCAGGGTTTTTTTGCCCGGGTTTTAAAAGCAACGGATTAGCAATTATTTTTGCTGCATTGCTGCCGGCATAATTTGTTTTTACAATATTGGTGTACAATGATGACTTTGCCGTGTTGCCGATTTTGCCGTAGCAATAGGCAAGCCCAACATATACATCCGGTATTTTAATATCCGCAGGAAATCTTCTTACAAAATCTTCATACATCACAATAGCCTGTTCGTAATCCTGCAATTCATTTTGAAAAATTTGCGCAGCTTCAAAAAGATTTTTAGCAATGTTTAAATTACTGGTTTCTACTTTTTCTTTCGATAAAGGAACATTTGCCATTAACCCTTCAAAAGAAAATTCCAGTTCTTTGTTTAAGGCATTAGGATCGCTGCTTAATGCGCCAGGGTCTTTGGACGATGGGTCTAAACTTGCATTGCTATCTTTCCCACCTACCACCGCTTCTAAAGCAGTTTTTCTACGCCAGTTATCTATATTAGTGCGCTTTCCCCATTTATTTTTAAATTCATTGAACCCCTTCGATTTTAAACTGGCATTATAAAAATACCATTCTCCGGTATTAGCTCCTGCTGCTTTAAATAAATCTACAGGGGCTTTATTTTTATCTACAAAAGTTATTAATGTATTGCCTTCAAAATCATCTTCTTCTTTTAGCCCGTTTTCTTTACGGTATTTTTTTACCATCTTTTTTATAATCGCATCTCTTTCTGCCTCCGGCATGGCGGCAAGTATTTGTAAACTATCTTCTCTTTCTATCATAATAATTTTTGGTACCAACCTGCCAAGTACTTCTTTTCGTTCTTCAATAATAGCTGAATCTAAATCGGCATCATTTCCAATAACATTTAAGCTGTCGTAATAAGAATGTGCATCTTTATAATTTTTTTGAGTATAAGCAATATTAGCAAGTTGTAAATATGATTTATCTCTGTAGCCAGATGAAGTAGTGTTGTAAGAAATACTTTTATTATAAAAACTAATTCCGTTTAAAGTATCCGGTTTTTGCAAACTCAGTTGTGCTGTAGAGTAATAAATAATATCTCGGAATGCTTCATACTTATCTTTCTTTGCCATTTTTAGCAAATTAGAAATACTGTTATCAAGTTCTTTAAAATTACCGCTGTTCCTAAGCATTTTTGCTTCGTTCAGTCTGGCATAAATATCCATAACCGGGTTGGTAGTGTGCTTTGCTGCTTTAATGTAATATTCAGATGCGCCTTCAAAATTCCCTGTACGTTCGTATAACTGAGCAAGCAAATATTCCCATCTGCTTTTATCATCTTTGGAATCTGCGTTGCTCAATGCTTTTTCAAGATGTACAGCAGAACTGTCATAATTGTTTTGCGTAAAAAACCAATAGGCCATTACTTCTTCCAAATCATTTTTTAATCTTTGTGGCAGGTTGCGGTCGTTTTGTAAAATACTTATGAGGCCAGCAGCATCGCCAAATTCATTTTTTTGTGTAAATGTTTTTATCTGCCAGATAAGGGCATCGTTTCTGCTTGCCGGTCTTGTAAATACTTTTTGTACAATATTCCTTTTTTCTTTATCTGCTATAGAAACAGAACCGTTACCGGTACCGCCTTCATTGCTACCCACTACTTTATTGTAATCTTCATCTCCTTTTTTGCGTGGATATAAATTATAATTTATAAACTGAAAAGTAAGGGCCGCAGAATCGAAATCCTGCTTTAAAAAGTATGATTGGCCAATAAGCATGTAAAAATTGTCTACCCACTCAGACCGTAGATCGTGCAATAAAATACCAGAAGTTGCTTTGTAAATAACAGAATCTAAATCTGATTTTTGGCTTGCAGTGTTTTCTAGTGAATAAGGGTAAAAAGATAAGAGTTTTGAGTAATCGTCTTTATTGGAAAGTTTGGCTCTTTCAATTACCATATTCAATTTATTATTGGCATTAAAATAAAAATTGTAATGCGAAACATTGTTTTGTATAAATTTTCTAACTGCACCAAATTTTTTTTCGCCTGTTTTTTCGGATGCTAATTTCTTTTCCTCATATTTTTCAGGCTTTTTCTCTTTACCAAATGGGTCTAATGTCCATCCAGGCTGCGCCATCAATAATGAAGAGCAACTTAGTAGATAGGTAATTAAAAGTCCGATGATTAACTTAGATCTCAACATGCAAAAAATGATTAATTAATAGCTTTAAAGTTCGGTTTTATTCTTCAATATCGCTCAAAAATAACGGCTCCAATACAATTTGTGAAAGAATATGATATTTATTTCTGTTAAATATTTATGATTCTTGCATTAATGGCTAATTTAGCGCAGTCCATTACTTTTATATACAATTTTGTAAGTATGCAGATACCAGATGTAAACAATACTTTTCAAAGGCTGCGGGGTCATTATCGGTTGGTAATAATGAATGAGGATACTTTTGAAGAAGTAGTAAAATTTAAACTTACCAGGCTGGGTGTTTACGTTGTATTGAGTACTGTTTTTATATTAATGGTTGGCCTTACCGCAGCGTTAATTGTATTTACACCATTAAAGTATTATTTACCTGGTACAGGTATGGGCAATGCAAAACAGGTAAAAGAATACAGACAGTTAAAAATAAGAACAGATTCTATGGAGCAGGCATTGAAATACCAGGATGCTTATCTAAAAAATATACAAAAAGTACTACAGGGTAAAGTAACACCATTAGACACTAATAAAATTGTTTTACCAAAAATGGATAAATCTGATGACTGAGCCAACAAACAAAAAAACGAAGACGGATAACAGTCTTTTATTTAAATATGCAGGGCTTGCCACACAACTTTTAATTGGGTTAGGATTAGCTGTTTTTATAGGTTTGAAAATAGATGATTGGATTAACATAAAAACGCCTGTGGCTGTTTGGTTACTGCCCCTGCTAGTTATAGGAGCACTAATTTTTAAAGTAATAAAAGATACCACTATAAAAAAATAATATTATGAAGTTGTTCGGTAAGATGTTGCTCCCTATACTTATTATTTTTTCGTTTCTCACCGGTTTTATTTTTAGCGCCAATAGCCTTTTTATAAAATATAATGTAGATAAAAATGTTTTAATGGGTGCTAACCTGTTGTTTTTAGTAACAGGAATACTTGTTTTTTTTATGCAGAAAAATGCGCTGGGTAACAAGAATCCGAATGTGTTTATAAGAAGTGTAATAGCAGGTATGATGATAAAAATGTTTAGCACTGTAATTGCAGTTTTGGCTTATGTAGTTACGGTTGGGCAGGGGTACAATAAGAAAGCTGTATTCATCTCTCTTTTTATGTACCTTATTTATCTTGGTGCCGAAGTAGTGGCCATTTCAAAAGTGAACAGAACAAAAAATGTCTAAAACAAAAGTTGACTTTTCTGCATTGGAACAATACCTGCCTGCGGGCAGTTTGGAGCATGTACTCACTTTTATACATGAGCACAAAATACAATTAACCATTACCCGCAACAGAAGCAGTGTGCTGGGAGATTACAGGCATGCACATGAAGGCAAGGGTCACCGCATAAGTGTAAATGGCGACCTTAATAAATATTCTTTTCTTGTAACACTTTTACACGAAATAGCGCACCTGATAACTTTTGAAAAGCACAAACGCAATGCCCAGCCACATGGCATAGAATGGAAAACAAATTTTGGACAAATACTGGCATTGTTCATTGACAAAAATTTGTTTCCAGATGATATTAGGCATGCGTTGATTAGTTCAATAAACAACCCTGCCGCCAGCAGCTGCAGCGATGTGAAATTGTTGCGGGCATTAAAAAAATACGATGCCAGGCAAGAAGATATTTTTTTTGTAGAGCAATTGCCCTTGGGCCAATTGTTTGCTATAAAAGGCAACAGGATTTTTGAACGGGGAGAAAAAATAAGAAAGCGTTTTAAGTGCAAAGAAATCGCAACCGGCAAATGGTATTTATTTAGTCCTGTATCAGAAGTAAAAAAAGCAGGCTAACATCAGTAAACAGTTTTTTCGGATTTATTTGCCCATTCTTCAAAAACCTTTAGCGCATTTTCTCTGCCTAATTTAATAATAGGAATTTTTCTATTTTCAATGTCCGTATTCATTTCTTCGTATATCATGGAGTCGTCAAACCCAATATGAGCTGCATCTTCCCGGTTATTGGCAAAGTAAATAATTGTGGGCCTGGCCCAGTAAATGGCACCCAAGCACATGGGGCACGGCTCGCAACTTGTATAAACTTCGCAACCCTCTAATTGAAAGGTATTAAGATTTTTACAGGCATCTCTAATGGCTACAATTTCTGCATGTGCTGTGGGGTCGTTGGAAGAAGTTACTTTATTATTTCCCCTTCCTACAATCTCATCTCCTTTTACAATTACACATCCAAACGGACCACCTTCGTTATGTTTAATTCCGTATAGTGATAAGGCTATTGCCTCCTGCATAAAATTTTCTTCTCTCGTCATTTATTATAAGTTCAGCGTACAAATATAGGTGGTAAAAGGAGGAGGGTTTTAGTAAAATATTTTATTTAAAGAAATACGATTGGTAAAAAACCTTTATTCAACATCTATAATTGTTTTATTTTCTTTCATGTTATTTAAAACAATATCTAAACTTTTAAAGGCAGTTGCAGATTTTATTCTTTCATTTTTTAATTGTACTGCCTTTTCCATCAATTCAATAGCCGCATTCTTTTCCCCAATTTTATAAAGTATTCTTGCCTCGGTATCCATAGCCTCAAATTTTTGGGAATATTGATTTCCTTTCGATGACCATTCCAACGCTTTCTGCAAGTAAAACTTTTCATTTGTATTTTTATAAATAAACCACGCAGCTTCATTTAAGGTGTTGGTAAAATTTTGACTTGCAGATTTAAAAGCAAAAGATTTTTTAATGATTATTTTCTTTCCTATTGTTTCAGATGAAACTTCTGTGGCATTTTCCATCATTTCCACTTTTTTTAAAGAATCAGTCCTTAGAACATCTGCTACAGTTCTTTTTAAAATGACTGAATCATAATACAAAGTTGCATAGCTAATATATTTATCGATATCAACTACTCCCTGATAATATTTCATTGCCTGGAAATTAAAATTGACGTTGCCCGAAGTTTTATCATTATCATAAACTGCTTTTGCGAAATTTGCAACACTTAAACCATAGCTTTCATCTTTTTCTAAAATAGCTTTTTGCATAGATTTAGAAACGATTTTATTATTTAAATAAATTCGTTCTTTTAGTGGAATACTATACCATACTTCGTTGAACTTACTATTACTTCTTAGCATATTAT
>Ga0105047_10002390_pt1 | contig 33503 bp, 32 predicted proteins | sample MAT04_FD_78384 | JGI IMG/M metagenome (GOLD analysis project Ga0105047, IMG submission 78384) | Freshwater microbial communities from Lake Fryxell liftoff mats and glacier meltwater in Antarctica - MAT-04 (megahit assembly) | ecosystem: Environmental > Aquatic > Freshwater > Ice > Liftoff... | reverse complement strand
TGCGGCCCCGGGGAGTTTGTCTCGATCGGCACGGCCGGTTGCCCTGCGCTCAGCGGTGGGCGGCGGCAGCAGAGCCCTGCTGCGGCGCGTCGAAGAAGGCCCGCATCACGTAGGCAGCCGTCGCATCCACCTCGGCCGGCTTCAGCACATGCTGCCAGGCCGGCATCGATGTGCCGGGCAGGCCGTCGCGGATGCGCTTCTTCAGCAAGGCAGCCGGCATGCTCTGCGTGTTGTACTGCGTGAGGTCACGCGCCTTGGGCTCCATGAACTGGCCGATCCAGTTGCGGCCGGTGCCGTCGCCACCATGGCAGAAGCTGCAGTTGGCCTGGAACAGCGCCTGGCCGCGCTGCTGCAGGCGCGTCAGGCCCTCGATACGCGGCACGACCTCGTGTTTGGCGTAGACGCTGGCGCTGCTCACCGCGTCCACCGGCGGCAAGTTGGGCTGGCCGGGCACGAAGCCCATGCGCGGGAAGGAGACCGGGCGCGCACTCCAGGCCGGGCCGGCGTCGTCGACGCGCGCGCGGTCGTGGCAGGTGATGCAGGCGCTGACGAAGAGTTGGCGGCCGGCGTGCTGTTCCTCCGTCAGCGCCTCGGCCGGCGTGTCCAGCGCCAGCTCGGCGCGTGCGTAGGGGAAGGCGATCGCGAAGCGCTGATGGTCGGGCCAGCCGTTGGCCGGCGTGTGGTAGGCGCTGTTGGGCGCGCGGTCGCGCACGAACTCGCGTTCGACGAAGGCGGCCACGGCGCGCAGCTCCTGATCGTCCAGGATGCCGGCATAGGCCTGCATCGCCGTGCCGGCACGGCCTGCGCGCACGGCCTGCTCGATGCGGGCTGCATCCAGCCCGCCCAGCGTGAAGTCGCGTGGCCGCGGGTTCAGGTAGCTCGCGGCCAAGGTGTGCGCATCGCCGGAGTAGCCGTGGCAGAAGTAACAGCGGAAGTTGTAGACCGCGCGGCCGCGTTCGTGCAGGGCTTCAGCCGCGGCAGGCGCGGGCAGTGGCCGGCTGAAGCTGTCATAACCCATCAGCAGGACCAGCAGCGCGGCCGCGAGACCGATGCCCAGGCTGCGCCACATCGCCGTGGCCTTCAGCGCGCCGGCGTGGTTGCGGCGACCGGCTTGCCCATCACGAAAGCCTGGAAGACGTACTCAGCCACGTCGGCCAGCTGCTGCGGCGTGGCGACCTTGCTCCAGGCCGGCATCTCGGTGCCGACGCGGCCTTCACTGACCCCGGCGTAGAGTGCAACGCGGTTGAAGCGCGCGCGCGAGCTGTCTTCGGTGAAGTTGCGTGGTCGCGGGTTGATGAAGTAGGCGCGTGGCCCGGCGCCGTCGCCGCGCTGGCCGTGGCAGGTGCTGCAGTTGGCCCGATAAAAAGCACCCCCGCGTTGCAGGTTTCCCTTCAGGCCGTTGGGGAGGCCGGCCGTCATGTCGGCCCGCACAGGGGTGGAAGCGGAATCGGCCTCGCGCCCGCCATGGGCCCGCGTGCCGGAAAGCGTGGCGGCGGCCGCCGTTGGCTGGCCCCGCACGAAGTGCTCGTACACGTACTGGGACAGGCGCGCGATGTCGGCACCGGAAAGCTGCGACTTCCACGACACCATGGCCGTGCCAGGCCGGCCGTGCGTGAGCGCGGCCACGATGCGTTCACGACTGAGCTCGCGCTTCGAGTCGGCGGAGGTGAAATCGCGCGGCATCGTGTTCAGCGAACCGGCAGCGCGACTCCTGCCGTCGCCTTTTTCGCCGTGGCAGACCGAGCAGTAGTTGTGGTACAGCGCCGCTGGGTCGGGCGCTGCCAGCGGCACCCGCGCCCAGGCCGCCAGCAGCAGCAGCGCTGCGGCTTGCATCCATGCGGCGAGCTTCATGTTTGCGTCTCCATCGTGGGCGTGATCGCCGGTCTTGTTGCAACTTCCTTGCCACTGGCACAGCGTTTGCTGCCGTGGCCTTCGAACCCCCTTGCTGCCAACCATTCCATCCAGGAGCTGCAGACCATGAAGACCACCCCCCGCTTGCCATTTGCGAGAGCCGCCGTTCTCACTTTCGGCATCACCTGGGCCGCGCTGTCGGCCCATGCCGCCGACGGCAAGGGCACCTACGACAAGGTGTGCGCGGTGTGCCATGCCACCGGCGTGGCCAACGCGCCGAAGTACGGCGACAAGGCCGCCTGGGCGCCGCGCGCCGCAACCGGCAAGGAAGCGCTGATGTCCTCGGTGGTCAAGGGCAAGGGCGCGATGCCACCCAAGGCCGGCAGTGGCGACCTGAAGGACGACGACATCAAGGCGGCCATCGATTTCATGCTCGCTGCCGCGAAATGACGTGAGCCCGCGCGCCTGCGCTGTGGCCCCTGCGCGGTGGCTGGTGGCGGCCGCGCTGCTGCTGGCCGCCTGCGCCGGCGCGCCGCCGGCGCCGCCGCCCGCAGCAGCGCGCGAACTGGTGTTTCCGCCGGCGCCTGACGAGCCACGCTTCGTCTTCGAACGCAGCATCCGCTCCAGCGCCGACGTCATCCCCGACGAGAAGACCGGCGAACTGCGCCGCCTGGTGACGGGCGAAGACCGGCGCGGCGAACCGCTGGCCAAGCCCTATGCGGTGGCCGCCTGGCGCGGCCGCATCTACGTCAGCGACACCGTCTCGCGTTTTGTGCGCCTGTACGATGTGCCAGCCGGCCAGCAGCACCGCATCGGCGACGAGGAAGGGCCGGGCCAGCTCATCAAGCCGATCGGGCTGGACGTGGACGGCAGCGGGAATCTCTACGTGGCCGACATCGGCGCCAAGGCCATCCTCATCTACGGGCCTGACCGCCAGTTCCTGCGCCGCATCGGCGGCGACAAGTGGTTCTCTCGCCTGGCCAGCGTGACGGTCGATTCGAGCGGCGAGCGCGTCTACGCCGTCGACCTCGGCGGCGTCAGCAGCGAGCAACACCGGGTGCGCGTGTTCAACGCCGTCAGCGGCGAGCACCTGATGGACATCGGCAGGCGCGGCAGCGGCCCCGGCGAGTTCAACCTGCCGCGCGACCTGGCCATCGGCCTCGACGGCCGGCTCTACGTGGTGGACGGCGGCAACTTCCGCGTCGTCGTGTTCGACCGCCAAGGCAAATACCTCAAGAGCTTCGGCAGTGTGGGCAAGCAGTACGGCCAGTTCGCGCGGCCCAAGGAAGTGGCGGTGGACCGCGAAGGCAATGTCTACGTGGTCGACGCGGCCTTCGGCAACTTCCAGATCTTCAACCCCGAGGGTGATTTGCTGCTCTTTGTCGGCGACCGCAGCGAGCGCGACGGACCGGCGAAATACATGCTGCCTTCGGGCATCGCGGTGGACGAGGACGGCCGCGTCTACGTCGTCGACCAGTGGTTCCGCAAGATCGAGGTCTATCGCCCCGCCGCGCTGAAGCCCGAGGCCGGTTTCCTGGCCCGGCGGCGCCCGGTCGCGCCATGACGGCGCGATCAGCCCGAGCTTCCCGAAGCCGGGAAAACGACGCTCGCGGTTTCCAAGTAGCGAGACTTGCGCGCGGTGCACCACGGGGGCAGCGCCGCCGTGGCGAATGGCACGCTTTCTGCTGAATAACGGCTGTCAAGCAAGGCATTGGGGAGTGCAAGGCCTGACGACTGTTCAACCAACCTCGAGAGGGCGACATGACATTACCATGGCTGAAACGCCGCACGAAGTGGGGGGCAGCGTCCGCGTTGGCGGCACTGCTCCTTGCTTTCAGTGGCGGAGCGTCGGCGCAGATCCCCACCACGGGCATCGCGGCGACCAAACACAACCTCGGATCCGGGCCCGGCCTGGCCGGACGCAACCAGGTTTCGGACACTGCCGAGGTCTGCGTCTTCTGCCATACGCCGCACGGGGCTGATACCGCGGCACCTGCGCCGCTGTGGAACAAGCGGCTCGGCGCGGCCGGCGTGCCCGCGGGTGGCGGCACGTACACGACCTACGACACGCTGCAGACACCGTCGCTGGACGGGCAGGTCGCGCCGGTGGGCTCGATCTCGATGGCCTGCTTGTCCTGCCACGACGGCACGCAGGCGATGGACAACATCATCAATGCGCCGGGCTCGGGCGGCTTCGACCCCACCGGTGGTGGCAACGACGGCCGCACCTACACCTGGACCGGCAGCACCGTGAACGCGGCCGGCCGGTTGTCCAGCGGCGTGGCCCTGCTCGGCACCGACCTGAGCAACGACCATCCGATCGGCATCCAGTACTGCGGCGGCGGCCTGTCAGGCGCCGGCACCACGATGTCGGGTACCTGCAAGGATGAGGACTTCAGACCGCCGCAGACGCAGGTGATCAACGGCAACCAGATCTTCTGGGTCGACACCGGCGGCACCGGCAAGCAGCGCACCGACCTGCCGCTGTACCAGCGCGCCAGCGGCGGCCTGGGCCCGATGGTGGAATGCGCCAGCTGCCATGACCCGCACGTCTCGTCGGGCCAGACCGGCCCGGCCGGCACCGGGCAGGTGTCGGGCGAGACCTTCCTGCGCATCTCGAACGCGTCGAGCGCCGTCTGCACGTCATGCCACGTGAAGTGAACTGACTGCCTCGGAGGTACACCGATGGAGGCCGCCGCGCGAGCGGCCCGATCGGCGCGCGGGGCAGCCGTTTAGCGCGCCCTTTCGATGACCCATGCCGTACCAGGTGCCCCCGATGAACGTGAACCGCTGCTGGACCGCTGCCTGGACCGCTGCCTGGACCGCTGCCTGGACCGCTGTCTGCACCGCTGTCTGCACCGCCTGCTGGCTGGGCGCGGGTGCGGCCGCCATGGCGGCCGAGCCGGTGCATCCCGCCGCCTCGGCCTCGGCGCTGCAGGCACCGGCTGCAAGCGCACCGTCTCGTGCGGCCCTCCCTTTTGCCACCGTCGGCAACGCCGTCATCACCGGCGCTGACTACCAGCGCGCCCTGGCCGTGGCGATGCGCAAGAAGTACTACCACGCCAAGCCGCCCGAAGAAGAGCTGGCGCGCTTCCAGCGCGAGGTCGGCGAGGACGTGGTCAACCGCGTGCTGCTGCTGGCCGAGGCGCGCCGCCGCGGTGTGTTGCCCGACCGCGAGCAGATCAAGACCACCCTTGCCGGCTACGACGCGCAGTACAAGGGCAGCGCCAACTGGCAAGCCAACCGCGACAAGATGCTGTCGGCCGTGGTGCCACAGCTGGAAAGCCAGAGCGTGATGGAGCGCTTCGAGCGCATCGTCAAGCAGGTGCCGGCGCCGACGCCCGAGCAGGCCAGGGCCTACTACGAACAGCACAATGAGCTGTTCGTCGAACCCGAACAGGTCAAGCTCAGCGTCATCCTGCTCAAGGTCGATCCGGGCTCGCCGCAGGCGGCCTGGAACAGCGCCAGGGCCGAATCACGGCGCATCCACGGCAAGCTCGTGGCCGGCGCCGACTTCGTTGAGCTGGCCAAGCTGCACTCCGACGACCGCTCGGCGCCGCGGGGCGGCGCGATGGAGTACACCCACCGCGGCATGCTGCCCGCGCCGGTGCAGGCCGCAGTCGACCAGCTGGCGCCCGGTGCGCTGGCCGAACCGACGCAGTTGCTGGAAGGCTGGGCCGTGCTGCGCCTGGACGCGCGCAAGGCGCCACTGCAGCGCCCCTACGACCAGGTGCAGCCGCGCGCCGCCGAACTCTGGCAGCGCGAACAGGCCGAGCAGCGCTGGAAGGAGCTTATCGCCGAGCTGCGCCGCGGCACGCCGGTGCGCATCGACGAGAGCCACTATGCGCCGTTGCGCGGCCCGAGCGAGAAGCCGCGCGCCGGCTGAGCGCCGCGCGGCCTGGCAGCGCCGGCGCAGGGTACGACACATGCCGGCCCGCCCCATGCCAGACCCTACGCCCCGCGTCATGCGCCGCCGCCGCTCGTTCGCACTGGCGCCGCTGTCGCTGGCGCTGCTGTCGCAGGCCGGAGCGGCGCCCTTCGTGCCCGGCACCGAGGCCGACCCGCCGACCGGCGAACTGGGCGCGCCACCCGAACGTGCACACGAGCCGCTGCGCGGCGAAGGCATCCAGTGGGTGCTGGCGCCCTGGCGCAGCGGCGGCACGCTGGCGGTGGACCTGCGCGCGCTGCGGCTGGAAGACGGCCGAACCACGCGACAGGGCCTGCTGCTGGGTGACGTGGACTTCGCCAGCTACATCTGGCAGCCCTGGTTCGTGCAGTTGCGTTTCGGCGCCGGCTTCATCGCCGCGCGGGCCAGCGGCGACGGGCTGGGCCCGGGCAGCGACAACGGCACCCTCACCGGTCGTGCCGCGATCTCGGTCTTTCCGGCCAGCCGCTTCCCGTTCGAGTTGCGCGCCGACGTCAGCGACAGCCGCCACGGCGGCGTGGCGCTGGGCGGCGACTTCCGCTCGCAGCGTCTGTCGCTGATGCAACGCTACCGGCCCGAGCAGGGCAATTCGAACTTCCAGCTGCAGGTGGAGCAGAGCCGCCTGGACGACGGCCTGTCGCGCGATACGCTGACACTGCTCAACGCCAGCGCGCTGCACCAGAGCGGCCCGCACCAGGTCGACATCGGCCTCACCCATTCCGACAACCAGCGCAGCGACACCGACGAGCACACGCGACTGTCGGTGCTGTCGGCGCGCCACGGCTACCAGCCGTCCACCGCGATGAACATCGAGACGCTGGCAACCTGGAACGAACTGCGCCTGCACGCCAACGCGCTGGAGAGCGGCAGCAACGTGCGCCAGCTCTCCACCTTCACCACCTGGCGCCCGGCGACCAAGCTGACCGGCACACCGAGCGCGCCGCTGCTGGCCGCCAGCCTGCGCGGCGTCGACTCGCGCAGCCTGGGCGATACCAACAGCCGCGTACAGGCGATCAACGGCACGCTGGGTTTGAGCCAGGAGCTGTCGCAGGCCTGGCGCATGTCGCTGTCGGCCCATGCCAACGACTTGCACAGCAGCACCGGCGCGGGCGGCAAGAGCGCCGGTGCGCAGGCGGCCGTGAACTGGGCGCCGCTGGCCGCGCGCTGGGGACCGTGGCGCTACATGCCCAGCGCCGGCTTCAATCTCTCGGGCGACCGCGACAGCACGGGTGCCGACCGCCAGCTGGTCGGCGCGCAGGCCTCGCATGGCCTGTCGCGCGACATCACGCTGGGCCAGGGCCGCATGCTGGGGCTGAGTTTCTCGCAGAGCGGCGCCGTATTGCGTGAATCGGGTGTCGAGTCGCTGTCGCGCGCGCTCGCACACAGTGCCTCGCTGTCCTGGCAGAGCGTGGACGCCACCGGCAGCCAGAGCTTCGGCGGCGTGTCAGCCAGCGATTCGCGCAGCCACGGCCTCTCGCGCGGGCACTTTCAGCTCGTCAACCTGCAGTTGAGCCAGCGCACCCAGATCACGCGCTTCTCGAACTGGGCCGCCAACCTCACCGTGCAGGCGTCGCGCAATGCATCGAGCGAGGTGGACGTGTTCACTGGCGAGCGTCGAGAGATCGGCAACGGCTGGCAGCGCTACACCAACGGCACGCTGAGCTACGAGAACCAGCGCGCCTTCGGCGTGCCGCGGCTGCGCGGCACGGTGCTGCTGGGCGTCAACAGCCAGCCGCTGGAGCGGCGCGCCCTGGGCGACATCGACGCGCCGCGCGAGCGCATCACGGCATCGCTGGAAGCCCGGCTCGACCACAGCATCGGCCAGCTCGAGACGCGGCTGTCGGCGCGTGTGGCCCGCATCGACGGCAAGGACGTGGCCGCGCTGCAGGCGCGCGCGCAGCGCCGCTTCTGACATCGGAACTTGACGGAGAAACGCTCGTGAGACTGCCCTCGATCCTGGTGCTGGCCGGCGCCCTGCTCTTCGCGGCGCCGGCACCGGCGGAGTACGGCGATGTCGTCATCAACAGCTACTCCGACGCCGCCGGCATGCGCCCGGTGGTGTTCCCGCACTGGTTCCACCGCGTGCGCTTTCGCTGCAAGGTCTGCCATGCCGACCTCGGTTTCGAGTTCAAGGCCGGCGGCAACCAGATCAACATGCTGAAGATCATCGACGGCCAGTTCTGCGGCGCCTGCCACAACGGCGAGCTGGCCTGGAGCGTGGAGAACTGCAACCTCTGCCACAGCGCCAAGCCCGGCACCGCCACCCATGTGCACGAGAGCACGCTGCAGAAGCTGCTGCCGCCGGCGGTGGCGGCATCGGCTGCCTCGGCAGCTGCCACCGCGGCCGCCAGGCCGGCGGCACCGAAGTGAAGGGGAGCGCGAGCATGCGACGTTTCCTCTTCGCACTGGCAGCCCTGGCCTGGGTCGGTGCTGCGCTGGCTCAGACACCGTCGGTCGGCAAGACCACCTACGAAGGCGCTTGCGCGCCCTGCCACAGCGTCGGCGTGCTGGGCGCGCCGAAGTTCGGTGACGGCGCGGCCTGGAAGGCGCGAGCGAAAAACGGCATCGACGGGCTGGTGAAGAGCGCCGTCGCCGGCACCGCCAAGGGCATGCCGCCACGCGGCGGGCGCTCCGACCTGACCGAAGCGCAGCTGCGCGCGGCCATCGTGCACATGATGAGCGGCGGTGCAGCCCCTGCCGTGGCGGCCGCTGCGGCGCCGCGCCCGGCCAGCAGCGCGGCACCGGCCCGGCCGGCGGCAACGGCGGCCCCGGCTGCGGCTCCGGCGGCACCTGCCGCCGTGACCGCTGCTGCCACTGCACCCGTCGCGGTGCCCGCCATCGTGTCCAGCGCCGAAGCCAGGGCCGAGGTCAACGCCTTCAACCGCCTGCTCAAACCCAGCGGCGGCTTCAACCGGCCGGCGGTGGACTCGGGCATCCACGACCCCGCCAACGACATGACGCTGCAGCTGCAGGCGCCCACCGTGGCCTTCGCCGCGCTGCCCAAGAGCCCGGCGGGCAACCACGTCGACTGGGTCAAGTCGCTGGCCAACAAGGCCATCGAGCCGCGCTGGGACCGCAACGACCCGGCGGCCACTGCGGTCGTGATGGACCTGAACATCGTGCGCGAGGTCAAGGGCTCCATGCCCGACGTCGTCTACCCGCACAAGCAGCACACCGAGTGGCTGGACTGCAGCAACTGCCACCCGAAGATCTTCATCCCACAGAAGGGCGCCAACCAGATCAGCATGGCAGCCATCCTGCTGGGGCAGAAGTGCGGTGTCTGCCACGGCAAGGTGGCCTTCCCGGTGTCGGAATGTCGCCTGTGCCATTCGCGCAAGAAGGCCGCGGCCACCGTGGCGGGCGAGGCCCGGCCGTGACCGGCGCGCGCGCCGCCGCCCTGCTGCTGGCGCTGTGCGCCGGCACGGCGCTGGCCGACGAATCTCGCAACCAGCTCGAGATGCGCATCAAGCTGGCCGCGCGCCTGTTTGCCGACGGGCCCGCCACGCAGCGCATCACCGCCAGCGGCAATCCGCAGGCCGTGGCCCACCTGGACGAAGCGCGGGTGCACCAGAGCGTGGCCGAAAACGCCGTGCAACGAGGCGACCTGAACGTCGCTCGGCGCGCGGTGGACGATGCCCTGCGCCTGGTGAGCCTGGCGCGCCGCCTGGTGCCCGACACGGCAGCGCAGCAGGCCGTGGCGCGCCAGCGCTACGCCCAGATGCTGGCGGCGATGGACAAGCTCATCGAAGCCTGGCGCGCGCGCGCGCCGCAGGGCGACGCGCTCGACGGCGACATCTACGCCGCGCTGGGCCTGACCGAGACGGCACGCTACTTCGGCGACGCCGGGCGCTACATCGAGGCGGTATTCACGCTCGAAACGGCCGAGCGCCACGTGCTGGCCGGCATCAACCGCGCGCTGCAGGGCCGCGACATCGACTACACGCAGCGCGCCGCGACGCCGCAGCAGGAATTCGAGCTCGAGCTGCAGCGCCACGCGGCGCTGGCCGATCTGCTGCCGCTGGCCATCAATGAACTGAGGCCACGCGGTGACGCGGCAGCCTTGATCGATCGCTACGCCGACACCAGCCGCAGCCTGCGCGCGCAGGCGCAGAAGCAGGCGCTGGCGGGCGACGCGCCGGGCGCGCTGGCCCACCTGCGCAACGCCATGCTGTACCTGCAGCGCGCGCTGCAGGCGGCCGGCTTGTCCACGCCGCAACAGATCGGGAGCACACCATGAAGTCCCTGCTGGGCGCGTTCGCGCTCGTGCTGCTGATGTGCGGTGCCGCCTGGGCCCAGGACCGCGAACAGCTCGAACGGCGGCTGCAGTCGGTGGGCACGCTGATCGACTCGTCGTCGGTGGCGCGCCAGATCGAAAGCAGCGGCGAACCCGCGGCACGCGAGCGGCGCGACAACGCACGCCTGATGCACCGTGAGGCCACCGCCTCGTTCCAGGGCGGCGACCTGCCCACCGCCGCGCGCCTGCTCGACCAGGCCGCGCGCGAGATGATGACCGGCGCCCGACTGGCCAAGCCCGAACAGGTGGCCGGCGCCAAGGCCCAGCGTGACTACGACGCGCGGCTCGAGAGCGCACGCGCACTGCTCACGGCGCAGCAGCGCATCACGCAGGAGAAGGGCAATACGCCCGACGCGGTGGAGGCGACACGCCGCATCGAAGGCCTGATCGCCGACGCCGAACGCCGCGCCGCCGCTGGCCAACTGGCCGAGGCGCGCAGCGCGGTCGACCGCGCCTACCTCACGGCACGTGTCTCGATCGAGGCCATGCGCCGCGGCGACACGCTGGTGCGCACGCTGAAGTTCAACTCACCGCGCGAGGAGTACGACTACGAAGTCGACCGCTATCAGACGCACCGCATGCTGATCCAGATTCTGCTGGCCGAGCGCAAGGAGCCAACACCAGCGATGCAAGGCTTCATCGACAAGGCGGCCGTGCTGCGCGGCGATGCCGAAGCCAACGCGAAGCGCGGCGACCACCCGGGTGCCATCCAGCGCCTGGAAGCGGCCACACGCGAGCTGGTGCGTGCCATCCGCGCCGGCGGCCTGTACATCCCCGGCTGAAGTGGACGATGCAACCGTGGTCGACCCTCATGCGCCGTGCGGCCGTCGGGCTCGCGCTGGCGGCGGCCGCGGCCTGGGCCGCGCCGTCGCTGTGGCAGCGGCTGGAGGCCGACGGCGTGCACGACCCGGCGAACCCGGGCCTGGCCCTGCTGCAGCAGCCGGGCGACGCGCTGCAGGCCCTGCCGCGCGACACCGCCGGCAACCTCGTGCGCTGGGTGCAGGCCATCGACAGCGGCGCCATCAACCCGCGCACCAAGATCCTGCCCGAGACGGTGGTGCGCACGCTCGACCAGGACATCATCATCTCCAGGAACGGCTCGATGCCGGCGGTGAAGTTTCCGCACCGCCAGCACACGCTGTGGCTGGACTGCGCCAACTGCCACGACGAGCTGTTCAAGGCCAAGATCGGCGCCAACAAGTTCAGCATGCTCGCCATCCTGAACGGCGAGCAATGCGGGCTGTGCCACGGCGCGGTGTCGTTCCCGCTCACCGAGTGCAACCGCTGCCACAGCGTGCCCAACGAATTGCTGCCGCGGCCGCCGCCCCTGCCAAGATGAACCACCCCCGAAGCGCCTTCGGCGCTCCCCCTCGAGATTGCGACCCCTGCGGCCGGGCGGAGCCCGTCCGCGGCGTCCGCTCGATGGCATGGCGCCAGCGACGTCAACGCCTGCTTCTGGTGGTCGCGCTGGCCCTGCTGCCGTGCACCCTGCAGGCCGAGTACGGCGACGTGGTGCTCAACCGCCGCAGCGACGCCGCCGGCGTGCGGCCGGTGGTGTTCCCGCACTGGTTCCACCGCATTCGCTTCCGCTGCCAGGTCTGCCACCAGGAACTGGGCTTCAAGATGCGCGCCGGTGCCAACGACGTGCAGATGGCCGACATCCTGGACGGCAAGTTTTGCGGCATGTGCCACAACGACCGCATCGCCTGGGGCCCGGAGCGCTGCGACCTGTGCCACAGCGCGTTGCCGCGCACGCCGCCGGGCATCCGCGGCGGCGCGCAGACGTCGGGGCCGGGCCGGTGGTAACGCTGCAGCGGCGCGCCTTCCTGGCCGCAGCCTGCCTGTCCGGCTGCGCCACCGAACCCGCGAACGAGCCCGTTGCACGGCCCGGCCAGCCGCAGCGCTGGCGCACGCTGCAAGGCGGATTCCTGGCGCCGGCCCTGCCCGGCGGCCTGCAGATGCCGCCGCGCCCCGGGGTCGGCCTGCCGCCGATGGCGGGCAACGGCATGTTCGTGCGCTGGAACTCGCCCGCCGGCATCGCGCTGCGCGGCAACGACCTGCTGCTGGCCGACGCCGGCAGCGGCCGGCTCTGGCGCGCCGATGCGATGGGCAACCAGATCAGCGCGATCCAGGGTGCAGCCGTCAACCGCCAGACCGCACTGGCGCTGGGCCCCGACCTGTCGGCCTGGGTGCTGGACCCGGCCACGCGCCAGCTGCTGCGATTCGGCCGCGACGGGCTCCTGTTGCAGTCACAGCGGCTGGCGGCGGCCGCGGGAGCCCCGGTGTCGCTGGCCTTGGCCGATGGCGGGCTGACGCTGCTGCTGGCCGATGGCGTAGGCGCGTCATGGACCGAGCTGCGAGGTGTCGGCGGCATCGCCCGCAGCATCGCACCGCAGCGCGAGGGCGGGCTGCGCATCAGCGGCGTCGACGCGCTGGCTGCCGGCATCGAGAGTGTTTTCGTGCTCGACCAGCTGCTGGCCGTGGTGCACCAGGTCTCGCGTGAAGGCCAGGTGCGGCACACGCTGGGCCTGGGCGACCTGAAGCAGCCGGTGGCGCTGGCGATCGATCGGCTGGAGCGCTGCTACGTGCTCGACGCCTTCGACGGCTCGATCGTGCGCCTGCGCGGTGCCGACACCGTGCAGCGCTGGACGGCCGCCGAACTGGGTGTGCAGCAGGTCGGCGGCCTGGCAGTGGATGGGTTGACGCTGGCGGTGTCCGACCCGATCTCCGGAATGGTGGTGCTCAACACCTTCGCGCACGAGGCCGGGCCATGAGGCACCTGGCCGCGTTGCTGCTCGTGATGTTGCTGGTGATGCAGCTGGGCGGCTGCGCCAGCAGCGACATCGTGCGCGGCCGGCTGCACTACGGCATGGACGACGCACCGGAGGGCCGCAAGCTGCTGTGGCCCGCCGCGCCCGAGGTGCCACGCTTCCTCTACACCGGCACGCTCACGGGCGAGCCCAACTTCAGGACCGAGGGTGAGGCCCGCGGCTTCATCAACACCCTGGGCCGCTGGATCGCCGGCCTGGACGTCAAGCCGCCCAGCCCGCTGGTGCTGCAGCGCCCGGGCGCACTGGTCGGCGACGACGCCGGCCGCCTCTACGTCGCCGACGCCAGCCGGCAGGCGCTGTTCGTGTTCGACGAGAAGGTCGGCGAGCTGCTGCTGTGGGATCTGGCCGAAGGCGCCACGCGCTTCCAGTCGCCCGCCGGCGTCGCCGTGGCGCCGGGCCAGGTCTTCGTGAGCGACGCCGAGCTGAAGGCGGTGTTCGTGCTCGACGCCAGCGGCCAGCCGCAACGCAGCTTCGGCCGCGGCCAGCTGCAGCGGCCCACCGGCCTGGCGCGCGATGCGCAACGTGGCCGCCTGTTCGTGGCCGACACCTATGCGCACGATGTCAAGGTGTACACCGAAGCCGGCGAGTTGCTGCAGACCATCGGCCGCCGCGGCAACGGCGCCGGCGAATTCAACTTTCCCACCCACCTGGCCTGGGCGCAGGACGAGCTCTACGTCACCGACACGATGAACAACCGGGTCCAGGTCTTCGACGCCGAAGGGCGGGTGCTGCCGCGCACCGTGGGCAGCCGCGGTCTGGTGCTCGGCAACCTGGTGCGGCCCAAGGGCGTCGGCGTCGACGGCGAAGGCAACGTCTACGTGATCGAGAGCTACTACGACAGCCTGCTCGTCTTCAGCCCGCAGGGCGAGTTCCTGATGCCCATCGGCGGCACCGGCACGGCCACCGGCCGCTTCTACCTGCCGGCCGGCGTGTGGGTGGACGCGCGCAACCGCGTGCACGTGGCCGACATGTTCAACGGCCGCATCGTGCTGTTCCAGTTCCTGGGGGGCAGCTGATGGACGGGCTGTTGCGCGCGCTGGCCCTGCTCGTCATCGTGGCGAGCTGGCTGCCGGCGCCGTTGGCGGATGCGCAGCGCATCAGCGACGTGCGCGGCACGCGCCACAACCTGTCCACCAGCGGCAGCTTCAGCACCCATGCCGCGCCCGGCGGCACCAGCGAGGTCTGCGTGTTCTGCCACACGCCGCACAACGCGACGCAGGCCGACCTTGGCGGCACCGCGCTGCGCGCGCCGCTGTGGAACCGGCGCGTGCCGGCGGGCACCACCTACACGCCGTACGCATCGAGCACGATGGACGCGCAGCAGATCGCCGAGGGCTTCGACAGCCAGCCCGGCGGCAGCAGCAAGCTGTGCCTGAGCTGCCACGACGGCACGCTGGCCATCGGCAACGTCAACGTGCTCAACGGCCAGGGCAATGCCAGCATCCCGATGGTGGGCACAGGTGCGGGTGGCGTGATGCCACCCGGGCAGGGCACGACCAGCGGCTTCACGCGTTTCCTGGGCACCGACCTGCGCAATGACCACCCGATCAGCGTCACCTTCACCAGCGCGCTGGCCACGCGTGACGGCGAACTGCGCGCGGTGGACGCGCAGCAGCGCTGGCCCGCCGGCAGCGGCAGCGTGATCGGCCCGCGCGCGCCGGGCTTCAAGCCGCTGCTGCCGCTGGAACGCACCGGCGCCGGCGGCCAGGGCCAGGTGCAGTGCGCCACCTGCCACGACCCGCACCTGCGCGAACTCGATCCGACCAAGGGCAACCAGAAGTTCCTGCGCGCGCAGCGCTTCCAGGAGGCCGCGCCGGGCGCGAACCACAACGCCGCCAGCGACATCGTCTGCCTGGGCTGCCACGACAAGAACGGCACGCTGGGCGTCTGGGCCAACTCGGCCCACGCGCGGCCCGACGTGGCCGACGAGACCTACCGCGACACCGCCGCGCAGTTGCGCGAATTCCCCACCGGCCTGCCGGTATGGAAAGCAGCCTGCCTGAACTGCCACGACACCCACACCGTGCAGGGCGCGCGCCGGCTCACGCGCGAAGGCACGGACGCCCCGCTGCCCGCCGGCAACTTCCTCGCTTCGCGCCAGGGCGGCAATCCGGCGCTGGAGAACACCTGCTACGCGTGCCACACGGCGCAGGCGAAGTCGGTGCTGGCCAGCACGCTGCAGGTGCCCGACATAGAGACCCCGTTCTCGATGGCCGTGCGCATGCCCATCACGACACCCGAGCAGGGGGGCACCACGGAAGAAGTGCACGACCCCTCGGCCAACTTCAACGACGGCAACAGCAACTGCACCACCGCCAGCAACCGCTGCGGCGCAGACGGCCTGGAGCCGCGCTCGACGCTGGCGCGGCGTCACGCCGAATGCACCGACTGCCACAACCCGCACCGCGTCATCCGCAACCGCCAGTTCAACGCCGATGCAAACGTGCCCGACGCGGTGGGCACACACCGCCATGACGAGACCACGGGCTACACCCACACCAACATCGCCTCGGGCGTGCTGCGCGGCAGCTGGGGCGTGGAGCCGGTCTACGGCAGCACCTCGTTCCACGCGCTGCCCGGCGGCTACACCGTCAAGCGCGGCGACCCTGGCGCCAGCCTCAGCACTGCGGCCACGCAGCCCTACGTGACACGCGAACACCAGATCTGCCTGAAGTGCCACAGCGACTACGCCTACAGCGACAACAACAGCTACCCCAGTGGCACGCGCCCGCAGCTGGGGCGGCTGGGCGGCACCGCGCCGGGCACCAACAACCTCACCGTCTACACCAACCAGGCCAAGGAATTCCAGGCGCCGCTGTCGCACCAGGGCGAAGGCACGAAGCCGGGTTCGGGCTCGGGTTCAAGCTACGTGACCAACAACCACCGCAGCTGGCACCCGGTGATGGAAGCCACCGGCCGCAGCGCGACCAGCGCCAGCGCTTTCCGCGCGCCCTGGGGCAATGCCATCGGCACGCAGACCATGTACTGCAGCGACTGCCACGGCGAGAACACGCCCGAAGGCACGGTGGTGCCCGCCGGCGGCGACAACGGCGCGGCCTGGGGTCCGCACGGCAGCAACAACAACTTCCTGCTCAAGGGGCAATGGAACAGCAGCGTCGGCGCCGACAACCGCGGCGACAGTGGCCCCAACCCCAACGGCCTGTGCTTCAAGTGCCACAACCCCAATACCTACGCCAACCGCAACGGCAGCGGCAGCACCGGCTTCTTCAGCTCCGACAAGGGCAACCTGCACGCCTTCCACACCGACAAGGTCGGGCGCATCCGCTGCAACTGGTGCCACGTGGCCGTGCCGCACGGCTGGAAGAACAAGGCTTTGCTCGTGAACCTGAACGATGTCGGTGAAGAGGCCGGCCAGCCTGCCGGCGGCAACCGCGAATTCCGCATGAACGCACCCGGCCAGGCCTACAACCAGGAGCCCTACTACCTGAACGCGAAGCTCAAGGTGCGCAACTTCGCCACCAGCGGCAACTGGACCGACACCCACTGCGGCTCCAACAACTCGGCCCAGACCTTCGGCACCAACGGCAACAGCACGAACTCGGGCAAGGACTGGATGCGGGACGTCTGCAGCAACCCGCCATGAAGCGCGCCGTTGTCATCGCCCTCGCCGCCCACTTCGGCTCGCTGCGCACGACGCTGGCGCTGTTCGCGCTGCTCGGCGCGGTGGTGCTGCTGCGGCCCGCGCTGTGGCCGTTGTCTTTGGTCATCGGCGCGTTGGCGCTCAACCTGGCGGCCGCGCTGGTCGTGCACCCGGCGTTGCGCCTCAAGCTGCCGCTGCTCGTGTCGCACCTGGCGCTGCTGGCGCTGGTGGTGCTGGTGGCCATTGGCCGCCTCACCGCGCTGGATGGCCGCTTCGAGCTGACGCAGGGCGTGCCCTTCGACGGCACGCTGATCGACCGCGACGCCGGCCTGCTGCATGTCGACCGCCTGCAAAGCCTGGTCTTCCAGCACCACGGCTTCGAGATCGACTACGCCCCCGGCCGCAAACGCGGCGCCACGCGCAACGGCGTGACCTGGCAGGGTGATGACGGCCAGCCGCGCAGCGCCGTGATAGGTGACCACCACCCGTTGCTGCTGCAGGGCCACCGTTTCTACACCAGCCCCAACAAGGGCTTCGCGCCGCTGCTGCGCTGGGTGCCGGAACGGGGCGAGCCGCAACTCGGGGCCGTGCACCTGCCCAGCTTCCCGGCGCAGGAACTGCAACAGTCGCGCGCCTGGTTGCTGCCCGACGGACGCGAGGCCTGGGTGATGCTGCACATCGACGACAAGTTGATCGACCCGATGGCCGAGACCCGCTTCACGATGCCGCAGCAGTTCCGGCTGGTGGTGCGCATCGGCGAACAACGTGCCGAGCTCACACCCGGCCAGTCGCTCGCCGTGTCGGGTGGCTCGCTGGTCTTCGAGGAGTTGCGCACCTGGATGGGCTACCGCGTGGCCTACGACCCCAGCTTGCCCTGGCTGCTGGCCGCCGCGCTGCTGGCCGCGCTGGCACTCGGTGTGCACTACGTGCAGAAGTTCAGCGGTGCCGCGCGCCCCGCGCCGCAACACCTGCGGGGAGCGCGCATTGGATGAGACGCTCGCGCTGCGTGCCGCACTCGGCTGTTACGTTGCTGCCCTGGGTGGGCAGCGCTGGCAGCGTGTGGCCGCGGCGGCGCTGGCCGCCGCGCTGGCGCTGCACACGCTGGCGCTGGGGCTGCGCTGGCAGGCGCACGGGCATGGGCCATTCACGACGATGCACGAGATCCTCAGCTCCAACCTGTGGAGCCTGGCGCTGGTGCTGGCGGTGAGCGCAGCGCTGCTGCGCGAGTTGCGCGCGGCGGCGGTGCTGGCGGCGCCGGTGCTGGCGGTGCTGGGCCTGTGGCTGCTGCTGGCCGATGCACGCCCCGGCCACTTCCCGCCCACCTACGCCACGCCGCTGCTGTACCTGCACACGCTGGTAGGCAAGCTGTTCCTGGGCCTGCTGCTGGTGGCCGTGGCGCTGGGGCTGGTGCCGGCCGCACGCCGCACCGGTCTCGGCCGGCGTGTGTTCGTGCGTGCAGCCGACGATGCACGTCTGGACGAACTCTCGCACCGCTTCGCCGCTGCGGCCTTCGTGTTCGAGACCCTGATGCTCATCGTCGGCGCGGTCTGGGCGCAGGACGCCTGGGGCCGCTACTGGGCCTGGGACCCGCTGGAAAGCTGGGCCTTCGCCACCTGGCTCGCGCTGGCCGCCACGCTGCATGCGCGCGCGACGTTCCGGCCCGCACCGGCCAGGCACGGCCTGTGGCTGGCCGGCGTGTTCGTGATCGCCTTCCTCACCTTTTTCGGCGTGCCCTTCATCAGCACGTCGCCGCACAAGGGGGCGGTATGAAGGTGCGCCGCGACCGCCGCCGCGCCGGTGCGCTGCTGACCCTGCTGCTGGTGCTGCTGGGCGGCTTGTGGCTGGAACAGCGTGGCCCGCCGGGCGAAGCGCCGCCGGCACCGCGTCCGCCGCACGAAGCCGAGATCCAGCGCCGCTTCAACCAGGCCGTCGTGATGCTGCATGCGAAGCAGTACGAACATGCCGCCACCGCGCTGCACCGCGTGCTGATGCTGGCGCCCACGCTGCCCGAGGCGCACGTCAACATGGGTTACGCGCTGCTGGGCCTGCAGCGCCATCGCGAGGCGCGGTCCTTCTTCGAGAGCGCCACCGCGCTCAGGCCCGACCAGGCCAACGCCTACTACGGGCTTGCCATGGCCTGGGACGCCGCGGGCGATCGTGCGATGGCCACCGGCGCAATGCGCAGCTACCTGCACCTGGCGCGCAACGAAACCGCTGAACACCTCGCCCGCGCCCGCGCCGCACTGTGGGAATGGCAGAGCCAGCGCGCCGAACCGCAGTCAGCGGGCCGCTGACTTGCACGCGCGGGGGCCTGCGCCCCACCCGCCCCGCCACTCCCAAAGGTGGGAACGTTTTCCCATTCGTGGCGAGAAAACATGCGTCGATCGGCCACGGTGCCGAGGCCAGCGCCAACGGTTGCCGCAGGAGTGGCTGCGGCCCGACAATTGCAACCTGTTGCCGTTGTGGCCTGCTCGACACCTGACGATGCGATCCCTGGTTGCCCTTCCCCTCCTCGCGCTCTGTGTGCTGGCCTTGGCCGGCCCCGAAGCGCCGCCCAAGGCCGCGCTGGACGAAGCGCGCAAGGCGTCCAACGAACTGCTCACCAGTGTGCGCAGCGAACTGCTCAAGGCGGTGGAGGCCAGCGGCCCGCTGCGCGCCATCGTCGTCTGCAAGTACACCGTGCCCGAGATCGCCTCGGCGGTCTCGCGCAAGTACGGCGCGCGCGTGACACGCGTCTCGCTGACGCCGCGCAACCCTTCTCTGGGTTGGGGCGACGTCTGGGAGCAGAAGGCGCTGATGGCCTTCGACGAACGTGTGGCCAAGGGCGAGAAGGCCGAAGGCATGGAACACTTCGAAGTCGTCGACGAACCCAGCGGCCACTTCCTGCGCTACATGCGCGTGCTGCCGCAACTGCCGGTGTGCATGAACTGCCACGGGCCTGCCGAGCAGATCTCGGAATCGATCCGAAGCCAGCTGCAGCACGACTACCCCTTCGACAAGGCCACCGGCGTGGCGCTGGGCAAGGTGCGCGGCGCGGTGACGTTCAAGAAGCCGCTGTAGTGCTGCGCCTCACTGCGGCGGCCCCCGCAGGTAAACCATCGCGTCGGCGTGGCCCTGCGCGGCGGCGCGGGCCATCCACTTGCGGGCCTCTTCGGCAGACAGCGTGACACCGCTGCCGGTGAGGAACAGCACGGCCAGGCTGTATTGCGCCTCGGCATGGCCCTGGCGCGCGGCTTCGAAGGTCCAGCGCGCGGCCAGGCGCTGCGGGTCTTCGCTGTCGGGTGCGGGCACCAGGCCGTACAGGACCATGTTGGCGAACTGGAACTGCGCCTCGGCCAGACCCTGGGTGGCGGCGCGCTGGAACCAGGCTGCCGCCTGCGTGTCGCTCTCACGCACGCCGTGGCCGTGGTAGTAGAGAAGACCCAGGCGCAGCTGGGCCTGGGCGTCGCCGGCGTGCGCCAGCGGCTCAAAAAGGCGCGCGGCGGTGACGTAGTCCTTGCGGAGCACGGCCGACGTGGCATCCTGCAGAGCGTCGGCCTGCACGCCGGCAGCGGCCAGGCACAGGGCGATACAGGCGAGGTGTTGAGTGGTTTTCATGCTCGGGTTCCGCACGCGACCCGGTGAATCAGCAAGCGGCGTTCCCGGCCACCGGGGGTCGGCTTGAACGACGCCGGGGCAACCCCGCTGCCGGGGCGCAAGTCGCTGCGCGCGCGCGGCCTCGTCACGACACTGGCCTTGTTGGCCTACGCTGCGCTGGCCGGGCTGTACATCGCCGACCAGCGCGCCATTCTGCATACCGACGTGCAGCAGTTGGAGCGCGTGGCGGAGCACGAGAAGCTGCTGGCACTGGCCGAGGCTTCGGTGTCGAACGCGATGGTCGACGTGAGCGACGCCGGCGCCGGCGGTGCGCCGCTGGATGGCCTGGCCAACGAACTGCGCCTGTACATGGAGTCCTGCACCAGGCTCTTCGGCCAGTTGCAGCGCCACGACGTGGCCTACGCGCCGCTGGCCCGCGCGATCCAGCACAGCTACGACCAGTTCAGGGCCGAACCGGTGCGTGCGAGCTGGGTGGACCTGCGCGAGAGCCTGCACCGTGTGGTGGACGACCTGGAGCAGCGCCACCGCCGTCTGTCGGACGAACGCGAGGCGCTCAACCGCGGCTACCAGCACCAGTACGACGCGGTGACGTTGCAGACGGTCACCCTGGTCACGCTGGGCGTCGTCACCTTCGGCGCGCTGGCGGCCTGGTTCTTCGCCCGCCTGGCCGGCGACATTCGGCGCCTGGAGGCGCATGCGCGCCTCGTCGTGCGGGGCACACGAGGCGTGGAACTGGTCGTCAACCGCGATGACGAGGTGGGCAGCCTGATGCACGCCGTCAACCGCATGGCCGCCGACCTGGACGAGCGCGAGAAGCACATCCAGCTCGACGCCCAGCAGCGTGCGCACCATGACCAGATGCTGGCCGTGGGCGCGCTGGCGGCCGGCGTGGCGCATGAGGTGAACAACCCGCTGGCGGTGATCGGTGGCCTGGCGCAGGAGATCAGGGCCGCGTCGCCGCAGCTGACACCGAACCAGCTGGCCGAACACGCGCAGCAGATCCTGCTGCAGGTTCAGCGTGCCGGGCAGGCCACGCGCCAGCTGGCCGAGGTTTCGGCGCCGCAGCGCTCCGAACTGGACTGGGTGGACGTCAACGCGCTGCTGCGCCAGAGCGCGCAACTGATGGGTTATGACCGCCGCTTCCGCCGCTTCGTCTTCGAGCTGCAGCTCGACCCGGCACTGCCCGCCGTGCGCAGCTCGGGCAGCGCGGTGCAGCAGGTGCTCACGCAGCTGCTGACGCTGGTGTGCCAGGCGCTCGCGGCGAACGAGGGCGCACCCGCCACGCTGACCTTGCTGACGCGACCCGAACACGGCGGCGCATCGGTGCAGATCCTGTTCCCGGCGGCGCTCGACTTCACGCGTGGCGACGTGCAGCGCAGCCTGTTGTTGTGCCGCGCCATCGTGGAACCGCTGCAAGGGCGGCTTGCGTTCGGTCAAGCCGAAGGAACGCTGCAGCGCATCCAATGGCAGCTGCCCGTCGATGCCGGCGGCATTCAAGGATGACCCCGATGCCCGAGCTGAACGTGCTGGTCGTCGACGACGAACCAGCCATTCGGCAGGTGCTCTCGGCGGCGATCTCCAAGGCTGGTTACACGGTGGACGCGGCGGCCTCGGCCGCCGAGGCGCTGGTGCGCCTCGACGCCACCGCCTACGACGTGGTGTTGAGTGACGTCTTCATGCCCGTCACCGACGGCATCGAGCTGCTCAAGCTGGCGCGCGGCCGCGGCCACATGGCCACCTTCATCATGGTGACGGCCTTCGCATCGGTCGACTCGGCCATCGACGCCATCAAGGCCGGCGCCTGGGACTACATCACCAAGCCGGTCCGCAACGAGGAGATCCTGCACAGGCTGGAGCAGATCGACGCGTTGCGCGGCCTGCGCGAGGAGAACCGCGCGCTGCGTACGCTGGTGCTGGGCGGCGGGGCCAAGACCTTCCGCTTCGCCGCACCGTCGATGCAGGCGGTGGAACGGCTGGTCACGCGTGTGGCGCCCACCGACAGCACGGTGCTCATCAGCGGCGAAAGTGGCACCGGCAAGGGCGTCACGGCGCGCCGGGTGCACGAGCTCTCGCAGCGCCGCGACGGACCCTTCGTGTCGGTGAACTGCGGCGCGATGCCCGAGAACCTGATCGAGAGCGAACTCTTCGGCCATACGAAGGGCGCCTTCACCAGCGCCGACCGCGCGCGCAAGGGTCTGTTCCTGCAGGCCGACCGTGGCACCATCTTCCTGGACGAGATCGGCGAACTGCCGCTGGCGCTGCAGACCAAGCTGCTGCATGTGCTGGAAGCGAAGGAGGTGCGGCCGCTGGGTGCGGAGCAGAGCCGCCGGATCGACGTGCGCATCATCGCCGCCAGCAACCGCGACCTCCCGACGATGGTGGCGCAGGGCCGCTTCCGCGAGGACCTGTTCTTCCGCCTGTCGGTGTTCCAGATCGCGATGCCGCCGCTGCGCGATCGGCGCGCCGACATCCCCGGCCTGCTGCGCCACGTCATCGCCCAGCGCATGCTGCCCTCTGGCTCGCCGCAGCAGCTGACGCTGGAGCCCGAGGCCGAGGACCTGCTGGTCAACTTCGGCTGGCCCGGCAACGTGCGCCAGCTGGAGAATGTGCTGCACCGCGCTGCCATCCTGGCCGACGGCGGCTGCATCCGTGTCGTCGACCTGCCGCCCGAGGTGTCGCACATCGCGCCGCAGGCCGGGTTCACCACCTCGGCTGCGTCGGCGGATGCGGGTGGCGAAGGCTCGCTGCGCGAGCGCGTGCGGCGCTTCGAGATCTCGCTGGTGCGGCGCGCCATCGACGAGGCCGACGGCGACCGCCGCCTGGCCGCGCAGCGGCTGGGCATCGGCCTGTCGAGCCTGTACCGCAAGCTGGAAGAGGCGCCGGAGAACGGCTGATTCACTGGCACGGAATTCGCTGCCGAGACCGTGGTCGGGGCAGGTCGTGCGGGGGCAGCTGTGGTGTACCAAGGCATGTGGGTGTCATGTGGGCGTGCCGCGGACGGCGCTGACTCGCACGCGCTTGCCAAAGATGGGAAGAACACGCATCACCAATTCCCGGAAGCGGCAGTGCACGCGGCCGCCACTCTGGCTGCGGTGCTGGCCACGATGCTGGCTGCCGGCACTGCGCAGGCGGCCGACCCCAACCGGGGCGCCGAGCTCTACCGCGCCCACTGCACCGGCTGCCACGGCAGCGCCGGCCGGCCCGTATTGCCCGGTGCGCCCGATCTCACGAGGCCCACGGCGCTGCTCAAGCCCGACCAGGTGCTGGCCGCCGCCATCCGCGGCGGCAAGGGCGGCATGCCGGCCTACGCCGGCGTGCTGCGTGAGCGTGAGCTGCTGGACGTGGTCTCGCACCTGAGGACGCTGAAATGAAACTCCCACGTTCACTTCGTTCGCTGCCCCGAGGGGGCGCTCGGTACCTCCGGAGCGGCCGCGCGGTACCGAGATGAGCCTGCAACGTCTGGCCCTAGCGCTGGCCCTGTGCAGCGGCCTGCCTGCCGCTGCGCAGCGCGTGAAAGACGCGTTCGAGGTCGGCCCCTCGGTCTACGTGCGCGCGCTGACCGTGGAGCCAGCGCGCGGCGCACTGTGGGTGGGCACCTCGGCCGGCGTGAACGAGGTCGACCTGGCCAGCGGCAAGCTGCGCCAGACCTTCACGCGCAAGGACGGCCTGGCCAACGAATACGTGTTCGCGGTCGGGCTGGACCGCAAGGGCAACAAGTGGTTCGGCACCAACGCCGGCGGTGTCTCGCGCTACAAGGACGGGCGCTGGAAGACCTTCTTCCCTATGCACGGCCTGGCCGACTACTGGATCTACTCCTTCGGCGAGCAGAAGAACGGCGACTTCTGGATCGGCACCTGGGCCGGCGTCAACAAGGTTGACGGCAAGACCGGCAAGTTCAGCACCTACGTGAAGGAACTGGTCAACGAATGGGTCTACGGCATCAGCGTCGATGCACAGGACCGCGTCTGGTTCGGCACCGAAGGCGGGGTGAGCCTGTTCGATGGCAAGCGCTGGCAGAGCTGGACGCACAAGGACGGCCTGGGCGCACAGAACGAGGCCAGGCTGCCCGTCTCCACCAACACCGGCCTGGGCACGCGCTCGCGCCACGACCTGTCGGTGGGCGCGTCGGGCCCGGCCACCTACAACCCGAGCTACGTGTTCTCTATCCTGGCCGCGCGCGACGGCAGTGTCTGGGCCGGCACCTGGGGCGGCGGCGCGGCGCATTGGGACGGCAAGGCCTGGACCAACCTGACGACGAAGGACGGCCTGGCCGGCAACATCGTCTACGCGGTGGTGCAGGACAAGGCCGGGCAGCTGTGGTTCGGCACCAACCGCGGCGTCTCGCGCTGGGACGGCAAGGCCTTCAGGAACTGGGGTGTGGCCGAGGGGCTGCTGGAGCACAACGTCTACGCGCTGGCGGTGGCGCCGGACGGCGACATCTGGGTCGGCACGCGCAAGGGCGTGGCGCGCATCGGGCCTTGAACGGCCAACGAACCTACGGAAAGCATGCCATGGCACTGAAACTCCCCGTCCTGGGCCTGGCCGTGGTCGTGCTGGGTGCGGCGCTGGCCGGCACCTACCAGCTGGGCCGCAAGCATGGGGACTTGCACGTCAGCTCCCCGGTGCTGCCGCTGTCGATGGCGCAGATCGCCGCCCCGGCCGCCGCGCCGCAGCGCGAAGGCCGGGTGGGCTCTGATGCCAGCCAGGCCTTCACGCATTTCCGCGTCGGCAACAAGAACGTCAAGCGCATCTTCGCCGACGGCGACACGGTGTGGGTGGGCACCAGCGGCGGCGTGGTGCGCTACGACACCCGCACCGACGCCTACAAGCTCTTCGACACCGCCAGCGGCCTGCTGTCCAACGGCATCTTCCATGTCGGCCGCCTGGGCGACCGGGTGGCTGTGGGCACCTATGGCGGCGGCCTCTCGCTGCTGGACCCGAAAACCGAGAAGTGGGAGACCTACAACGTGCCCGAAGGCCTGGGCGACGCCTTCGTCTACGACGTGCTGCAGGCCAAGAACGGCGACGTCTGGATCGCCACCTGGTCGGGTGTGAACAGGATCCGCGGCGGCAACCTGAAAGACCGTTCGAAGTGGGAACTGCACACGGTGCAAAGCACGAAGGGCGGCCTGCCCAACGACTGGGTCTACGGCCTGGGCGAGGGCAAGGACGGCGAGGTCTGGCTCGCCACCGAAGGCGGCTTGTCGCGCCACAAGGACGGCCGCTGGCAGGCCTGGAACCATGCGCAGGGGCTGGGCGCCGACTACGACAAGGTCAAGGACGCCATCGCCTTCAACAACGACCCGGCCAAGGTCAGCGAGCACCACGCGCGCCAGAAGGTCGAGATGGGGCTGACCAACATCAACGTGGCCTACAACCCGAATTACATCGTCTCGCTGGCGGTCGACGCGCAGGGCATCGTCTGGGCCGGCACCTGGGGCGGCGGGCTGTCACGCTTCGACGGCAAGGCCTGGACCGTCTACACCGTGGCCGAGGGCCTGCCTGGCAACCACGTCTTCATGCTCCACATCGACCCCAAGGGCGTGCTGTGGATCGGCACCAACAACGGCCTGGCGCGCGCCAAGGCCGGCGGCGGCTTCGAGGTCATGACGACCCACGACGGCCTCTTCAACAACACCGTGTTCTCGATGGCCACGGCGCGCGACGGCACACGCTGGGTGGGCAGCTTCGGCGGGGTGGCCAGGATCAAGCCGTGATGACGACCCCCAGGCCCGGCTGCGCCCGGCCCGCCACGAATGAGAGTCCAGGCGAACTGGCAGAGCCCCATTTGCATGAGACAGTGTCCGGCGTGATGGAAAAGGGGCCGATGAAGCTGTCGTCGAACGAATCGCTGCTGCGCGGCCTTGACGCCGAAGGTTCAGGCGCCTTGCTGGCGCGCCTGCTGGCGATCGCCGACGACGCGGTGATCGTCGCCGACGCGCAGCTGCGCATCGTGCTGTTCAACGAAGGCGCCGAGCGCACCTTCGGCCATCGCGCAGCGGCCGTCATCGGCCAGCCGCTGGCGTTGCTGCTGCCCGACGCCGCACGCGGACGCCACGAGGGCCACATGCGCGAGTTCGGCGCCTCGCAGCGCGCGGCGCGGCGCATGGGCGAGCGGCGCGACATCCACGGCCGGCGCGCCGACGGCTCGCTGTTCGACGCCGAGGCGAGCATCTCGCACGTCGAGCTCGACGGGCGGATGCTGTTCACCGCCATCCTGCGCGATGTCAGCGAGACGCGCCGCGCGCTGCGCCTGCTGGCCGAGAGCGAGGCGCGCTTTCGCGGCCTGGCAGCGGCCGCGCCGGTGGGCATCTTCCAGGCCGACGCCGAGGGCCGCTGCCAATACGTGAACGAACGTTGGAGCGAGATTGCCGGCATGGGCACGCAGGAGGCACTGGGCGGCGGTTGGCTGCGCGCACTGCACCCGGCAGACCGCGCGCGCGTGCGCCAGGCCTGGCGCGAGGCCGTGGCCGGGCGGCGGCCATTCAAGCTGCGCTTCCGCTTCGTGCGGCCCGATGGCCGCGAGACCTGGGTGATGGGCAACGCGGTGGCCAGCCACGGTGGCGACGGTGTCGTCAGCGGCCACATCGGCACCGTCACCGACATCACCGAGAGCCACCAGCAGAGCCTGGCGCTGGAGCGCGCCAAGAGCGAGGCCGAGGCGGCGGCGCGCGCCAAGAGCCTGTTCCTGGCCAACATGAGCCACGAGATCCGCACGCCGCTGAACGCGGTGATCGGCATGACGACGCTGCTGCTGGACACGCCGATGAGCGAAGACCAGCGCGACTTCGCCCGCACCATCCGCGCCAGCGGCGAGAGCCTGCTGGAAATCATCAACGACATCCTCGATTACTCGAAGGCCGATGTCGGCAAGCTGGAGATCGAGCAGCGCCCCTTCGACCTGCGCCGTGTGGTGGAGGAGTCGCTCGACCTGGTGACGCCGCGCGCACTGGAAAAGAGCTTGAACCTGGCCTACCTGATCGAGGACGGCACGCCCGAGGCCCTGGTGGGCGACGCGACGCGCGTGCGTCAGGTGCTGGTGAACCTGCTGTCCAACGCCGTCAAGTTCACGCACCAGGGTGAGGTCTTCGTGGCGGTGGACGGCCAGGCCGTGGACGCCGAGAGCTACCAGCTGCGCTTCGCGGTGAAGGACACCGGCATCGGCATCGCCGCCGACGAGTTGCCGCGCTTGTTCCAGAGCTTCACCCAGGTCGATGCGTCGACCACACGCAAGTACGGCGGCACTGGCCTGGGCCTGGCGATCAGCAAGCGCCTGGCTGAGCTGATGGGTGGCAGCGTGGACGTGCAGAGCACACCCGGCAAGGGTTCGGTCTTCACCGTCACGCTGCTGGCCCGCCGTGCGCCCGGCAGCGAGCAGGCCGAGTTCCTGCAGCGCGACGCGCCGGCGCTGGTGGGCAAGCGCCTCCTGGTGGTGGACGACAACCTCACCAACCGCCGCATCGTCACCAAGCTGGCGCTGATGTGGGGCATGCTGCCGTCCACCTTTCCTTCGGCGCTGGAGGCGCTGGACCGTGTGCGCCACGGTGAGGGCTTCGACGTGGCCGTGCTCGACATGAGCATGCCCGGCATGGACGGCATCGACCTGGCACACGAGATCCGCCGCCGCTGCAGCGTCGAGGAACTGCCGATCGTGATGCTCACGTCGCTGGGCCAGCGCCAGACGCTGCAGGCCGGACAGGACGCGGGCCTGGCGGCCTGCCTGTCGAAACCGATCAAGGCCAGCCAGCTCTTCAACACCCTGGTGGCGGTGATCGAAGGCCGCTCTCCGGGGTCTTCGGCGCCCGCGCCGGCGCAGCCCCTGAAGCGCGCGCCGGCGCGGCCGCTGCGGGTGTTGCTGGCCGAGGACAACCTGGTCAACCAGCGCGTGGCGATGCGCCAGCTGCAGCACCTGGGCTACTCACCCGACCTGGCCGCCGACGGCCGCCAGGCGCTGCTGGCAGTGGCACGTCGCAACTACGACGTGGTGCTGATGGACATCCAGATGCCCGAAGTCGACGGCGTGCAGGCGGCGCGCGAGATCGTGCGCCAGCGCGGGCGCGACGGCCTGCCGCGCATCATCGCGATGACGGCCAATGCGATGCCCGGCGACCGCGAGGCCTACATCGCCGCGGGCATGGACGGCTATCTGCCCAAGCCGATCGAGCTGGCCGACCTGGCCGCGGTGCTGGAACAGGCCGGCGTGCTGGTGCACGCGCGTGTGCCGGCCGGCGACGACGGCGTGCTCGACCCGGCGCGCCTGGAGCACCTGCGCGCGATGCAGGACGACAGCCAGCCGACGCTGGTGCGCGAGCTGATCGACCTGTTCCTGTCCGACTCAGCGCACCAGGTGCAACGCATCAACGAGGCGCACGAGACCGGCGACGCCGATGCACTGCACGCGCTGGCGCACCGCTTCCTGTCGGCGACGCAGAACATCGGCGCGGTGCGGCTTTCGCGCCTGTGCGTGGAACTGGAACGGCTGGCGCGGCAGAAACAGCTCGCCGCTGCCACACCCGTGCTGGCCGAGGTGGTGCGCGAGCGCGACCGCGTCCATGCCGCGCTGCAACTGCAGCGCATGCGCTACTGAAGCCCATGCTGTTGCAACGCCGTCAATGGCTCGCCATGGCTGCCGGCGTGTGGCTGCTGCCGCAGGCGCTGGCCTGGCACGAGCAGCGTGTGCTGTTCGGCTCGCCGGCCGACCTGCTGGTGCCCGAGGGCACGCCGGCGTCTGTCACCGCCGCAGTGTGGCGGGGTCTGCAGCGCATGAATCAAACCTTGAACGCCTGGAAGCCGGGCGAGGTGACGGCACTCAACCAGGCCATCGCCGCCGGGCGCAGCGCGACGGTGTCGCCGCAGCTGGCCGGCCTGTTGCGTGGCGCGGCGGCGATGGAGGCGTTGTCGATGGGCTGCTTCAACGCCGGCATCGGCGGCCTGGTGCGTCAGTGGGGCTTCCATGACGACGTCATGCGCCCCGGTTCGCGCCCGCGCAGCGCTGAACTGGCGCACTGGCTCGAGGTGCCACCGAGCCTCGCGCAGCTGGAGTGGCGCGGCCGGCAGCTGCGCAGCCGCAACCCGCACCTGCAGCTGGATTTCGGCGGCTACGCCAAGGGCGTGGCGCTGGACTGGGCACTCGACCGGCTGCGCCTGGCAGGCATCGAAGACGCGCTGGTCAACCTGGGCGGCAATCTGGCCGCCATGGGCCGCGCGGGCGAACGGCCCTGGCGCGTGGGCATCCGCGACCCGCAGGGCCCGGGCCTGGTGGCGCAGTTGCGCACGCACGGGCGCGAAGCGGTAGTCACCTCGGGCAGCTACGAACGTTTCCGGGTGCTGGACGGCGAGCGCTTCACGCACATCCTGGACCCGCGGCTCGGTGCGCCGGCGCCGGAACTGGTCAGCGTCACCGTCGTTCACCGCTGCGCGGCGCTGGCCGATGCCGCCGCCACCGCCCTGCTGGTGGCCGGTGCGGCGCGCTGGCCGCAGGTGGCCGAACGCATGGGCGTGGACGATGTGCTGGTGATCGACCGCCATGGTCGCCAGGCCCGCACACACTCGATGGCCGCTCGACTCGACGCGCCAGCAGCCTGAGCACGCCGTTGGCGTGCAGGCCGTCACGCACCACAGCCGCCCACCCTACGCCGCCGCGGGTGCGCGGCCGATACCGCGGGGATGGCCCGCATTCACGCCCTGCTGCTTCTCGTCTTCATGTCCGGGCCGGTCATGGCCGCCACGCACTGGCTGTGCGGCCTGTCTGGCGATCTGACGCGCCTGGTTTGCGTGGCCGACAACGACCCGCTCGACCCGGCCGTGGCACATGCAGCGACAGCGCCGCATTCCGCCAACGTCAACGGCACTCGCTTCCCGCTCGACTCCCGTCGGCCCTACACGGTGGAGCTTTGGAGCCCGCCCGACGAAGCCGTCAGAGTGGAACTGCTGGCCCGCTCCACGATCTGCTATCGCAGCCCCGGGTGCCAGGTGACGTTGATCCTGCCGGCGTACTTGCTGGCGACGAAACATTGAGTCCCCGAGCAATCACTCTCAGGGCGGGCCTTGGCGGGCTGGTGATGGTGGCGAGTTAGAGCCTGTGAATGAATCCGGCGCGCCCGACCGGGTGCACCAGCGGCACCGCAAGTGGAACCCACGCAGCATGGACCGTGCCGAGATGGCCGCGCGACTGGACGCCTGCGCCCACAGCGAAGATGCGGCGCAGTGGACGGCGCACAGCAGATCATCGATCTGTACGCCGACCATGGCACGCACGAACAGTTCCACGCGGAGTTCAAGACCGACCTGGACCTCACGAGGCTGCCTTTGGGCAAGTTCGAGACCAACGCCTTGGTGTGCCACCTGGCGGCGCTGGCCATGAACATCCTGCGCCTGATGGGCCAGCCGGGCTTGCTCGGGCCGGACGCACCGGTGCGCCACAGCGCCAAGCGCCGGCGCATCAAGGCCGTGATGCAGGAGTTGATCTACCGCGCCGGCCGGCTGATCGACAGCGGACGCAAGCTGATCCTGGGCTTGGGCGCCAATGACAGGGCGGCCGAGGTCTTCACGCAGATGCATCTGGAGCTTGCCGGCGCGACGTAGCGCCAGAGTAGCGCAAGCAACAAAGTACGGATCCCGAAAATCGAACTTTGCGAAGGTCGCGGCGTCGCCGAATGCTTGCCAAACCGACGGGGCAGCGGCATTGGCAGCGTCAAAACGGCGGGCAACGCAATTGCCGGCTGGCACTTGTGCAATGGCCGCGCCGTTACGTCCTCCATTACGCCCACCATGGCGCCCAACGGGCAGTTGCGGCGAGCGAGGTTGCGGATTCAGATCTCTATCATCGGGGGACCGGCTTTCCACATGGCGCGGATGTGCCCGAGCCTCAGCTGCGCCACTTCATGCTTGCAGCTCCGGGCGCTGCCCCTCGAACAGTGCGACGGGGTTGCTGAGACGGCCGATGCCGTCGATCTCGCATACAACCGTGTCGCCCGCCTGCAGGTAGCCCTTGGCCTTCACCATGCCGTCAGTGCCTGCCCACTTGCCGCCGAGCTCGGTGTCGCTGGACCAGGCGGTGCCGCTGGGCGTGCCGGTGATGATCACCATGCCCGGCCGCAATGTCATGTTGACCGAGAAAAAATGGATCAGCTCGGCCACGCTCCAGATCATCTGCGAGGTGCTGCTGATCTGGCGCAGTTCGCCGTTCACCCACGATCGCACCATGATCGCCTGCGGATCGGGGATCTCGTCGCGCGTGGTGATGCACGGCCCCAGCGGTGCGCTGGTGTCGAACAGCTTTCCGCGGCCCAGTTCGTACCAGTACGAACCGTCGGGGCGGCGGCGCACCTGACGGTCACGGGCCGTGACGTCGTTGACGATGGTGTAGCCGAACACATGGTCCAGCGCGTCCTTCACGGCAATGTGGCGGCCCGGCTTGCCGATCACCACGGCCAGTTCCACCTCGCCGTCGAGCTTCTTGGTCAGCTTCGGGTCCAGCACGATGGCCTGGCCGGGGCCGACCACGCAGTCGCCGGTCTTCACGAAAAATTCGGGTTCCTTGCCGCTGGTATCGGCGTTGGCCTTTTCCTGGTTGTGGCTGAGGTAGTTGCTCCCCGAGCACAGGATGGTGGTGGGCACCACCGGGGCCACCAACGACGCGCCGTGGGCAGGTATGCGGCCGGGACCGCCGCGGCTGCGTTGCACGGCCTCTTCGAAGGCCGGGCGCAGGCGGTCCCACTGGCTGATGACAGCGACGGTGCTGCCCAGCGCGGCGATGTCCGCCGTGTCGAGGAAGGGATGCGCGTCGTGCACCGCCAGCACGTCGACCACGTGTTCGCCGTCCAGCACGCCGACTCGTGTCGATCCGTTCACCGAAAGGTTGATCAGTTTCATTCTGAATTTTCCTCAAAAGGGAGAGGCGGAGCGCCGGTGGCGTTACTTGATCTCGCCCATGCTGGTGAGCACGGTATCCAGGCGTTTCGTGTCCTCGACAATGAAGCGCACAAAGTCGTCCGAATCCAGGTACTGGACGGGCGTGTTCAGTCCCTCCATCGCCGTCTTGAAGAGCGCATGCCCCGAAGCCTCCTTCACCGATGAACGCAGGCGGTTGACGATCGCGTCGGGCGTGCCGGCCGGCACGAACATGCCGGTCCACAGGTAGAACTGGCCGTTGAAGCCCAGTTCACTGGCGGTCGGCACATCGGGCAGGGAAGGCACACGTTCGCGGCTCATCGACGCCAGGATGCGCAGCTTGCCCGCGGCGATCTGGCCGGCGATCGCGCCTGGGGTCTGCATGGTGGCGTCCACATGTCCGGCGAGGAGCGCATTGATCTGCTGCCCGCCGCCGGAGTAGGGCACGTGCACCATCTTCAGATTGGCCGCATGCGCGAGGATCTCCATTGCCACGTGTGTGGTGCCGTACAGCCCGGAGGAACTGTAGGAGATGGTGCCCGGCTTGGCGCGCACGTCGCGGACGAAGTCGCCCAACGACTTCCAGGCGCTTTCGGTGCGTACTGCCAGCACGGTCGGGTCGGCGGTGAGGCGGGCGATGGGCTTGAACTGGTTGACCTGGAAGGTCGGCGCCCGTCCGCTGATGCGGTCCGAGATGGGAATGGTGATCATGCTGGGCAACGCCATCAGGAGTGTGTAGCCGTCAAGCTTGGCCTTGGCCGCCGCCGCCATTCCGATGGCACCGCCGGCGCCGCCCCTGTTGTCGATAACGATGGGCTGGCCGAGGTTGGCCGACATGGCCGCCGACAGAGGCCGGGCCGTCACGTCGGACACGCCGCCCGGGGTGAAGGGCACGATGATGGTCATCGGGCGGTCGGGGTAAGTCTGCGCGGTGGCGGCGATCATGGTGAGCGCGCTTGCCGTAGACACGACCAGGCGGGCCCAGTTTCTGAGATTCATGTGGTCTCCGGTTTGTTCTCGCAGGCCACTGCAGCCTGGCGAAGTAGTCGGGAGGATAGGGGAATTCAGACGCGCACATTTACGACCTTCAAGACCCCAGGGGCCCGAACGCGCGTACGCACGGAGGCAAGGCCCAGTAACGCTCCAGCTTCGCAGCCGGCAACGGCCCGCTGCAATCCTGGGCCAGCGACGACGTCTCCACATCGCGCGTCAAGACCTTCGGGCTGCCTTGGGCAAAGAGCCCCGATCGTCAGCCAAAGACGGCATCACAAGCGCTCGCCTGAGGCTTAGTTCCGGGGGCCTGCCGAACGTCGCTCGCTGGTCTATTCCAGCAGACGCTGTCGACCCAATGCTGCACTTGGAATGAGCAATCTCGACCGCCGGAAGCGGGCACGCCCTGGATGCGCCGATCGCATTCGGCTATCAGCCGCTGGTAGTGGTCCCAGCTCTGCAGCGCTTGCGCCAGCGCGAAGATGTGCTCGTCGCTCCAAGTGCCGCGCAGCGTCTCCTTGA
>Ga0105047_10002388_pt1 | contig 33513 bp, 28 predicted proteins | sample MAT04_FD_78384 | JGI IMG/M metagenome (GOLD analysis project Ga0105047, IMG submission 78384) | Freshwater microbial communities from Lake Fryxell liftoff mats and glacier meltwater in Antarctica - MAT-04 (megahit assembly) | ecosystem: Environmental > Aquatic > Freshwater > Ice > Liftoff... | reverse complement strand
CCGACCCAGTAGGACCCGCATCTCGGTAGGACCAGCAGGACCCGCTGGACCCGTAGGCTCCGTCGATGCCCACTCCCCGAGTGTTTCGTCAGGAGCCCTACCCCGTCCCGCCCGGCGCCACCGAGATCTTGTTGGTGCGTCACGGTGCGTCCGAGCCCGCGGTAGAAGGAGTTGCCTTCCCGCTGGCCGACGGCCATGGCGACCCGGCACTGTCCGAGGTCGGGAAAGTGCAGGCCGAACAGGTCGGTGAACGCCTTGCCGGCGAACGCATCGACGCCATCTACGTCACCTCGCTTCGTCGAACCCACGAGACCGCGGCCCCGCTGGCCACTCGACTTGGGATCACACCCGTGGTCGAACGCGAACTGCGCGAAGTGCATCTCGGCGAGTGGGAGGGCGGGCTCGTTCGGGCCAAGGTGGCCGACCAGGATCCGGTGGCGGTATCGGTGTTCGCCGAGCAACGGTGGGAACTGATTCCGGGCGCTGAATCCGCGGAGGGGTTCGCCGAACGGGTCACGTCCGGAATCAAGCGCATCGCCACCGCCCACCCCGACGGTCGAGTGGCGGTGTTTGCCCACGGGGCGTCGATCGGCGAGGTGCTTCGCATCGCCACCGGCAGCGAGCCGTTCGCTCTCCTCGGCGCCGATAACGCATCCATATCCGTGCTCGTGGTCCATGGCCAACGCTGGCGGCTCCGGCGCTACAACGACACCACCCACCTCCACGCCGACGTCGTCTTGCGCCCCGACAGCTAACGGTCAGGCGCCTCCGGTAACAGCCTTCCTCCGCGGACGGCAACGCCGGCACAGCCCCCGTATGGCCAGATGTCGGGGATGGGCGGCGAAGCCCAGTTCCGTGTCGAGCCAGGCCCCGATCGGGTCGAACACCGGAGCTGGCACCTCGACCACACGTCCGCATCCGTCGCACACCGTGTGGTGGTGTTCATCGGCAGAGAGGTGGTACGTGGCCGGGCCCGACGATTCGATTCCCGCCCGCACGACCATGCCCAGCGCCTCGAGGTGTTCGAGCGTCCGGCAAATGATGGACCGGGCCACGGTCGCCATGGTGTGACGGACCGATGCCACCAGATCGTCGGCCGAAAGGTGGGAGTCGCCGGCCACGGGCGGCATTGTCAACCTTCGTCGCCACCCTCGTGGTCTTGGTGGTCGCCGGCTGCGGCCCCTCGGGCACCAGCCTCTCGGCAAGCAGCACGCCCAACCGCTCGGCCGAGACAATCCCCGCCCGATCGAGGCTCATCGTCGCTACCACGGCGGCGCCGCTCACGTCGATCGTGAGCGCGATGGGAGGCGATCTCATCTTCATCAACGGGCTCGCCCTCGAGGATCCCACCAAGGAGCTCGCCGTGAGCAACCGCAAAACAAACGCAGAGATCATCCGGCTCGGCAACCGTGTGCTGCCGGAAGACCGGTGGATCTTCGATATCTCGTTTCCGAGGGAGGGCGGCAAACCCAATCCGCATCTCTGGACCAACCCGCCGATGGTGAAGCAGGACGCGGACGTGGTGCGCAACGAGCTCAGCCTGCGGGATCTGGCGCACGCCACCAGCTATCACGAGAACACCGTTCGTTTCGCGGCCGCGGTGGACGCACTCGATACGGCGATGCGAACCTCCTTCGCCACCCTCACCATCGACCGACGAAAACTCGTGACCTCCCACGACGCGGATGCCTATTTCACCCTGGAGTACGGGTGGACCGTGATCGGGGCGATCCAGCCGTCGGATTTCGATGAGCCCTCGCCCAAGGATGTAGCGGAGCTCATCGATCAGGTGAGGACCGAGCAGGTGCCCGCCATCTCTGGGAGCGAAGTTCTCCCCAGTCCGGTGCTGGAGCAGATTGCACGAGAAGCCGGTGTCCGCTACGTCGACACCCTCCGAGACGACGACCTCCCGGGTTCACCCGGCGATGCCGACCATTCACTTCTGGCCCTTTTGCGGCTCGACTACGTGACGATCGTTCGCGCCCTCGGCGGCGATGCGTCGGCGCTCCGCGCGCTCGACCTCACGCCGTCGGTTCCTGATCCAGCCACCTACCCCAGTGAGCGAGCAGGCGGGGGTGGTTCTCGATGGTGTGTCGGCGCGTTGTCCCGATGCCGACGCTGATACCGGGGTGGCGACGACAACGTCACGCTTTCCTTTCCCGCCGGTGCCTTCGTCGCGGTGGCGGGCCCCTCGGGCGCCGGCAAGACCACCATTCTCCGCCTCATCGCCGGAACCTTGATCCCCGTCTCGGGGACGATCTCCCGACCAACGAACCTTCGAATCGGCTACGTCCCGCAGGTGGAGTCCATCGACTGGTCCTTTCCGGTGAGCGTGAGCGAATGCCTTGCCATGACGCTCCCAGGACGGGGCCGACTTCGACCCAACCTCCCTGAACGCCTACGGATCGGTGCGCTCCTCGACGCGTTCGAACTTCAGTACTTCGCCGATCGCCACATCCGGGCGCTGTCGGGCGGGCAGCAGCAACGGTTGTTCCTGGCCCGCGCCCTGCTCAACGATCCCGATGTGCTCCTCCTCGACGAGCCCACCGCATCGGTGGATCTTCGGACACCGCCACGCGGTGATGCACGAACTGCGGTCCGTGAACCGCAGTGGCCACGGTCCCACCGTGGTACTCACCACCCTCGATCTCAACCTCGCCGCCAGCCGTGCCGACCGCATCATGGTGCTCGACCGCACACTCGTCGCCGATGGCCCGCCGTGCTCACCCATGGCGGCCTTCGTGTGGTCGTCGACGAGACACTCCAGCCCGGCCATCACCATGGCTGAACTGCTGCGCCCGTTCACACTGGAGTTCTTCTGCAACGGCCTGCTCGTCGCCACGATCACCGGGGGCCTCTGCGGGTTGCCCGGCCCATTCGTGGTGGTGCGACGGTCATCACGATCCTGGTAGCCGCCACCGTGAGTTGGCACTATGCACGCTCGTGTTTGCCGCGTTCGATCCCGAGGTGGCCGACGTAGCCGAACGCCACCCCCGACGGTCCGACGCCGTTCTACTGAGTTTGTTGAGCGTTGCGCTCCTCACCGCCATGACCGTTCTCGGCGCCACGCTCGTGGCCGCCGCGGTGGTCATCCCGGCGGCAACGGCACGCCTCTGGACCGCGTCGTTCTCCTCGATGTTGCGGTTCTCGTCGATGCTCGGCGCGGGAGGAGGACTGGCGGGCATGGTCGGCAGCTACCACCTCGACATCGCAAGTAGGCCGACGATCGTGGTGGTGCACACCCTTGGTTTTGGGGTGCGCACCATTGCCCGTCGTGGAAAGGGACACCGCCCCTATTCGACGGTGATCTCGCCCTTCATCGACTCGTGAATCGCGCAGAAGAACGCATGGGTTCCTGCTTTCAAGGCTGGAGTGGTGCCGTTGGCCCCACCCGCAACGGTGAAGGCGAATCCGCCGTCGACACTCTTCTCCGGCGTGCCTTCCGTGGGCTCGTGTTTCACGGTGTCCTTGTTGGTGAACTTCACGCCCTCGCCCGCCTTCACCTTCACCTTCTCCGGCGTGAACACGTTCTTCTCGGCGGTGACCTCCCCGCCCGCCGTGGCGGCTCCGGCCGGCTTGGTGGTGGACGCGCCGGCGCTGGCAGCAACCGTGGTTGACGCACCGGCCGACACCGCGGGCTTCTCCTCGGACTTCGAACATGCCGGAGCGAACAGCACCGGGAGGGCAAGGACAATGAGTGCAGATGGACGGATGGTCACAGAAGGTTCTCCCCCGAGAAGGCCACGCGGGTTACGCAGCAATGTAAGACTGTCACGTGGGGTGCCCCTCTGCTCGGGATCCCATCCAGGCGCGCCCACCGACGGTGAGACGACCCGTCAACCGAGGGCGGTGCCCAAGATGCTGACGAAGCTCACCATCTCTCCGGGGTAGCCCCCGAGGTTGTGTACGAGCCCATAAGGACGGGTCGGGTCGAGCGTGATCTGCCGGTCTTCGCCCGCTTCGCCGCGAAGTTGCAACCAATTCTCGAAGTGCATGCGCAACCCACTCGCGCCTACCGGATGCCCGAAGCTCTTGAGCCCGCCGTCGGGGTTCACCGGCAGTTCGCCATGGAGGTCGAACACCCCGGCCTCCACGTCTTTCCATCCCTCGCCCCGAGCGGAGAACCCGAGGTCCTCCATCAGCACCAATTCCGTGGGAGTGAAACAGTCGTGCACCTCGGCCATGAGGATCTCACGACGGGGATCGGTGACCCCGGCCTGGGCATAGGCATCGCCAGCGCACACCGCCACCTCGGGGAACGTGGTGTAGTCGTACTGCGGATCGATGAGTCCACTTCCGTTCCCGGCCACGAACGACAGAGCTTTGATGTAGACGGGCGAGTCGGTGTAGCGGTGCGCGTCCTCGGCCCGCACAACGATCGCGGCGGCGGCGCCGTCGGCCACGCCGGCGCAGTCGAACACCCCGAGCTGTCCGGCCACCGGCATCGCCTTGCAGATGGCATCGACGTCCATCTCCTTGCGGAACTGCGCCCTCGGGTTGCGCGCGCCGTTGTAGTGGTTCTTCGAGGCAATCCGGGCCAAGGTACGCCTCAACGTGGCCGGATCAACGCCGTATCGGTTGGCGTAGGCGGGCGCCACGAGGCTGAACATCGCCGCCGCCGTCAGGGTTCGGTTCGTTCCATCGTTCGGAATCGGAAACGCGTTGAGACCCTGATAACCCGAGTCCTTCACCTTCTCGACGCCGATCGCCATCGCCACGTCGTAGGCCCCTGATGCCACGGCGTAGGCCGCCTGTCGCAACGCCTCGCTCCCGCTGGCGCAGTAGTTCTCCACTCGCGTGACCGGCTTGTTGTCGAGCTTCAACGGCGCCGACGCGGTGATGCCGCTCATCCCCGTTTGGGCCGTGCCGAGCCAATACGCATCGATGTCGGCTTTGGCCAGGGGTGTGGTGGCCAACGTCTCGGTGAAGGCGTCGATGAGGAGATCGTCGGCCCCCTTGTCCCAATGCTCACGGAAGGCGGTGCAACCCATCCCGATGATCGCCACCTTGTCCTTGATGCCATGACTGGCCATACGTTTCGCCTCGCTACTTCTTGGGGGGACTGGACTTCTTGGCCGGAGCCTTCTTGGCCGGAGCCTTCTTGGCCGGAGCCTTCTTGGCCGGCGCATCGCCGGCGCTCGATCCCAGCGGCCCCGGTCGGGTGCGGGCGGCAGTCACGGACTCGCCGATGATCGCCCCCAGCACCGCTTCGTCGATCTTCGACCGATTGGTGAAGCGGACGCAGCTCTTGCCCACGCGGAGCTTTCCGAGCGCCTCGCGGTACCGCTCGACAGTATCGACATCGGCGTACACGCTGATGTAGTTCTTCTGCTGCGCGAACGACAGCACCACGGCATCGCCGAGTTTGTAGGTGGGCATGCCCCACTCCAGCGACGAGGTCAGTTCCTTGCCCCCGTGTTTGGCGACCAAACCCATCACCCAGGACACATCGTCGCGGCGGTCGGGCTGCACGTTGGCGAGGTAGTCGTCAACGTCGGTGGCCTCGATCTTCATGGGAACTCCTCCAGGTCAGTGGGCGTGATTCTCCGCCCGTCAGCGGACGGGCACGGCCTTCCAAAAGTAGTTCTGAATGCCGTCGGACTGGTTGAGACGCCGGAACGTCATTCGGACCCGGTCACCGATCGCCACGGTGGCGGCATCCACGTCGGTGAGTTCGATCGGCATGCGGCCCCCACCGGCCGCCTCGTCGAAGTCGACCACCGCGAACACGACCGGCGGGCTGGGCGAGTACGCGAGCCGGTCGACGGTGAACGTCACGATCGTGCCTTCGGCGTCGGCCATCGGCTGCGGTGCCATGGCGTCGACCGCATCGGTGCGGAACGACACCCTGGCCGGGGGAAGGTGCACCGTGCCGGACCCGGAATCGACTGAACCCACGAAGCCGTATTTCCACCCTTCGTTTCGGGCGGCGGCCGACGACGACGCACGCGCCGGCTCCGGCCGGTTGGGCGGTTGCACGGCGGCCATGCCCTTCCAGCTCAGAAACTTCAGGTACGGCAACCCGGGATCGTCGTTACCGGTGGTGATCTGCGCGGCGACCGAACGAATCGGCCGCCAGGATCGGAGGGCGTCGGTGGCCCGGAACAGGAACACGTCGGCGCCGTCGGCCAAGGAAAGCACGCCGAGCACGTGGCCGGGCTCCGCCGCCTCGAGCATGGACGCGAGCACCAGCCCGAGATGGGCCGCCCCGGCATTGCCGATCACGCCCGTGAGGTCGTCGGTGAGGCCGTTCTGCACACCGGCCGACACCTTGCCGCCGGCCTGCTTCACGGCCCGAGCATGACTGCCGACGACGCCCACCGACGTGAGATCGTCGGGTGCAAGCCCCGTGGCTTCGAGGGCCCGCTTCCACGCCTCGGCCGCCAACGGGCCGTAACGCATCTCGCCGAACCGCTCCTCCCACTGCTTGGAGCGGTTGTCGCCCGGCGTGCGCCATCGATCAACGAACTCCTCGGTGGCCGAGGCACCGCCGAGAAACTCGGCGAGCACCGGTGCCTGCTCCGTGTCATCACCTATGAGCAGCGCCGAGGCACCGTCGCCACCATCACGTTCGTCGGGCGAGTTGGGTAGCCCGGTGCGGAGGTCGGCCATCGTCACGAGCGTGGTGGTTCGCCCTTGGAGGGCTAGCTGCAGCGCGCCGGCGGCGGATCGCATGGCACCGTTGAGGTCGAAGGCCGTGGCCGTGCGATCGAGCCGAAGGCCGGCGTGCACGGTGGTGGCGTTGGTCTTGTCGACGTAGCTCGGCGCCGTGGAGGTGAAGAGCAGCTGGCGCACCGAGTGGCGCCCGTGGTCGCCGAGGGGGCGCAGGGCAAGCCGGCCGGCCTCCACGGCCATGGAGGTGGCGTCCTCGTCGTAGGACGCCACTGCTCGGGCACCCTTGCCCGACCCGCCATGCGCGCCGGCGATGGCCGCCCTCGGGATCCGCCACCACGGCACATAGCCACCGAATCCGACGATGCCTCTCGCTGTCATTCCCTCATCCTAGCCCGAACCTGACACACCGTCAGATCTTGCGTTCGGTACTCAGCTCGCGTCGCGACGCCCCAGCACCACCACCTGGTAGGTGCGGGAAGGATCCGAGGTTCGGGCGATCTCCTGCCAGCCGTCGAGCCCGGCGATCTCCCCATCGAGGTTGTCGGACACGAACACAAGACGTTGCGCCCCGGCATCGCGCAGGCGCTGGGCGTAGGTAGGAAGCAGCGGCGGATCGGGGACCATCCAGTGGTATCGGTCGAAATCGCGATAGGCGATCTGCGGCAAGAGCCGGTTGGGAGACAGCACCACCGGCCGATCCTGGACGCCAGGGCCGGCCCGGTCCGCCGCCCGCTCGATCGAGGTGAGCAGGATGTCGGTGCTCTCGTGCACGGAACGCACAGACAACGCCGCCTGCACCGACAACATCAGCGAAACCCCGATCATCACGGCGACCGCCCGCCGAACCATCAAGGGCTGGTCGGTGCGCGCACGAACGGTGCGCGCCCAGGCGTGGAGCACCACCGGTACCGCCAGCGGCAGCACGATGGCGAAGTAGCGACCACCCCACTCCAAACCCCCGCCCCGTGGGTATTGGGTGAGCATGATGCACACGGCCAGCACCACCGTCGACACCGAAGCCAGCCGCCCGCCCTCGGTTCGCACCTCCTCCGCCCCAACGAGCCACGCACCGGTCCAGAGCAGAGGGAAGGCGAGGAACAGCCCGGGGATCGGCAGCGAATCCGGGGCACTCAGCACGGTGATGAGATAGGCGACGATCCCCCCGGCCAGTGCCACCATCGTCATCATCGGGGGCACTCGACGCCAACGCATCCCGAGGCCGAGCAGCGCGAAGGCGCCGATCGCCAACCAACCGGCCTGGGCCTCCACGGGGTCGCCGCTGTACCCGGCGGCGAACCAGGTGGCCACCAGGGCCTGCAAACGTCCGGCCACGAAGGGCACGGACGGGTCGTCGATGATCGGACCGACGGGGGCGCCGGCGATGACACGCACAACCCAACGATCCACGGCCACGGCCACCCCAGATGCGGCGACCGCAAGACCGCCGAGCACCACATTCGTTCGCCACCGCAACCGGTTCAGCGCGGAAACGGCAACAAGCCCCACGAACAGCGCCGGCCCGAGGAACACCGCCTCCGTACGCAAGGCCGCCGCCGCCCAACACGCCGCCACCATCGCCACTGCCCATCCCACGCGACGGGCGCCGCTCCCCGAGCGGGCCTGCAAGGCCGCGATTGCGGCCACACCGACGCACACCGCACCCAGCGTGTGGGCAAGGACGAGGAAGCTGTCGAAGAAGAGGGGGCTGACCATTCCTGTCACCCAAAGGGTGAGCCGTTCGAGGCCGGGGCCGATCTTTCGGGACAGCCACGCCGCAAGCAGCGCGGCCACCACCGTTCCAGCGATCGAAAGGCCGAGCATGCCCGGTGTGCCGGCCCGATCGCCGATCGCCAACACGAGCGGATACAGGGGATGCCGTGCGTAGGGCGCCAACCCGTTCTCACCACGATCGCCGCGCAGTACCGGCCGAGCGAGTTCCTCAGGGTCGAGTGAGCGCAACGGCACCTCGAGGATCCAACCGCGGGTGTCTCCGAGCACTCGAGCCTGGAGGATCGCCGCCCCCTCATCACTCGTATACGCGACCCCGGGGATGGTGAGCAGCGCCACGCCAACAAGAACGACGAAGAGGGCGATGGCATGGGCCCACAGCGGCTGCACCCACAGGCGGCGCAAACCTTGCCACGAAACCGATGGGCCGGCGGGCGCCGCGATCGGGTCCCCGGGGCGCAGCGTCACCGGTGGATCATTCCACGCCCACCATCACCCGCCCGCTCACTTCAGACGTTTCCGGCGTTTCCCATCGGGACTTGTGGCCGGTCGGGCATGAACGCGACACTCCGCGCCATGCCCATGCAGCTCGGCGATATCGCCAACGAGGCGGCGCTCCCCCACGGGAAACCGCTCGACGGGGTGCGGATCCTGGCCGCCGAACAGATGCAGGCACTGCCGTTCGCCACCCAGTTGTTGGCCCGGCTCGGCGCCGAAGTGGTGAAGGTAGAGCATCCCGAACACGGCGAATCCGGCCGCGGCAGCAGCCCGTCGATGACCGACCCGCAAGGACGCAAGGTGGGCGCCACCTACCTTCGGAACAACCTCAACAAGCGGTCACTCGGCTTGGACCTGAAGAGCGCGGAGGGACGCGACCTGTTCCTTGCTCTGGTTCCCAAGTTCGACGTTGTGGCCGAGAACTTCAGGCCCGGAACCATGGATCGCATGGGCTTGGGCTACGCCGACATCGCCGCCATCGATCCCACCGTCGTCTATGTGTCGATCAGTGGATTCGGCAACACCGCGCCGTCGCCGTATCGCTCGTGGCCGGCGTACGCCTCCGTCGTCGAGGCCATGTCTGGCGTCTACGACTACAAGAACGGCCCCGACCGCCCACCCACCACCATTCCCGCCGGCGCGATCGGCGACATCTCGTCGGCGCTCTTCGGTGTGATCGGGATCCTCGCCGCCCTCCGGCACCGCGAGCACACCGGCCTCGGCCAATACGTCGACATCGCCATGCTCGACTCGATGATCGCCATGGCCGATGTGGTGTCGAACTTCTGGTCGATGGGCGTGCGTTCCCACGAGCTCGAGGTCATCTGCGAGGGATTCAAGGCCGACGACGGCTATGTGGTGGTGCAGATCGTACGGGAGCACCAGTTCTTCGCGCTGGCTGATCTCATCGGGAAGCCCGAGTGGAAGGACGACCCCCGGTTCGCAACCCGTTCCGGTTGGATGCCCGCCCTCGACCGCGAGATTCGCCCCGCGGTGGAACGCTGGCTCGTGGGCCAGACCAAACTCGCGGCATGCGGCCTGTTCACCGCCGCCGGGATCGTGGCCGGCCCGTCGAACACCGCCGAGGACGTGGTGACCGACCCCCATGTGGCGATGCGACACATGCTGGTGGCGATGGATCGCACCGATGGCGTCGCTCAACCCATCCTGCTTCCCGGCAACCCGGTGAAGCTTTCGAACATGACCGAGGGGCCCGAAACCCGGGTGCCGTGGGTGGGCGAGCACACCGACGAGGTGCTCACCAGTGAGCTCGGCCTCGGCGGGTCCGACCTCGCCCGGCTGCGCGCCGCCGGCGTGATCACCTGACCAACTGAGCGCTACCGCCTCATACCTTCGGTGGATTGGCCCGCTCCTCCAACGCCGAGCAATAGATCGAGCGCGTGCCTGGAGAGACGAAGCCGGGGGCGCCGGTGGCAATCAACACCACCCCGGCGGCCATCCAAACGAGTCCAGCCGTTCGGTGTTGCCCGGCGTAAACGAGGTGCGGAGACGATTGGGTGACGGCTATCACCCTCGACCCGGAAGATGCCTGTTCAGCTCTTCCTCATCGGATCCGAGCGAGGACGATCCGACCGGACGAACGTCGCCCCGCGATCCCCTGGCGAAACGCAGGCCGCCGCGATCACGAGGTCGTCGGGAGCGCGGCCGGGGACCGATCACCGTCGGCGCATCTGCTCATGTGTTCAGCCCACGCCGGGGAGCGGCACCTGCATTCGGCCTTCCGCGATTCGCACGTACCGCCGTTGTCGGCGGCGATACCGCAGGCTCGACATCCCCGCCCAGAAGGCACAGGCGACACCCGCCAACAGCGGCACGAGCCCCTGCCAGAGATAGCCCGTGTTCGTTCGTGTCGGGAAACCTTCGCGTTCCACCACCACGAGCTCGCCGCCGGTGCCGCTGTTCGAGGGCGCCGACTCCGGCTTCACTCCGGCTCCGGCTCCCGCCAGCGTCGCACCGGCCGGCACCACGACACATTGCGGATCCGTGAGCGAACGAGTGCCGACGGCGTGTTGCGGCGCCCAGCGACAGCCGGCCACAAGCACCGTCGCGACCTGCGTGGTGGTCGTCGGGCTCGCTGAGGACGCACCCTTGTCCTCGCCGTCGGGCGCCGGGAGTATCCGCAGGTCGACCGGTACGTCGAAACCGAGCGGGAGTAGGGACAGCTCCTCGGGGTTCGCCAACCCCACGCGGCTGCGTCGGGCCACCACCACTTCGCGCTCGGCGGGGAACGGCGCGCCGACGACGCGCCCAGAACCGTCGACCATGCCGATCGCCGCCAACCCGTCGGTGCTCAGCCGCGGCAAGGTGAGCGCACTCATCGTCAGCCAACCACCGACGAGTAGGAGGATCACCGCAAAGGTGGCCGGCAACGGGTTCGGTCCCTTCGGCACCTCCATGAGACGCTGACGGATGGCCGCGCCGCCCCCGGAGAAGGCGTTGATGATGTCGATCGACGTGGGCAGCTCCGGATCGGCATAGAGCGGCGGCCGGGGCTGACCGTCGGACGGCATGCCGTCACGGTATCCGGTGCCATGCCCGCCACCGCTCGCGACACGCGGGGCCGGGGCACGGGTAGGGTCGTGCGATGGCGTTGCTGCGAGTGGTCGATGGTGGCGACACGGCGCCAGACGACGACGAGGCCTTTGTGGCCCACATCGTTGAAGCACTGGCCAGCATCAGCGGTATGGAAGCCATCCATCTGGGTGGTTCCCGCGGCAACGGGCGCGCCCATCCCTCGAGCGACTGGGACCTCGGCGTGTACTTCCGTGGGCCGATCGATCACTCGGCGATCGAGGCCGTCGCCAAGGCACAGGGATGGGACGGTGAGGTTTTCCCGGCCGGCGCCTGGGGGCCCGTGATGAACGGCGGGGCCTGGTTACGCATCGATGGCCGCAAGGTCGACCTTTTGTGGCGCGATCTCGATGCCATCGATCGCCTGCTCGACGAGGCCGAACAAGGGCAGTTCGAAGTGTTCCGGATCCCCTTCTATCTCACCGGCATACCGAGCTACGTCCCGCTCGCCGAGCTCTCCGCCGGCACCGTGCTGTGGGGCGACCTCCCCTTCACCGCGATGCCGCCGTTGCTCCGTCGCACGGCGGCGCGCTGGTGGGCCGACACCGCCCGCCTCGAGCTCGCCTACGCCGAGAAAGAGGCACAGCGGGGTTCGGTCGTCACCTGTCTGGGCATGCTGGTTCGTGTGCTCCTCGACGTCGCCCACGCCACACTCGCCACCGAGGGCCGCTGGCCTACCAACGAGAAGCGCATGATCGAGGATGCCGAACTCGCCCACTACGCCGACGCCCTTGGCCATGGCGGCACGTCGGCGGAAGAACTCCGAGAGCTCGTCGCCGTGGTCGGGCGGGCCACCGAGAGGCTGTCAACGTCCGGCCCCAGCACCACCAAGGGGTGACCCGAACGCCCGGGTGGACGTTGCCGGCCGCCGCCTCCTAGAATCTGACGGTCCGTCAGATCTTGCGGTGACCACGTGTCACCACCCTCGGAGGCCTCGCCATGGATTTCGACTTCACGCCCGAACAGATCGAGTTCCTCGCCGAGGTGGAGGCGTTCCTCGACGCCAACGACGATCCCGACGTGTTCGACGTCACCCGGGAGAACATGGCCCAGATCGTCGACACACCGAAACGTCGGGCATTCATGAAGTCCCTCGGCCACAAAGGCTGGCTCGGGCTCACCTGGCCGAAGGAACTTGGCGGGTCGGAAGGTGAAGGCGTCTACGAGTTCCTGCTGAACGAGGCCCTCGCGGGCCGCGGCGGCCCGCAAATCGGCAAGGGCGTCGGCATCATCGGCAAGACACTGATCGCCCACGGCAGCGACTTCCTCAAAGAGACCTTCCTCCCGATGATCCTCGAGAACGACGTGGAGTTCGCGGTCGGCTACTCCGAGCCCAACGCCGGTTCCGACGCGGCGTCGATGAAGCTCAAGGCCGAACGGCACGAGCAGGACGGGGTGAGCGGCTGGCTGCTCAACGGTCAGAAGACGTGGACCACCTCTGCGCACTTCGCCGAGTGGTACTGGCTCGGCACCCGCACCGATCCCGACGACAAACACCGCGGCATCTCACTGATGCTCGTGCCCCTCGATCAACCCGGCGTGGAGATCCGCGGGATCTGGACCATGGGCGACGAGCGCACGAACGAGGTGTGGATCGACAACGTGTTCGTCCCCGATGCCTATGTGGTGGGCGAGGTCAACAAGGGGTTCCAGTACATCAGCGAGGCGCTCGACCTCGAGCGTTTCACGATGTTCACGTTCTCCCCGATCAAGCAGCGCCTCGACCTGCTCACCGATCACGTGCGCTCCACCGTCCGCGACGGCGAGCCGATGAAGGACGATCCGGTGGTGCGGGCCCGGATGGCCCGGCTGCACACCGAGGCCGAAGTAGCACGCGTGCTCGGCCTGAAGTTCGTAGACGCCACGGTGAAGGCCGAGGAAGCCACCAAGAAGGGCGAACGTGTGCCGCCGCCCACCATCCAGTCGAGCGAGTACAAGCTCTTCGCCACCGAATACTCCCGCCGCCTGGCGAACGCCTCCATGGACCTCGCCGGAGCCGGCGGCCAGCTTCGGGTTCGCACGGAGGAGGCCCCGATGGCCGGCCGGGCCGAGAGCACCTACCGCTACACCGTGATCGACACCATCGGTGGAGGCGCTTCGGAGATCCAGAAGAACATCATCGCCCGACGTGGTCTCGGCCTCCCCAAGAACTTTTGATGAGCGGTTTGCTCGACGGGGTCACCGTCTTGGACTTCGCCACCGTCGGGCCGGCGGCCCGCGCCTCGCGTTGGCTGGCCGACTACGGCGCGACCGTTGTGAAGATCGGCGCCGTACCGAAAGCCGGAGCGGTGCAACTCATCCCCCCGTTCTACGCCTACGGAGGATCGCGAGGAATGCAACGCATCCAACTCGACCTCAAGGCCGATGCCGGGCGGGCGGCGTTCCTCCGTCTCGCCACCTCCGCCGACGTGGTCATCGAGAGCTTTCGGCCGGGTGTGGTCGACCGGCTCGGCATCGGCTACGACGAAACCCGGGCCGCCAACCCGTCGATCATCTATTGCTCCACATCGGGCTACGGCCAAACCGGCCCGGCCTCCCAGTGGGCGGGCCACGACCCCAACTACCTCGCCGTGAGCGGGTTCCTCCACTGCTCCGAACGCGCTCCCGGCGGGAAACCGCCGGTTCCGGGGGCCACGGTGGCCGACTCCGCCGCCGGGGGGATGCAGGCGGTGATGGCCATCAACGCCGCCCTGTTCCATCGCGTTCAGACCGGTGAGGGCACCTTCCTCGACGTGTCGATCGCCGACGGCGCGCTGGCGTTGATGTCGCTCTACGTCGACGAGTACCTCGCCATCGGTACCGAACCTGGCCCTGGCCACTACATCCTCACGGGCAAGTACGCCTGCTACGACACCTACCGCTGCGCCGACGACGCATGGGTGGCCGTCGCCGCGATCGAACCGCACTTCTACCGAAACCTATGCCGGCTACTCGAATGCGAGCACTGGTCCGACCACCAGATGGACGACGCCGACGGCGTGCAGGACAAGGTGCGGGCCGACTTCGCCACCGCCTTCCTGCGCAAGCGGCGCGACGAATGGACGGCCGAGTTGGCACCCCAAGACACGTGCGTGTCGCCCGTCTACTCCGTGCCTGAAGCCGTGGCCGACGCACAGTATTGCGCTCGCGGCGCGTTCGCCTCGGCGGTCTCGGCGGATCCATCGGTTGGTGACGGCGGCAGGTTCCGGCAAGTGGGCACGCTGCTCGCCGGCACCGATACCGGGCGGGCGTCGTTCGAGGTCCCTTCGCTCGATCCCACCATCACCTCTACCGATGTGCTGCTGGGCGCCGCCGGCTACGGGCCCGACGAGCTTGCCGAGCTCCGCGCCGAAGGAGCCATCGCATGACCGACGAGCGTCCGCCCGAGATTCCCGGCGAGCTGCCCGAGGACGTGGACCGGCTCCTCGGCGCGATCCAATACGAGATGGCCGGCGAGTTCCCCGTCGAACAGGGCTACATCTGGACGAGCTGCGCCTCGGTGGAGAACGGCAACCCACTCTTCTGGGACGACGAGGTGGCCGCCGACATCACCGCTGGTCCGATCGCACCACCCTCAACGTTGTCGGTGTGGTTCCGACCTCACCATTGGGCTCCTGGCCGCAGCGAGCAGGCCCTTCCCCTGCAGGTGCACTTCGATCTCAAGGCGCGTTTCGACCTGCCCGAAGCGGTGATGAGCGACAACACCATCATCTTCCACGAACCGGTTCGACCCGGCGATCGGCTGCGCACCCATCAGGTGTTGCGGTCGGTGTCGGCGCCGAAGACCACCAAACTCGGCACCGGGCGGTTCTGGGTGATCGACGTCGAGTACTTCAACCAGCACGACGAGCTGGTGGGCATCGAGAGCTACACCGGCTTCGGCTACAAACGGGCCGCCGCGGCAGCGAACCCAGTCGCCATCGAGGAGGCCACCCGATGAGCGCTCCCGCCACCTCGTCACGCACGTTGACCGAGGTCTCCGTCGGGCAGCACCTGCCCGATCTGTCCTACGACGTGTCGGCCACCACCATCGTGCTCGGCGCTCTGGCCGCGCGCGACTGGCGCCCCATGCACCACGACCACGACTTCGCGGTCAACCGCAATGGCACCCAGGACATCTTCATGAACACGCCCAACCAGGCGGCCTGGTTCGAGCGGTACCTCACCGACTGGTCGGGCCCTACCGGCCGGCTCGGCCGCATGACGTTTCGCATGCTGGGCTCGGTGTTTCCGGGCGACACCATGGTGCTCACCGGAACCATCGACTCAGTCGCCACCGACGACGCCGGCTGTGGGTGGGCCACCGTCGACGTCACCCTTGCGGTAGAGGGCGACACCAAGACCACCTGTCGCGCTCGGATCGCGCTTCCGGTCTCCCCTGCCGATAACCCGTGGTCCCGTCGCGGCCCCGCGTGGACCCCCTAGTGCCAACCCTTCCCGAGGAGCTCTCATGGATCTCGACCTGAACGACGAACAGCAGATGTTGCGTGACCTGGTGCGCGACTTGTGCACCAACCTCTCGTCACCCGAGACCGTCCGCAAGCTGGAAGACGACCCCACCGGGTTCTCCCCCGAGCTGTGGACCCAGCTCGCCGACCTCGATCTCATCGGCCTGTTGATCCCCGAGAAGTTCGGCGGGTCTGGCATGTCGCTCATCGAGGGGGCGGTGGTCTACCAGGAGTTCGGCCGGGCGCTGGCGTCGTCACCGCACCTCGTTTCGGCGATCTTCGCCGGCGATCTCCTCGCCCGGTGCGGGACCGACGAACAGCAGCAATCGTGGCTTCCCCGAATCGCCAAGGGCGACGCCATCATGTCGGTCGCCTGGGTGGAGCCCGACAACGGCTTCGGGCCTACCGGGGTGCAGGTGCGGGCCACCGAAGACCCCAGCACCGGCCAACTCGTGCTCACGGGCCTCAAGCGCCACGTGGCCTTCGCCAGCGCGGCCGATGCCCTGCTCGTGCCCGTTCGCGTGGGCGATGCCCCGACCGACATTGCCATCGTCATCGTGGACACCAAGGCCGACGGGCTCGCCCTCCGCCAGCAGATGACCATGGCCTCCGACACCCAGCACGAAGCCACATTCACCAACGTGCGCGTCGGCGCCCCCAACGTGATCCCCGGCGGATGGGGGGCGTGGGCCCACACGCTCGACCGAGCGATGGTGCTCACCGCCGCCCAGGCCATCGGTGGCGCCCAGGCCGCCCTCGACATCACCGTGCAGTACGCCAAGGACCGCGTGCAGTTCGACAAGCCGCTCGGCGCGTTCCAGGCCATCAGCCACTACCTCGCCGACGCCAAGACGGCGATCGACGGCGGTGAGGTGCTGGTATACGAGGCGGCGTGGTCCGGGGCCGAAGGCCGATCCGACGCTCCGAAGCTTGCCGCCATGGCCAAGCTTTTCGCCGGGCAGACCTACCGCGACACCACGGCCATGGCCCAGCAGGTGCACGGCGGCATCGGCTTCACCCTCGAAGCCGACATCCAGCTCTACTTCCGTCGGGCCAAGGCGCTTCAGCTCTCGTGGGGCGACGATCGCTACTGCGAGGAGCGAATCGCCGCCGCCTTGCTCGATTGAGTAACCGCTCGGGCCGCACAGTCACCGTACCGAGCTGCCACAGTATTCCGATACGGTTGGTGCGAAACGCCGGCGGAGGACCACATGCCTACAGACTTTCCCACCTACGCGCTCGTCCTTGCCGGACTCGGCGTCGGGTTTGTGGTGGGACTCACCGGCATGGGTGGTGGGGCGCTCATGACACCACTTCTCGTACTCCTCTTCGGTGTTGATCCTGGCAAGGCGGTCGGAAGCGACCTCGTGGTGTCGCTCCTCATGAAACCCGTCGGCGGTGGAGTGCATCTGAAGCGCGGCACGGTAAACCTGCCGCTCGTGAAGTGGCTGGTGGTCGGATCTGTGCCGAGTGCGTTCGCCAGCGTGTGGGTGTTTCGCCGGCTGTTCGGCGCCGAGATCGACACGGTGATCCAGAGCGCCATCGGCGTCGCGCTCCTGATCGCGTCAGCCGGACTCGTGGCCAAAGGGGCATTCGCCGCTCGAGCCAACACCGTCGACGATGTTGCTCACGCCCCCGTTCGACCGCTCCCGACCGTGGCCATCGGCATCTTCGGTGGCATCGCCGTGGGGATCACCTCTGTTGGTTCCGGGTCGCTGATGATGCCGCTGCTGCTCATTACCTATCCGATGCTTACGTCGAAACAACTCGTTGGCACCGATCTCGTGCAGGCGGTGCCCCTCGTGGGAGCGGCATCGCTTGGCCACTACTTCTTCGGCACGATCGAGTTCGGGCTCACCGCCGCCCTGCTGATGGGTGCGTTGCCGGGAGTATGGCTGGGGGCCCACGTGTCGAGCCGGGCCGCAGACGGGTTCACCCGACCGATTCTTGCCGTAGTCCTGGTGATCTCCGGGCTGAAGATGCTCGGAGTGTCGACCGCCGTGGTGGGCGTGGTGGGATTCGTGTTGCTCGGCGTGGCGGGGGTGGTGATCGTGCGGTCTCGATCGGTTTCCCCGCCCGCCAGCACCGATGTGCTCGACGAGACCGATGGGGTCGATGGGGTCGATGCCAGCACCGACTGACCACCGGCCACTCGGCAATGGTGAGGCGGGTAGCGTCACGTTCCATTGCCCCTGAAAGGACCTCACCATGGCTGCCGTCGACGACCTCTACTCGCAAATTCCGATCGGTCAGATCGCATCTCAACTCGGCATCGAACCCGGCAAAGCCGGGTCGCTGGTGCAGCGGGCGATTCCCACCCTGATCGCGGGCATGCAGGCCAATGCCAAGGACCCTGGCGGTGCCAGCTCACTGACCGCCGCCCTCGGCCAACACGACGGCACCGGCCTCGATCAGCTCCTTGGCGACACCGGCACAGTCGACACCACGGATGGCGCCAAGATCCTCAGCCACGTGTTCGGTGACAACCGGGGTCAGATCACCGATCTGCTCGACTCCCTCACCGGCGTGTCGAGCAATCCAATGATGAACGCCGACCGAGGCCTGATGTCAAAGGTGCTGCCGATGCTGGCGCCGATCGTGATGGGGTGGCTAGGTCGCATGGTGCAGTCCGAGCTCGGAGGGTCCGGCGGGCTCACCGGCCCCGGCGGCCTCCTGGAGTCGCTCGAATCGAGCACCCCGAATCTGCCCGGTCAGGTCAGTCCCAACCTTCCGGGCGCGCCCCAGAACCCGGACGCCTTGGAGAACATGCTCGGGGGTCTGCTTGGCGGAGCGCTCGGTGGTGGTGGGGCGGGCGGCACCGACCCGGCCAGCATGCTCGCGGGCCTGCTCGGCGGCGATAGCGATGACAGCGGCGGCGATGGCGGCGGCCTGGCCGGCGTACTCGGCAGCCTGCTCGGCGCCGGCACCAAATAGCCCAATCCTTCGCGTTTTGGTCTCCCATTCGCATCAATTTTGATGCGAATGGGAGACCAAAACGCGGGTGAATGGGGTAGTTCGGATGTCAGAAGGGTTTGGTGGTTGGGGCGTGGGGGTCGATCGGGAGGCCGAGGTCGGCACCAGCCGAAATCGCCTGCTCGATACCCCGCATCGACGCCGCGATCACCGACAACGGATCGGCCCCGACGTTGGCTTCACGCCATTGCTCCCGCAGACTCTGGAGCAGCCGCTCCTCGTCGGGTGATCCCACACCGAGCACTAGGGGCAACTTGGCCAGGTTCCATCCCGCCGATGCGGCCAGTGTCTGGGATTCCGAGCGGTAGTGGTCGCGGATCGCCGCGTCCACTTCTTCCGCGGTCATGGCCGCAACGATTCGCCCGGCCATCCGGGCCATGTTGCGGTAGGAACCCTGGAGGAGAAACGCCGGCTCGCCACGCAGTGTGTCGTCGACCGTGGCCGAGCGGATGTACTCGGCATTCACCTTGAGCAACGCATCTCGTACTCGCATCAGGTGCGCGAGCGTCTTGGTGACGGCGTTCAGCTCGGTGGGCGAATAGTGGTGCGCAAGGTTGTCCTGCCGGAGTGGGGCACCCCCTGCGGCGTCGATCATGGCTTCGAGCTCCTTGCGGCCACGAGCGATCACTGGCGCGAGAACCTCGTTGACTCCACTTGCGTTCTCGAGATAGCTCTGGGCAAACGCCGTCTGGTGGGCGCCGGCCACATCGCCAAGGTTGTGCACATCTGCCCGGTTGGCGAGCATGTCAGGGATGCGGAACTCCTTGCCCGAGCTGGTGTACGGGTTGCCGGCCATGGCCACCACGAACCTCCGTCGACCGAGCTCGAAGGTGCGGGCTTCGCCGTCTACCACACCTTCGATGCGGCGGGTGGCGTCGCAGAGGGAAATGAACTTCTGTAGGAACTCCGGGGACGTGTGTTGGATGTCGTCGATGTAACAGATGACGTTGTTTCCCATGGCGAAGGAACGATTGAGCTTCACCAACTCGGCCGCCGACGCCTGATCGGGAGCCTGACCGGGATCGAGCGAGATGACGTGCTCGCCCAGTGACGGACCATTGATCTTCACCAATGCGAAGCCGAGCAGGTCGGCCACGTATTCGATGAGGGTGGTCTTGCCGTAACCCGGCGGGCTGATCAGCAGCAAGAGACCTTGGGGTGAACCCGACAGCCCGAGCTGCCGGGCGAGGTTGTCGCCCACCAACGGCAGTAGCACCTCGTCTACAAGCCGGTTGCGAACGAAGGAAGTGAGTACTCGGGGCCGGAGCGTGTCGAGCCCCAGCTCCTCGCGCCAGCGAGTGAGGGTTGATCGCCGTGCCTCGTTGAAGGCCTTGAAACGCTCGAGACCGTCGCGGCGATACACCCGGAACACGGTGTGTGCGCGGCCTACCGGCAGCGCCAACACCCCGCCCACACACAGCGGATGTTGGCCGCGAAGCCCCTCGATCACCGCGATCGACGACACGTTCGACACCGCGACCTTCGGGTCGACCAGCCGCCATGCCGCTTCGGCGGCGAGGTCGAGGGTGCAGGCCGACGCAAGCACGCCGGGCGGGATCCCGTCGGGCACCAGGGCGGGATCGGCGGCCAACCGGTCGGCGATCCAGTGCGCGAACATCGTGAACTCGACGCCATTGATGGGGATCGACGATCCCTTCGCCCAGGCGCTGAAGTCGGCGGCCAACCGCCCCCCGTCGGCAGAGATCGTGGGGGCGTCGGCCGATTCGCTGAGCCACTGAACCGCGGCATCGAGGTCGAACACGGCATCGAGACCGGCATCTCGGGCCAAGGCCTCCATCGGCGGGCCGATGCGCTCCACGAGCGCGGCCCGCGAGGCTCCGCGACCCAGCACCCGCACGGCCGCCAGCTCACCGCCCAACTCCTTGCGCTTCGCGCTTTCCAAGCCTCCCCACCAGATGCCGGCCACAGCACGCACCGCGCCAGCCCAGCGAAGACCCGGGGCCTCGAACTGTGCCGTGGCGCCAGCCAGGATGAGGGCGGCGTCGGCGTCGTGCACGCCGAGCTCGTAACCATCGTCGACCCGGCGACTCGCCAGCGCCGTGATCTCGTCGGCCGGCACGCCGTCATCGATCGCCGTGAACGCGAGGTACATCGAGCGCGAAAGCGCAGCGTTCTCGGTGGGATAGGTCTGGCCGGCGAGGTCGACGAACGAGGCGAGGCCCGCATCGGGAACCGGCAGCACCAAGTCGGTGCCCGTGAGCCGCAGCTCGAGGTCGTCGCCTTCGGTAGAGGGTCGGAGCCGGAGCTCGAACGGTTCTGCGTTCACACCGATCTGCCACCGACCGATCTTCACCCCACCGTCGGTGAACAGTTCCGAGCGATCGGTGGCCGCCCGGCGAGCACTGTCGCGGGCCGAATCCAGTTCTACATCGAGCTCGGCGGCCCGTCCGGCTTCACCGAGTTCGCCCAGCTCACGGATGGCGGTTCGCACTCGCGTGACCAGCGGATCGGCGGCGAAGAAGCCATCGATCTGCGCGCGGTCGGCCAGGTTCGAGGCGCGAGTGGTGATGGTCTGCAACACCCGGCGAGCCGATGCCACCACCCGATCGATGCGAGCGGTCTGTTCCGACGCCAGTTGGTCGCGCTTGGCGAGGAACGCCGAGTAGAGCTCGTCTCGTTTGGACGCGATCGCTTCGGAGAACTCGGGAACGTCGCCGAAGCGGAGCTCGTTGGTCTCGAGGTCGGCCTCGAGGGCACCGAGGGCGGCATCGCAACTCGCGGCATCGGACGCCGCCATCAACGCCGCGCTGGCTCGTTGCGCCAGCACATTCATGGCCGCCTGGAACCCTGCGGCGGCCTCTGCCCGACGCAGCCCGATGCGGCGCTGATCGAGGTCGGCCCGAAGAGCATTTCGACGAGCCAGCGCTTCGCCGAGTCGTTGGAGCACGGACGTCTTACCGGTGGGGTCGTCGACCTCGAGCCCGCCAACAACCTCGGTGAGCAGCGCCAACCGTTCACCGCCGCGGTCCACCTCGACGACGGCCTCGGTGACCTTTGCCGCCGTGTCGGCATCCATGCCGTCGGCGGCGGCGGCCTCCATCGCGAGCGTGGTGGAGTCGAGAGAACTCGGATCAGCGAGGAAGTCGAGCGCCCGGCTGCCGAGCTTGGCGAACGCCTCGTCTACCCGCGTGCGCATCTCCCCAACCACTGCGGAATCCACGTGGGGACGCTGGGCCAGATCGGCGAGGCGACCCAACAAAATCCGACCGCGTTCCATGAGATCCAGGAATGCCTCGGTGTCGCGCAGTTCCAAGCCGGCCTGGCTGAGGTAGCCATCGACATCGATCTGGGCTTGCACGACGGCGTCGTGGGCTTCTCGTTTGGCTTCGGCCACGGTGGCGAACTCATCGAGCACGCTGCCGGCGGTGCGCCGAAGCTGCACCAGCAGGTCGGCCAAGCCATGCGCCTCGGGCTCCTGGAGCCACGCGTGGGCATCGAGGAGGCGGTTGGACCGGGCCACCAAAGCCTCGAACACCGGCGCGTTGAAGTCCGGTCGGCCGGCGTCGCGAGCGAGGCTCAACAATTCGCCCAGTCCCCGCACCAACTCCGGGTTCCCGATTCGAGCGTAAAAGCTGCCGGCCGGCGCCGCCGGCTTGTACAGCTCGGGGGTGCAGAACGGGCTGGTGTAGACCGAGATCGTGTGCACTCGTTGCGGATCCTTCTCGGGCCGGACCGTGACCACCACGCCGTCTTCGAAGAGGGCGTAGCCGTGGCTGCCGACCGGCACCTCCATCGTGCGCGACACGAGGTTGTAGGCCAGCAGCAGGTACTCACCGGTGGACTCCCGATGAAAGGCGTAGAGGATGTCTTCGCCGTTGGGCGAGCTGTGCGATGCCAGCAGCTCATAACCCGCCGCATCGGTGGCGAACACCTTGGTCTCGCCATTCTGGAGATGGAACCCGCCGGGAAATATCACCCCGGAGTGTTCCGGCAACTGGTGACAGTTCAGCCCGATGGCGTCGATGCGATGCACCTGCTGGGTGAGCCGGTTGTAGATGTAGTAGCGCTCGGACGTCTCCCCGTAGGGCTTCAGCCGGATGAGAAGGAGTTCACCCATGCGAGCGGTCTGGATCACCAGCTCACCGATGTCGGCATCGGTGGCGCTGAGATGCTCGGTGGTGATGACCCGGCCCCCCTCGACCACATCGTCGATGCGGAACTCCAACGTGCCCTTGCCGCCGCCGATGAAGAGCAGATCGTGGAGGTTCCAGTGTGGCCACCGGCCTTCGACTCGTTGGGTGCGATCGAGCTCCTCCCAGGCAAAGTCGTACCGGGGCGCCACCACCAGATCGCGCTCGCCGTGGGCATCCACATACAGCGGGTCGTCGGTGTCGAGGCGCCAGCGCATCACGCGGGTGTCGTCGTCGCGCTCGCCGATCGAGAACACCATGAGAAGCAGGGTGTCGGTCTTGCGCAGCGTGATCAGACGACACTGGTTGTAATAGGTGTACAGCTCTTCGAAGTCGCGCACGAAGCTGGAATCGCTGAGGAAGTACTTGCGATCCTCTGGGGCGATCGGCGCGAAATCCATGTCGGTGGGCGACACTTCAGCGACCCGCAACAAGGTGAAAACGTCGGACACCTGGCGTTTCGTGGCCAACCCCGGCGGCACGTTGGTGCCGAAAAGCAGCGTGCCATCGACGCTCACGGCGTCGCAGGGGATGCACGCCACCTCGGTGTTGAGCCGCTCTTGCTCGATCAAGGTGAGGCTGCTCCCACCGAACACCTCGGCCCGCGCCTCGTTGAGGCGGTCGGCCGCTCCGTGGACCTGCTCGGCCACGGCGCCGAGGCGGGCCCGGAGGATGTCGTACGCGGTGGCCGGGCCCGTTTCCTCCGCTGCGGCCGCCGGGTTGGCGCCGGCAGTTGGGTCGTCGGCGAGGGCAGATGCCGGCTCGCCCGAGGCACCCGCAGAGGGCGCGTCGGGCGAGGGATCAGTCGGGGACACGTCGGTCACGGACAGCCTCAGGTCACTTCAGGAGGGAGGACAGCTCGATCTTGTCGAGGCCCTTGTCCTTCATGCCGGCGAGCAGCTCGCCGAGCAGCTCGCCGTCGTCGCCGCCGATGCGGGTGGCCACGATCTGGAGCACCTGCGCCAGGCTGAGCTGGGCCAATCCAGCCGGGCCGACCCCACCCAGGGCGGCGGCGAGCACGGCCACGAGGTCCTTCTCGCCGGAGGTGTAGGGCTCCATGATCGTGCCGGAGGCGGCGGAGCTGTTGGCGAAGCCTTCCAGGGCCTTCCCGGCGCTTACCGCGCCAATCACCCGGTCGACGAACATGTCGGTGCCACCCACGATGTCGATGTTGGCGCTCGCGAGCGCCCCGCCGATGGCCTCGGCCTGTTTGATGCCGAGCTCCTTCTGGGCGTTGACGGCGGCAAGGCGCACGTTGGTCTCGAGGTCGATGCGCTTGACCTCGAGGTCGTATTCCTTGCCCACACCTTCGAGCTCCTTCATTGCGGCGGCCTTGTCGACCAAACCGGCGGCCTCGCCCTTGAGCTTGGCCTCGCTGGCCTCGCCTTCGGCCTGCCCGGCGAGGCGGGTGATCTCCGCCTGACGTTCGGCCACCTTGGCCTGGGCCATCCCGACCTCCTCGATGGCGGTGGCGTCGGCGCGCTTGACCTCCACCTCGGCCAGCCCGGGGGCGGCGACCTCGGCCCGCACACCTTCGGCGAGGCGAGTCTTGGCCGTGGCTTCGAGATCGGCCGCCGCCTTTTCGGCCTCGGCCAGGGTGACCCGTTCCCGGCTCTTGTGCTGGGCCGCCTTCTCGTCGGCCTCGGCCGCCTTGATGGTCTGGATGAGGCCGGCCTCGGCGAGCCCGCCGGCGGTGATCACGGCCGACTCCTTCTCGCGGTTGGCGTCTTCCACCCGGCGGAGGGTCTTGATGGCTTCCTCCTGCTCGGCCACCGACTTGTCGGCGGCAACACGGGCCCGGGCCAGTTCAGCGATCTGGGTGCGCTCGATCTCGAGGTCGCGGGTGGCGGCGGTGGTTTCGATCTGACGGGCGAGAGCTTCCAACTGACGGGCCTTCTCGAGCTTTTCGGCCTCGACGGCGACCGCCCGTTCACGGTTCTTCTGCGCCACTTCGATCTCGCGCTGCATGTTCTCGTTCTGCACCGATACCTGCTCGTCGGTGCGGAGGCGGGCCTGCTCGCTCTTGAGCCGTTCCTCCGCCTCCACCTGCATGGCCAGTGATTCCTCCCGGGCCTTGGTGGTGGCCACCTCACGCTGGGCCCGATACTCGGCGCTCTTCTCTTGCCGCTCCATCTCGAACACGGCCTGCTGCGTTTCCACGTCCTTGGCCTTCAACTGCTTCTCGGCATCGCGCCGGAAGTGGTTGGCGGTGACGGCCTCCTTGGAGGTGATGTCGGTGATCTTGCGGATGCCTTCGGCGTCGAGCACGTTGCGGGGATCGAGCTGATCGATGGGGGTCTGTTCGAGGTACTCGATCGCCACGTCGTCGAGCACGTAGCCGTTGAGGTCCTCGCCGATCACGGCGATCACGTTGGTGCGGAAGTTCTCCCGTTGTTCGTAGAGCCCCACGAACTCCATCTGCTTGCCGGCCGTCTTCAACGACTCGGCGAACTTGGCCGAGAACAGCTCTTCGAGCTTCTGCTGACTCGAGGCGTTTGCGCATCCCACCAGCTGAGCCACCTTCTTGACGTCTTCGGTGGTGTTGTTCACACGCACGTAGAAGCTCACCCGAATGTCGGCCCGGATGTTGTCCTTGCAGATGAGGCCGTCGTTGCCGGACTTCTCGATATCGATCACCTTCACGCCGATGTCCATCATTTCGCCCCGATCGAAGATCGGTTTGATGAACGACCCGGTGAAGGTGACATCGATGTTCCGAGCCCGGGAGATGATGAGCGCCTGGCTCTGTGGCACCTTCCGGTAGTAGGTCTTGATGGCCAAGCTGGCCAGCAATGCGGCGAACAACAGGACGACAAAAATCGCCCCGATCACAACGGTGATGTTCATGGTTCGGTTCCTCCTACCCGCCACCCGCGGGGAGCCGCGAGGTACTCGGTATTGATTGATTCGATTGATTCGATGATGGAAATGGTGGAGCGATGTCGTTCGTGGTGGATCACGAGGGGTGCAGCTCCTCGTCGAGCTCGGCGATCCAGTAGGCGTCGGCGTCGCGGTCGAGCTCCACCAGCAGGGCCATGTCGCCTCGGGTGAAATCGCCCTCCTTGGCCCGCACCTTCACCAGCGAGTTGCGCATGGGCCCGGTAAGGATCTCGGCGTCGCCGAAGCTGGTGGTGACATGCACCGTGCGCACCTTGCAGATGCACCCGAGAGCGGCGTCACGTTCCGGGCCGGTCTCGGTGGTGAGCGCTCGACCGAGCGGACCCCCCACGCCCCACACGAAGAGCACTCCGCCGCCGATCCCTACGCCGAGACCGACAAGGCCGAGCAGCAGACCCAGCCCAGCCGGGGTATTGAGCAAGGCCGAGAACACGAGCGTGGTGGCCCAGCCACCAAACGACAACAGGAGGAGCGAAAGCGAGAAACCAAGCGTGTGCAGATGGAGCAACCCGCCGAGGTGATCGAACAGGTCGATGTCGCCGTCGAGGTCGAAGTCCATGTCGCCGTCGCCCATATCGAACCCGGACAACACCAACCCGAGGAGGAACCAGGTGAGGCTGAACAGCAACGGCACGGTGAACACCACCGTGGGGAAGCTGAAAACCAGCTGGAGCAGATCGGACACGTCTTCACCCTATTCGTGCCGGTCAGGATGGGCCGCCCGTTTCGCGAACCTTGACGATCAGCTTCCGTTCCGGGCCACCTCGTGTCAGTGTTCGAGATCCCGCACCACGTCGCGGTAACGATCAGCGGCGGCGCGTAGCGACATCTCCGGATCGATGTCGGCGTGGCGAGCCATGTTGACGGCGACGAACAACAGGTCGCCCATGGACTCCGGCGTGGGGGTGCGTCGGGCCGTGGTCACCACGTGGTCCCACGACCCGGGCGACGGGAGATCCTCGGCCATCTCGCCCAACGATGCCGCCTTCTTCTGGATCTTCAGGGCATAAAGCAGCGACGGCAAGGAGGTCGGGATGCCGTCAAACACCGACTCACGCTGCTTTTCCGTCTTCTTGAGCTGCTCCCAGTTCGCCAGGACCTCATCGGGGGTGTCGCCCGGAGCCAACCCGTCGGGCACCTCCCCGAACACGTGAGGATGACGGTTGTAGAGCTTGTCGTGCACGCCGCGCGCCACATCGGCGAGTGTGAACTCACCGGCCTCGGTGGCGAGAATGCAATGGAACACGATCTGGAAGAGCAGGTCGCCCAACTCCTCCTCGACGTGGGTGTAGGCATCGGCGGCCGACATCGTGTCGGGGTCGAGGTCGAGGGGATCGCCGGAACCGAGCTCGGTGAGGGCCTCGAGCACTTCATAGGCCTCTTCGAGCAGGTGTCGCTGCAGGGTCTGATGGGTTTGCACCTGGTCCCAGGGGCATTCTCGCCGGAGCGTGGCCACGAGCTCCACAAATCGCTGCACCTCACCACCGATGGGCGCCATCAACTCGGGAATCCAGAGCGAGGTGAGGTGATCGGGCTCGATGTCGCGGTCGAGGGCGTGCCACGGCACCGCAACGATGTGCTCGTCGGGCAGGCCGAGCCGTTGCACCACCGTGATGATCGGCTCGTGCGCCGCATCAGAGGAGGCGGCCACGCCGAGGCCCCGCGCCCCCGTGTTGGTGCGGGCGAGACCCGATCCGAGTTGACTCGATGCGTCGATGGCGTCGCCGATGGCCAACTTGATCTCCGACAGCACGTCGACGGAATCGCACTGAGCCACGAGCAGCGGGCCACGTTCGCCCGCCGCCTCGATGGCGAAACGCTGACCATCGATGAGCCGCACACCCGCAGCCAGCGGATCGATGCCAAGGCGAGCCCAAACCAGATCAAGGAACGACATCGCTGGCTCGATCTCTACCCGGAACTCCTCCGGCGAGGCGGCAGCGGCCATGCGTAGCAACTCCACCGTGAGCTCGGCTACCAACGGCGATCCCGGGACGGCGTACACCACCTCACCGTGCTCCACGACTGCTTTGCGGAGCGCATCAACGATGGCCGGGTACACGTCGGCCACCGACGAGGCTTCGTTGTAGAGGTGGTCGAACGTTGGCAGATGGGCGAACGCCCCCGCGGCGGGGTGATGGGCCGTGCGGAGGTAGCCATGTTCGGCCGTCGCCAGCACCGCACGGGTACCCTCGGTGAGGAGATCGGCACCCGCCGGGCCGAGCCCGACGATGATCACCCGGCCCGTGTGGGGACGGGCGTTGCTGGCGCTCTCGCGGGGATCTGATCGCGACACCATGCGTCCTGATCGGGGTTCGGGGAGGGGCGAGCGGGGAGACGGGGTCGACCGGGACACGGCGGGATGGGAATGTCGACCGGCGTGATGTTATCCGGTGCGACCGGTCAGGTCGGCGGGGCCGCCACCGTCGAGCCGGACGGCGTCGACGGCGTGGAGCCCGGCGTGTCGGCGCGCGTGGAGCCCGGCGGAGTCGACGGCGTGTCGGAACCCGGAGCGGTGGAGCCGCCAGCGGTTCCGGTCGAATCCGCGTCCGGCGGCGGGCCAAGTGTTCCCGGATCGAGGCCGAGGCTTCCCAGATCTAGTGACGTGGAGGGGATCGGCACGGTGGGGGCCGGCGTGGCGCCCGCCGGCGGATCGACCGCGCCGGTCGTGGCGTTCCAGGTGCCGAACAACGGGTCGACATGGATCGTGCTTGACGCCCGCAACGGGGCGATCACCGCACCGAGTTTGGCCGCCCCGGCCCGCGTGCGAAAGCTCTGCTCGAGCCGCTCCTTGATCGTTTCGTATTCGGGAATGTCGGTAGCTTCGCCAGCTTCCTTCGATCGAAGTTGGAACAGGTAATACCCGTCGCCCGAGAGCAAGTAGGGCTCGGAGATCGCGTTGACCTCGAGCGCGGTGACCTCGGGCGGGAGCTGATCGCTGGCGACGCACACCGGGGTGGCACCGGTATCCTTCAGTTGCTGGCGGGTGTTCTGGCTCGTCACGAGATCGACGAAACTGGTGCCGGCCGACACCTGGGCCAACACGTCGAGCGCTTGCTGTTTGGTGGCGAGGTCGTCGGCCGAACCCGGTGGCGGCCCAGCGGCCGGTAGCTCGGGCGATTGCTGGCCCCCGGTCACGTTGGGGAACGGGAACTGGATCACGCTCACGCAGTACTGCACGCTGGCCGCATCCTGGGCCCGCGCCTTGGCCACTTGCTCGTCGTAGTAGGCCCGCGCTTCCGCAGCGACGTCGGCATCGCCACCGAGCACTTCCGACAGCTTCTTCTGCGCGGCGAAACCTTCGATGGCCAACGGCTTGAGGCTGCCGAACCCGTCGAACGCCCCTGGTGCGAGCTGGCCTTCGATCTCGGCTACGGCGGCGTCCCGATCCGCCTGAGTGGTAGTGAGGCCCCGGCGAGCCAATTCGTCGACCATCAGCCGCTGTTCCACCACAAAGGTGAGGACGGCGGCCGCCAGTTCGGGATTGATCTCGGTGAGTTCCTTGGCGTCGGCGGTGGTATTCGAGCCGCTGGGAGAGCCCGAATATTGCACCAGTTGCTGGGTGCCCGTGTTGGGTTCGGCCAGTTTGAGGACGACGAGAAAGTCGGATCGGGTGAGGGTGGAGCCGTTCACCGAAAGGGCGATCAGGGTCGCCGACGAACACGCCGAGACGCCGGAGAGCAACACCAAGGCCACGGCCACCGCCGCGATCGCCGATCGGGTACGAGAAGGAAAGAGTCGGGTCACAGAACCGGGGAGCCTACGGACTGCCACTGCCCCCTTGCCAGCCACCCCACTGGCCACCCGCCCACCGCCCCGACTCCCACCCCCGTCGCCCTCCGTGGATGGCTACGCTCCGCCGCCATGCCCGACCCAACCACGCTGGCCCCATTCCCCACGCAACCAACGGGCGTGCCATACCCGACCGCGGCGTGGCCCTCCAGCGGTCCGGAAGTGCTCAACAACCTCGCCGGCACACGGCTCACGGAGCACGTCGATCACGTCTTCACCCCAGAGGCGGCCGCGGCGATGGGCGAAACCAGTGCCGTGCTGGTGGTTCGGCAGGGGTGCTTGGTGCTCAGCCGCTACGCCACTGGCATCGATCCGGCCGCCACCTTTCCGAGCTGGTCGATGTGCAAGACGATCCTCGCAGCGGCGGTGGGCATCTTGGTGCGCGACGGCCGGCTCGACCTCGACGAGCCGGTCGCCCGACCGGAGTGGTCCGACCCCGCCGACCCCCGCAACCTGCTCACCGTTCGCGACCTGCTGCACATGAAGGCCAGCTTGGCTTGGGCCGAGGAATATTCGGCCGACGTCCCCTCGGATGTGGTGGCCATGCTCTTCGGCGACGGCGCCACCGATATGGCGGCGTATACGGCCGACAAACCGTTGGTCGGTGCGCCGGGCACGGTGTACGAATACTCCAGCGGCACCTCGAACCTGCTGGCCTGGGTGTTCGGCAAGGCCTTCGACCACGACCCTGTCCGCCAGTTGGAATTCCTCCAGCACGAGTTGTTCGAGCCGATCGGCATCACCACCGCCCTCCCCAAGTTCGACCCCGTGGGCACCTGGATCGGCTCGACCTACTGTTTTGCCACCGCCGAGGACTTCGCCCGATTCGGCTTGCTTCTCCTCCGCGGCGGCCGGTGGGACGAGCGCCAACTCCTTCCGGCGGCGTTTGCCGAGGAGCTCCGCACGCCGCAGTCGGATGTACACGACGACGGCTGGGGGTACGGACTGCAGAGCTGGACGCGTCCCGAGGCCGGAGGGTTCTTCGCCTGCAAGGGCTACCAGGGGCAGTACATCTTCCTGTCGCCCGCCCACGACACGATGGTTGTCCGCCTTGGCATCTCCCCCGAAGAGGTGAAGAAAGCCGCCGCCGACTGGACCGTCGCACTCCTCGAACTGGCCTGCGCCCTCCCCTGACGCCCGTTCTCCCGAACCGTCCCCCGAATCTTCGGAACTGGGCACACGTTCTGTCGCTCTGGCGACAAAACGTGTGCCCAGTTCGGGAAAGAAATCGTTCAGAGGGCGTATCGGGTGGTGGCGAGCACATGGCGTGTGGGGTCGACCCCGGCCTCGGTGGCGAGGTCGAGCCAGGTCAGCGGATGCCGCCACACCGTGGGATCTGCGGTACCGGCGGTGAGCACACGATCCACATCGGCGAGCGGCATATCGACGGGGGCAGCCACCCGGCCGTAGATGGCGGGGATGTCGTCTTCCTCCCCGTCCGAGTCGGCGATCCGGTAGCCGTCGTCGCTGTAGATCCACAACCGGAGCCCGGCGCGTTCGAGGTGGTCCCGGAATTCGGCGTACGGCTCCTCGCCGGGATCGAACCCGTCGATCGGCCACGACCGGAACCCGCCCGGGCGAAGGAGATGCACGATCCGGTAGCGATAGCGCGCGCCCGATTCGGGGTCGGCGGCGGGGTTCAGTGGCGCCGGATCGAACACCACCAGGTCGCCCACACACTGCGGCTGATCGGTGGGCGAGATCGACACCACCCGCGCGGTGACCGGCCCCGTGCGGATCGCCAACTCACCGCGCCCGCCACCATCAAGATCGGGCTCGACCACAATCGGCTCCCACGATTCGTCGATCGGCGCATCGACGCCCAGCGCATCGTCGACCGGCGCATCGACGCCCAGCGCATCGTCGACCGGCGCCGGGGCGACCGGCATCCCGATGGCCGAGGCGGCCTGGCGCACGATCGACCACTTTCCGGCGATGGTGGCGTCGACACACAGCTCCCACAGGTCGGCAGGATTCTCGGGGACGAGGGCGGCGACCTCGGCGCGGAGTCGCAAAGCCTCCGGCGCGTCGCCCTGTCGGCGTGCCGCCAACGCCCACAGACGCCGAGTGTTCACCACGCTCGGATCCTGGGCCACGATCGCCGCGCATCGCTGCACGACGTCGTCCCAGTCACCCGTGGCGTAGGCCGAACGCGCACCGAACCACGCGGCGATCGACGGCAGCTCTTCCTCGATCATGGCGCCGAAACGCGCCACCTCTTTGGGGTCCCCGCGCCGCAGGAGCAGTTCCCCGAGCGCATACGCCGTGGATTCGACGTCGGGGTGGGCGGCCACGAAGCGCTCCAATGCCGCGGCGGCGACGGGCTCCCGTCCACACACAACGAGCAGCTGTGCCCGGCGAGCCACCGCTTCTCCCCACGCCTCTCGAACCTCGTCGCCGCGCCCCTCGTTCCACGCCGTCGCCAAGGCCGAGGCCGCTTCGCCCAGCCAGTCCACCTCGCGTTCCACGTCGTGGTGCTCCGCCTGATCACCGAGCGAGTCGAGGTAGCGGACAAGGTCGGCGGCGGCGGCGGGAAGGGGTGCGCCGTGGGATTCGAGCGCGATCACCGACGCGTCGAGATCGGCGAGCATGGCATCCGCGCCACCATCGACCCGGAGGCCCTCACGCGCCCGTCGTGCGGTGGCCACCGACTCAACGGCCACCCACCCGGCACCGCGTCCGAGCGCCAGTCGGGCCTCCACGACGGCCACGTCGAACAGTTGCCGCCATGCTCCATTGCGTTCGAGGTGCGCGGCCAGCCGGTGCACCATCCCCCCGATCGCTGCGTGGTTCGGCATCGCCCCGAGCTGCACGAGTCGCTCGACGGTGGTGGCCCAGCGCACCCGGTTGAGGCTTCGATCCGCCACCTCATCGATGGTGGGCAAGTGCTCGATCGCCTCGTCGGCCCGGCCGATTTGGCTGAGCACGTCGGCGCGAAACAACGACATCTCGGCCCGACTGCGCTCCGGGTCTGATCCGGGGTGCGGTCGGTGATCGATGTCGTCGATGAGGGCAAGCGCATCGTCGAGCTTCCCGAGACCGATGAGCACCACCACCTTGCGCTGCTCGAAGCTCAATGACAGGCGTTCCCCCGCATGCACCAGCGCCGCCTCCTGGCGCTCGACCAACTGCTCTGCTTCGTCGAGCCGACCGGCATCCACCAACCCGCCGAGCCATTCGCAACTGAGGCATTCGAAACACGCCCAGTGCGGATCGATACGACCGATGGTCTCCGACGCCACCGCGATCCGCTCGTCGGCGTACCCGACACCATCGGTGTTGCCGTAGACGATGCAGAGGTCCTGGGTGACGCACACCGTCTGCGGACAAGCCTTGCTCTGGTCGCGATTGGAAAACTCGAACAACTCGGTGGCCTCGCGGACCGCCGTCGCTCCCCGATCGTCGGCATGCCACGCCTGGAGCCTCCAGTGACGGGCGTACACCTCCAGCCACGGCAACTCCAGCGTGCGAGCGGCAGCGACCAGTTCGACGGCGGCGGCCTCGGCTCGCACCACATCGCCGCGCACGGCGCTGTGGCAGACGGCATCAACCATCTCGGCCAACTCCGGTCGCCCACCATCTCGGAGGTCGCGGCGTAGGTCCATGACCCACCGCCACACATCCATCAGCTGGGCGCCATGAGCATGCGATCGACCGTGGCGGCAATATCGCCCAACGCGTTGATGAGGTCGTCGCCGTCGGAGTGGTGGCTGCCGTCACTCCCCGTTCCCTGCTCCACACCGCCGGACACGAGCAGCACCTTCACCGACCGCAACAACCTCGCCGCATGCGCCGCCCGTTCTGGCACCGTGCCGTCGGTGCCGTCGGTGCCGTCGGTG
>Ga0105047_10002387_pt1 | contig 33524 bp, 27 predicted proteins | sample MAT04_FD_78384 | JGI IMG/M metagenome (GOLD analysis project Ga0105047, IMG submission 78384) | Freshwater microbial communities from Lake Fryxell liftoff mats and glacier meltwater in Antarctica - MAT-04 (megahit assembly) | ecosystem: Environmental > Aquatic > Freshwater > Ice > Liftoff... | reverse complement strand
CTGGCTGTTAGCGAACTGACGCGCGTGCCATGGATGACGATGGTCGGTGGATTGGTGCCGGCCGGATGCGCAAAGCGAAGCTTGGCCGCGTGGCCGTTGACCATCGGCGGCTGGAACGCTTCGTAAGCGATCTCCAAGGCCTTGGTGAGATCCGACGTGGTCAGCTCTCGGGTGGTCGAGGCGTGGACCTTATGGATTGCCCGAAACAACTCGCGCAGACCGGAGCCGTGTTTTGCCGAAATATTGACGATAGGCGCGAACTCGACGAACGCGAGTTTGCGCTCGAGATCGCGCTCGCACTGTTCCCGCTGGTCGCGGCTCAAGCCGTCCCATTTGTTGACCGCGACAAGCAACCCTCTTCCGGAGGTGAGCACATGACCCAGCACAGTCGCATCCTGATCGGTGACGCCCTCGCTTCCGTCGAGCATGACGACCACCAGTTGGCTGGATTCGATCGCTTGCAGCGTCTTGAGAATTGAGAACTTCTCTATGGTTTCCTCAACCCGCGCACGCCGACGAATGCCGGCGGTATCAATCAATCGATAGCTGCGACCGTCCCGTTCGAGGTCAACGGAAATGGCGTCGCGGGTGGTACCAGCTACTTCGGAGGCGATAACGCGCTCTTCGCCAAGCAAACGATTGACCAAGGTGGACTTGCCGACATTGGGGCGGCCGACAATGGCAAGACGCAACCGCTTGGGATCGTAATCGTCAGCGAATCCACCTTCCGTCGCGGCGGGCAAATGTTCAAGCACGGTCGCCAGCAACTGCTGGATGCCACGATTTTGCACCGCCGCTATCGCAAGTGCCGGCTGCAACCCGGTACGAGAAAACTCTGCAAGCGACTGCTGCGGATCGACACCATCGGTCTTGTTGATGACCAGCATCGCCGGCTTGCCACCGCGTCGCAGACTGCGCAGTATCTCGTTGTCGCCTGCGGTAAGCCCGTCGCGCGCATCGACCACAAAAAGAATCAGATCAGCCTCTTGAATGGCGACCTCGGCCTGCACCGCAGTGGCTCCAGCCAGACCTTCCACCTCACCAGTAAGCCCACCGGTATCGACCACCATGAACGGCCGCTCGTTGAGTCGGCAAACGCCATACTTGCGATCACGGGTGACACCCGGCTGATCTACAACGAGCGCGTCCCGACTATGTGTCAACGCATTGAACAGCGTCGACTTGCCCACATTGGGGCGACCTACCAACGCAACCAGCGGAAGCATGGATTCCTACCGAGTGATCGCGCCCTAAGGCGCTGTGCGGTAAGCGGCAAGTTCGCCGTCAGTGGTGACAGCGTAAACCGTGTCACCGACGACTTGCGGCGTCGCCCTAAAGGGTTTGCGCGCTACCCGTTCACGCGCGGCGATTGCCCCTGAGTCCAGGGTCAACCAGTGCAAATAGCCGTCAAAGTCACCCACAACGACGTGCGTGCCGACAATGCCAGGCGTCGTCAATGAGCGGTGCGCCAAACCATCCTGACGCCACTGCGAGGCACCCGTGGCTCTGTCCAATGCCCATACAGTGCCCGCAGCGTCGCTGACAAGGATGCGGCCTTCGGCCAGTGCAACACCGCCATACACCGACATGTCACGCGTCCATAGCGTCCGCCCGCTGCCGGCATCCAACGAAACCACATGACTTCCGAAAGCGGCGACAAACACTTCAGAACCTGACGCGACGATATCGCCGTCAATATCGACAATCCGTTCAAGCTCAGTCTTGCCCTCGCCTTCCGCAATGCTTTGCTCCCAGATGACACCGCCATCTTCCAACTTCAGCGCAACGACGGTGCCACCGTCATAGCCGATGTAAACCGAACCGTTGTCGATCACTGGTCGCGCATTGCCTCGCAGTGTCAACTGCGGCAAACCGCGGTCGTACACCCAGCGCCGCTCGCCAGTGGTAATCGCAAACGCAAACACACGCCCATCGATCGCACGCACGATCGTTAGGCCACGCGCAACCGCCGGTGTGCTGATGACTTCGGACGAGACTTCAGCGCGCCAGCGCTCGCTTCCGCTGTCGGGGTTGTAAGCGACCACTTGGCCATCCAGCGTACCGACGACCAAGGTACCCTCGGCCACTGCAGGGCCACCGGACCAACGAAGTTCGCTTTCCACTTCCCAAAGATTCTTCCCGCTGGCGGCGTCAACGGCCGTCAACAGACCATCTGGTGAGGCCGCAAAAACGCGCCCATCAGCGATGGCCGGTGCCTGTCGGAGGCTCAGCTTGCGCTCGCCATCTCCGATACCCGCAGACCACATCTTGGAAACATCGACGCTGGCCTCGAAGTCGGTCAACTCGGTCGGCGGCTCGATGTTCTCTTTGTTCGCTTTGCCCTTGAATATGCCGCAGCCACTGACCAGGACCAGCGACGCAATCACCAGCGACACAAGGCGCAGACTCATCATCAAGATTCCTTGCCGCTTGCGTCGACAACCGCATCAACTGGATCCACGACGGGCACTTTGCCACCGAGATCAACCAATTTCATTTCCACGAGACGGCGTGATGGCGCAGCCTCGTCAAGCGTTTCCAGCGCAGTCGTATAGGCTGTGCGCGCTGCATCCTCATTACCCATCGCCAGCAAAGCATCACCGCGCAAATCTTCGGCGACTCCCTGATACGAATCAGCGGGAAGCGCCTTGAGCGCGTCGAGTGCCGCCTGATGTTGCCCCGCACCCAACTGGGCGCGGGCCAAGCGCACTCTCGCCAAGCCAGCAAGCGCCGCGTCCGGCGCCATTTCGATTGCTTGCTTCAAGCTGGCAACCGCACCCTCACTTTCCCCGGCCTCAAGCAACTGATCGGCACGCGCCATTGCGGCAAAAGCAGCATATGGCGTGTCCGCGAAGTCTTTACTGAGTGACTGCGAGACGCTGTCGATCGTGTCTCTGTCTTTGCGCTCAACCGCTTCTACCAGCGCTTGGTACTGACTCGCCGCATCGATTCGATGTTCGACTTTGGAGCTGCCCCACCAATTCCAACCGAATATGCCAGCCAGCCCAATTGCAACGCCGCCGATGATGGCGCCGCCATTGTCGCGAAGCCACGCTCGTACGCGCTCGCTCTGTTCGTGTTCGTCCATCAAATCAATCGCCATGACAATCTCGCTGCGGGCGCGTGCACGCTAGGCTGCGCCGAAGGTTAGGAAGGATGGGGCGGCGAGGTGAGCCTCGCCTGAACCGCGTGGATTGAACCCGGTTTGATCAGCCGCCGCTGGGTTTCAACTCGCCGCCGGAGGATACCGCAAAGCGAGCCACATTGGCCCGCTGGAAAGGGGCCAGCTGCAGCGGCTGGCCATTTCGAATCACCTCGACAACGCTGGCGTTACCGAGTGCCACTTTGGCAACGCGCGCAGTTGGGTAGCGCTTTTCGCTGCCAGCGCGGACAACGCCAAACTCGAGTCGACGGCCGTCCTGATCGGTGATCTCAACCCAACTGTCGCCACGAAACCGCAGGAGCCAACCTTCGGCATCCGCTGTAGGTTCGACGGCGGCGGAGACGCCGCCAGACGTATCACCTCGCAATTCGCTGCGTGCACTCATGAACGGCGCGAAGGAGGCAACCACCGGCAAGTCGGATTCAGCAACAGCGGGTTTGGCAGCTCCCATCTTGTCAATGGCTGCAGCCAACTCTGCAGGCGGCCCAACGAACTCGGCCTCCAAAGGATCAGTCGCTCCAAGCTGCGCAGGCGGCGCGCCAGCCGGAAACGCGTCCAGCGAGCGGAGCGTCACCGGCTGCAAAGGCAAGCGCTCTTCGGTTGCCAGCCAGATCACTGGCACCACGATCGAAGCGGTCAACACAATGGATGCAGCTCGCCGCGCATAACGATCAACCAGAAAACGTCCGTGCGACACCTGCGAAGCGCTTTGCAACTGCGGTGCCGGATCCACTTGGCTCTGCATCGCATTAGCGACAACGACGATTGGCAAGCCAACCAAACGGGCATAACTGGTCAGGTAGCCGCGCGCATACACAGCCGCACCAAGCCGATCAAAATCGTCGCGCTCAATTGCTTCAATGAGCGTCACCGAGACCCGCAACTTGGTGGCTGCTTCCGCCGCGCTCAACCCCAACGCTTCGCGACCTGCGCGCAGACGCGCACCGAGCGAACTAATTGTGGTGGCGAGCGTCACGGCGGGTAGATCAGAACTCATGACGAAGGCGTTCCTTCAGATTCGGTGGCAGGCGTGTACTGGGGGAAGTCGCGAGCCAATCGGCTGCGATAGCTCGCCGCACCTTCTGCATTGCCCAACCTGTCTTCGATCAAGGCACCAAGGTCCAGCGCTTCTGCGCTGGCCGCTTCGGCATTGGCCTCGTAACGCTGCAGAAAAGCGCGCGCCCGCAAAAGATCCTTTTTCTGCAGATGAATTCGCGCCAACTCAAATAGCGCCGCCGAGTTCTTCGGTTGCAACTCGATCGATTGCCGCAAAAACGCCTCGGCGCGGTCAATTCGCCCGGCCTTCATTGCACATACGCCGGCGTTGGTACTGGCGACTGCGGGTGTCCGGTAGAACGGGTCTTCGAGCGCGCGTTGAAAATAAGGATCGGCCTCCTCAAAGCGTCCAACGCTGCAAAGAAAGGCACCGTAATTGTTGTTTACCGAACCATCCTCTGGTTTCAACTTGGTGGCCTTGAGATAAAAATCCTCTGCCGCCTTGGGTCGATTGATGCGTTCACTCAGGACCGCCATCAAGGTATGCGCGTCCACTGAACGGGGGTCAAGCTCAAGGGCACGTTTCAATTTGTCGCGCGCTGTTTCCAGCTCACCTTCAGACAAATACCCCTGCCCAAGCTTGACTTGCAGGGCCGCCGCATCTTCGGCTGCCTGATTCTTGTTGCGCAGCTTGGAGTTGTCAGCGCCACCGCCACCAGCGCAACTGGCCAGTCCAATAAACGCCGAAAAAACAAGCGCAGCGATGCGCGATTCAGGCTGCATCGGGAACGTCCTGCGGCGAGGTGCCTGCCGCCTCAAGCTTGCGCTTGAAGTCTGCTTGACGGCGGGTGCGGTCCATCACCTGCCCTTTCAGCTGCCCACACGCGGCGTCAATATCGTCGCCCCGCGTTCGCCTCACCGTGGTCATGACGCCAGCGTCCAGCAAAATTGTTTGGAAAGCACGAATGTCGGTTTCGGTGGAACGCTCAAAGCGGGTTCCAGTGAAAGGATTGAACGGAATGAGATTCACCTTGGCCGGCAAGCGCCGCATCAACTTAACCAGCTGTCTGGCGAGTTCGGGGCGATCATTGACGCCTTTCATCATCGTGTACTCGAAGGTCACCGACTCGCGCTTTTTGCGTTCCGCATAGCGCGCGCACGCGGCCAACAGCTCGGCGATGGGGTATTTCTTGTTGAGGGGAACCAACTCGCTGCGCAATTCATCGTTGGGAGCGTGTAGCGACACCGCCAGCGATACATCGCTTTCCACTGCCAGACGATCAATCATCGGCACCAGCCCTGCGGTGGAAAGTGTCACTCGCTTGTTGGCAAGCCCCAGCCCGAGGTCGTCCCGCATCACGCTCATCGCGGTGACCACGTTGTCGAAGTTAAGCAGCGGCTCGCCCATTCCCATCATCACGACGTTGGTGAGCTTTCGTTGCCTGTGCGGGACATTGCCCAAGTGCTTTGCCGCTACCCACACCTGCCCCACGATCTCAGCCACGCTCAGGTTTCGATTGAAACCCTGTGTCGCCGTCGAGCAAAACTGGCAGTTGAGGCCGCAACCGACTTGGCTCGACACACACAAGGTGCCGCGGCCTTTGTCGGGAATGAACACCGCCTCAATGGCATTGCTGCGGTCCATCCCAAGCAGCCACTTGTGTGTGCCATCAATGGAAGGCTTCTCGAACACAATTGACGGCGGCACGACTTCGGCAGCCGACTCCAACTTCTCCCGCAACGGCTTGCCGAGATCAGTCATCAAGCCAAAGTCAGTGATCTGCCGGTGGTAAATCCACTTCATTACCTGATGCGCGCGAAACCGTTGCTCACCCAAAACGTCAGCAAAGAAGCGCTCCAACCCGACACGATCCAAGGCGAGCAGATTCTGCCTGCCGCTCGCGCCGGTTATTGCTGACCCTCCAACCGCCGACAGGTCCCGTTTGAGCACCACACCGGCAGTCGCAAGCTCCGACTCTACGCCTTCGCTCAAGGGAATCTGATCGGCGTGGGCATCGGCAGGCATCATCGACGTAGGCTCCGCTTATCGCGGGCACAACTCCGTCGCAGAGAAGAAATAGGCCGCTTCAATCGCCGCATTTTCCTGCGAATCCGAGCCATGCACCGCATTCGCATCGATCGATGAAGCGAAGTCGGCACGGATGGTTCCGGGAGCTGCGTCCTTCGGGTTGGTGGCTCCCATCAGCTCACGATTCAAACCCACCGCGTTTTCGCCTTCGAGCACCTGAATCATGACCGGACCGGAGATCATGAAATCAACCAATGCCGCGAAGAAGGGCCGCTCACGATGAACAGCGTAGAAGCCTTCCGCTTCCTTCTTCGACAGGTGCTTCATCTTCGCCGCGACGACCGTGAGGCCAGCTTTCTCAAAACGGGCGTAGATTTCGCCAATGACGTTCTTGCCGACAGCGTCCGGCTTGATGATGGAAATCGTGCGCTCCAGCGCCATAAAAACTCCAGAATAAAATCGGCAAATGTCAAGAAATTGTGTCAGTCACCGTGATGGACAAGTGATGACAGGGGAAGTAATCCCGCCGAGAGTAGCATTCAACCGCTCGGAAAGACAGGGAAAAGCAGCCGGTAGTAAGCCATTTGATTGCATCCCGCACGCTCAAAACGGGTGGTCCAGACGCCGTGAATCGGATAGCCCGGCTGACTCCCTTGCGTTGACGAATCGATGTGGGTGGGCGTATCGTCGGCCTTTCAAACACTCGTTTGAACTGCCTTGACGACACCGCACTTTTCCACCAAAGAACGCATCCTCACTGCGGCGGAGCGCTTGTTTGCCGAGCGTGGCTTTGCTGAGACTTCCCTGCGCGAAGTGACCAGCCGGGCCGACGTCAATCTGGCAGCGGTGAATTATCACTTCGGCTCGAAGAGCAATCTGGTCAACGAAGTGTTTCGGCGCCGATTGGATGACTTGAGTGCACGCCGGATCGAAGCCCTGAAGGCAGCCGAAGCGAATCACGCAGGCTCTTTGGACCAAGTGCTTGCCGCATTCATCGAACCGGCGCTTGCGTTAAGTCTTGATCGTCAGGGCGGCTCCGCATTTGTTCGCGTGATCGCGCGCGCATACGCTGAGAAAGACGACAGCTTGCGCAAATTTCTTTCGGACAACTACGGCCACGTGATGCGCGATTTCGCACGCGCGATTGCGGTCTGCCTGCCAAACCTTTCACGCGAGCAACTGTACTGGCGCCTCGACTTCCTGGCGGGGGCGCTCACTTATGCAATGGCCGATTTTGGGCAGATCAAGCGCCCCGGCAACGTCAGCGAAAAAACGCACTGCGAGCGTGCGGCTGCGGAACTCATTCGATTCACCGCTGGCGGATTGCGAGCCAGCTAATCGCCTACAACGCACGCTCGCTTTCCCCTCATAACTTCAGCCACTGGACTCACTCCATGTCAGACACTCTCCGAATCCGCAAAGTCGCCGTACTTGGCGCCGGCGTCATGGGCGCACAGATCGCAGCACATCTGGTCAACGCCAGCGTCGACACTGTGCTGTTTGATCTGGCCGCAAAAGACGGCGACCCGAACGGCGTCGTCAATCGCGCCATTGCGGGACTCGGCAAAATGTCGCCCTCGCCTTTTGCATCAAAGTCGCTGGCCGACTGCATTGTGGCGGCGAACTACGACCAGCACCTCGCGATGCTCTCAGAGTGCGACTTGATCATCGAAGCCATCGCCGAACGGATGGATTGGAAGCTTGAGTTGTACCGCAAAATCACCCCGCACATCGCCGCGCACGCCGTGGTTGCTTCAAACACGTCGGGACTTTCAATCAATGCGATGGCCGACGCGCTGCCTGACTCGATCAAACCCCGCTTCTGCGGCGTGCATTTTTTCAACCCGCCTCGCTACATGCATCTGGCCGAACTGATTCCCTGCCGCGGGACCGACGTTTTGGTGCTGCAGGGATTGGAGGCGTTTCTGACCAGCACGCTGGGCAAAGGCGTTGTCTACGCCAAGGACACTCCCAACTTCATCGGCAATCGCATCGGTGTGTTCTCGATTCTCTCCACCATTCATCACACGCAAGCATTCGGGTTGGGTTTTGACGAAGTCGATGCTTTGACCGGCCCGCTGCTGGGCAGGCCGAAATCAGCGACTTATCGAACTTCGGACGTGGTCGGACTCGACACCATGGCGCACGTCATCAAGACCATGGCCGACACCCTGCCAGACGATCCGTGGCATGGCTACTTCAAAGCACCTGATTGGCACAAGGCGCTGATTGCGAAGGGCGCGTTGGGACAAAAGACTGGCGCTGGCATTTTCACCAAGCGCGGCAAGGATATCGTCGTGCTCGATCTCGCCAAGCAGGACTACCGGCCGGCGACCGCGGTCGCTGCACCCGAAGTGCTGGAAATCCTCAAACTCAAGAATCCCGCTGAGAAGTTTGCTCGCCTGCGCGCCAGTGAACATGCGCAGGCGCAGTTCCTGTGGGCCATGTTTCGTGACCTGTTCCACTACAGCGCCTACCACTTGGAGTCTATCGCCGACACCGCGCGCGACGTAGACCTCGCCATTCGCTGGGGTTATGGCTGGGCCATGGGACCGTTCGAGACGTGGCAAGCAGCAGGCTGGAACGAAGTCATTGGCTGGATCAACGCTGATATCGCGGCCGCCAAGTCGATGAGCAATGCGCCTCTGCCAGCGTGGGTCAGCGACGGACGCCAAGGCGTGCATTCGGCAGAGGGCAGTTTCAGTCCCGCAAGTGGCAAGCAGACTCCACGCTCTGATTTGGCTGTCTATCAGCGCCAGCGCTTTCCCGACCCGGTTTTGGGTGAGCGTCCCGCAACCGGCACAACGGTGTTTGAAACCGATGCCGTGCGCTGTTGGACTGATGGCGACGGCGTCGCAGTTCTTGGATTCAAGACCAAGTTGAATACCGTCAATGACGGTGTGCTGGCGGGCATCCAGCAAGCAGTAGATGTCGCCGAGCGCGAGTTCAAGGGTCTGGTTCTGTGGCAAGCCAAGGAGCCGTTCTCGGCAGGTGCCGACTTGTCTGGCGCGATGGGCTCGCTGCAAGCCGGCAAGATCGCAGAGTTCGAAGCCATGGTGGCCACCTTTCAGGCCACCAGTCAGTGCATCAAGTATTCGACGGTTCCGGTCGTCGCTGCCGTGCGCGGTATGGCGTTTGGCGGCGGCTGCGAATTCCAGATGCACTCCGCGCGCACGGTGGCGGCGCTGGAGAGCTACATCGGTCTGGTCGAAGCTGGCGTCGGTCTGCTGCCTGCGGGTGGCGGCCTGAAGGAAATCGCGGTGCGGGCCGCCAATAGCGTCGGCCCGGGCGGCGATGTGTTTGCTGGTTTGAAGGTCTACTTTGAAACGATTGCTATGGCCAAAGTCAGCAGTTCTGCACTTGAGGCCAAAGACATGCGTCTGCTTCGCAGTGACGACATCGTGGTCTTCCATGCTCACGAGTTGCTGCACGTCGCGCGCCGACAAGCCTTGGCAATGGCCGAATGCGGATATCGCCCACCGCTGCCGGCTCGGCGCATTCCGGTCGCCGGTGATGTGGGTATCGCCACCTTCAAGATGATGCTGATAAACATGCTGGAAGGTGGCTTCGTTTCTGAGCACGACATGGAAGTTGCCACCCGGATTGCCACCGTCCTTTGCGGCGGCGAAGTTGATCGCGGCTCGCTGGTGGATGAAGAGTGGTTGCTGCGACTGGAGCGCGAGCACTTTGTCGCCTTGGCGCAGATGCCGAAAACACAGGCGCGGATCATGCATACGTTGACGACGGGGAAGCCGCTGAGGAATTAGCAGCTCCAAGAGCGGGGCTGGGGGCTGGTGGCTGGGGGCTGGGGTGCGATTACATACACTCGTCCAACTGCCAAAACCTGCGCCCCATCCCCCAGATCCCAGCCCCCAACCCCGCCTTTCCACCCTTCAAGGACATCCCCATGACACAACGCCAGATTCAGGACGCTTACATCGTCGCGGCTACCCGCACGCCCGTGGGCAAGGCACCCAAGGGTCAGTTCCGCAATACCCGACCCGACGAAATGCTGGCGCATGTGTTGCGCGCCGTGGTTGCACAAACGCCGGGGATCGACCTTGGCCGAATTGACGACGCTATCATCGGCTGTGCCATGCCGGAGGGCGAGCAAGGCATGAACGTGGCGCGTATCGGTGTGTTGCTGGCGGGCTTGCCGAATACCGTCGCCGCGCAAACAGTGAACCGGTTTTGCTCATCGGGGCTGCAAGCGGTTGCGCTTGCCGCTGATCGCATTCGTTTGGGCGAAGCCGATCTGGTCTTGGCCGGTGGCACCGAGTCGATGTCGATGGTTCCGATGATGGGCAACAAGGTCGCGATGAGTCCGAAGGTGTTTTCTGACGACAACGTCGCGATCGCCTATGGCATGGGCATTACTGCCGAGAAGGTGGCCGAAGAGTGGAAGATCAGCCGCGAGGCACAAGACGCATTTGCTTACGCCTCGCACCAGAAGGCGCTCGCCGCGCAGGCAAACGGGCACTTTCGGGCCGAGATAACCCCGTATCAGGTGACCTCGCGGCAACCGGATATCGGCGGCAACGTGGTGCGCCTGCGCGAGATGATGATCGAGACCGATGAAGGACCACGCGCCGATACTTCGCTCGATGGTCTGGCCAAATTGCGGCCGGTGTTCCGCATGGGCGGCAGCGTTACCGCCGGCAACAGCTCGCAGATGTCGGATGGTGCGGCTGGCGTATTGCTCGCGTCAGAGCAGGCAATCAAGGACTACGGCTTGACGCCGTTGGCCCGTTTTGTCGGGTTTGCGGTAGCTGGTGTGCGCCCGGAAGTCATGGGTATTGGTCCGATTGCAGCGATCCCGAAGGTGCTCAAGCAAGCGGGTCTGAGCCACGAACAACTCGACTGGATCGAACTCAACGAAGCTTTTGCAGCGCAGGCGTTGGCTGTGATCAATACCTGCGGACTGGATGCCAGCAAGATCAATCCGCTCGGCGGCGCCATTGCGCTCGGTCATCCGCTGGGAGCGACAGGTGCCATTCGCATCGCCACCATCGTGCACGGACTACGCCGGCAAAAGCAGAAGTACGGCATGGTGACCATGTGCATCGGCACTGGCATGGGTGCAGCGGGGATTATTGAGGCGCTCTAATCAGGTCGAAAACAATCAGGCGGCTTGCGGTTGAGAATTGCCACAAGCCGTTTGAAACGAAGCGTCTTCGCTACTTACCCGACTTCAGCAAGTGCCGCCCGCATGTAAGCACGTGCGTCATCGGCGAGGTCGTCATGATCGAGCGCAAAGCGAATCGTTGCTTCTACAAGTCCAATCCGGCTGCCGCAATCAAAACGACGGCCGGCGAAGCGATAGGCAAGCAGTGGGCTGTGTTGACTGAGACCGGCGATAGCATCGGTCAGCTGGATTTCGCCGCCTTTGCCGGGCTTGGTCTGCTCCAGCAAGGCAAACACCTCCGGCCTCAACACGTACCGACCGACCACCGCCAAGGTGCTCGGTGCGACCTCGGGATGGGGTTTCTCGACCATGCCGAGGATACTGGCCGGGTTGGATTGGATGCCGCCGGTGTCAACGATGCCATAGCTCGCGGTCTGTTCCCGCGGCACGTCCTGGACCGCGATCACGCTGGCATTCTGGGCCTCGGCAACGTCGGCCATTTGCTTGAGCGCGCCTGGACCCTTGTTCCAGATCAGGTCATCTGGCAGTAGCACGGCGAAGGGTTCATTGCCGATCACCGGCTTGGCACACAGCACAGCATGACCAAGACCCAGCGCCTCGGCTTGGGTGACAAAAACCGCGCGCACATTGGCTGGCAGGACATCACGAATGAGCGCCAACAGCTCGGTTTTGCCTGCCTTCTCCAACTTCTGCTCAAGCTCGTAGGCTTTGTCGAAGTAGTCAGCCACAGCGTGCTTGTAGCGGTTTGTGACGAACACCAAGGTGTCGCAACCTGCCTCAATGGCTTCGTCCACTGCATATTGGATCAACGGTCGATCAATGATGGGAAGCATTTCCTTGGGCACCGTTTTGGTGGCCGGCAGAAAGCGGGTACCCAGACCCGCGACGGGAAATACAGCTTTGCGGATGCGCGTCATCGTTACAGCGTCCTTGCAGTGATAGATCGCTAGCCAGCGCGAGAAATGGAAACCACATCGGCGTCGGCTGTTGTTGAAGCCCGATACTCTGGCACCCAGTCACGGATGAGACGAGAAAGGGCGGGTTCATCAAAACGCATACTGGCTTGCCGCATTTGGCTCAACGCATTGTCAAACGTGCTGCGTTCAAGCGGTCGCGAACGCGCCAGCCAGATCTTCGGATGCGAGGTGAGTGCGTAGTCTTCCTGCGCGTGGAACAGTTCCTCAAACAACTTTTCGCCGGGCCGCAAGCCTGTATACACGATGCGCACATCCCGATCCGGGTGCTTGCCGGCAAGGTAGATCATTTGCTCGGCCAGATAGCGAATACGTACAGGCTCTCCCATATCCAGCGCGAATACTTCGCCGCCCTTTCCCAACGTCATCGCCTGCAGAATCAACTGGCAAGCTTCGGGGATGGTCATGAAGTAGCGGGTGATCTCGGGATGAGTGACGGTCAGCGGGCCACCACGACGAATCTGTTCTCGAAAAAGCGGGACCACGCTGCCGGCGGAGTCCAATACATTGCCAAAACGGACGGTGACAAATCGTGTTGTGCTGCCCTCCCCGGCTGCTTGGCAGGCGATCTCAGCCAAGCGCTTGCTGGCACCCATGACGTTGGCTGGGTTCACCGCTTTGTCCGTCGACACCAGCAGGAAACAATCCACGCCGTGGCGCACGCTGGCAGCGGCAACCGTTTGGGTGGCCAATACATTGTTGCGAATCGCTTCGCGCAATTGCCCTTCGAGCAAGGGCACGTGTTTGAACGCCGCGGCGTGAAACACCAACTGCGGTCGCACCCTTCCAAACACCCGCTCGCAGACAACAGCATCGCCGGCATCACCCAGCACGCAACTCAACACGAGGTCAGGAAACTCTTCGCGCAACTGCTGTTCGACCCGATATAAATTGAATTCTGAAAGGTCGAGCACGGTGAGCGACTCGACACCGAGGCGCGCCACCTGCCGGCAAAGCTCGGCACCGATTGAGCCACCACCCCCGGTTACCAGCGCGCGCCGCCCGGCCAGTGCAATGCGTATCGCTGACCAGTCCAACGAAACCGGATCACGACCCAGCAGATCTTCGATCGCGACCTCCTTGAGTTCATTGAAGCTGGAACGACCTTCAACAATATCGCGCAGGTGCGGCACCGTTCGAAACGGAAGCGCGGTTGCCTCGCACAACTCAACCACGCGCTGCATTTGCAGATTGCTGGCAGTAGGCATGGCGATCAACAGCATCTGCGCGGCCGATTCGCGCGCCACCTCCTGCATCCTGTCCAACCCACCCAGCACTGGCACGCCATGCAACTTGGCCCCGCGCAGCGCGCGGTTGTCATCGAGAAACCCGACAGGACGAAAACGTTCCTCGCGCTTGAGATCGCGCACCAGCGCCTCTCCTGCCCGCCCTGCACCAAGAATCAGGACTCGCCGCGGTGGCGCAAGTGGTCCAGCGCCATAGCGACTGTCTTTCCAGAAGCGGTACAGCAGCCGTGGTGCTCCCAGAAACAGCAGCAATGCCAGCGGATAAAACACCAGCACCGAGCGCGGCACGCCCTCGAGTCGACTGAACAGAAACAAGGCCAAGCTGATCGCCAATGCGCCAAACACACCCGCGCGCGCAATGTTCCAAAGGTCAGGAAGGCTCGCAAATCGCCACAGTCCGCGATACAACCCCGTCCACCAAAGCACCAACCCTTGCGCCCCCAGCACCAACGGCAATTCCGTTGCCAGCAGGGAAATCGGCGGCGCATCCGGCTGAAAACTGTAGCGCACCAGGTTCATCACATACCAGGCAAGCCAGACCATCGCGAGATCGTGCAGGACGACCGCGATACGCGGATGAACCCGAGCAACGAGTCGGCCAAATGGCATTAGTCCGGGGTCCTTGCCGGTGTAGTCGAACGAGCCAAAGAGAGCGGAGCCTGGCGCCGCATTTGTCGCCGTAGTCCCAGCCGGGTGCCGACCCATAGCCCCGTACCGCTGCCTAGGACTGCCGCGAAAGCGGCAAGTTCGGGCAACCATCCAGCCATCGAAATCAACACCACCGGAACTGCGAAAAGCAGTGTCCAAGCCAGATACAGGTAGGCGACCTGCGGATGCGACCAGCCGCTCCGCAACAGCCATTGGTAGAGGTGTGAGCGATGTGCGGACATCCAGCGTCGCCTGCTGAGGATGCGCATTGACAAAGTAAGACCTGGGTCCAGCCACAGCGCCGAACTCAAGGCCAAAAGCAGCCATCCGTTGATGCTGCCATCGACGAAGGCATGCAAACCCAGCGCAGCGATCAAGAAACCCATTGCGCCACTGCCGACATCGCCTAGGAAAATCTGCGCCTGTGGAAAGTTGAATGGTAGAAATCCCGCAGCAGTGGCCACCAGCAACGCTGCGAGCAGCGCCAACGGGACATTGCCCGCAACGATCGCGAGCAACATCAAAACCGCCGCAAGCGCCATCGTTTGAATGGTCAGCATGCCGTTACTGCCATCCATGAAGTTGCTGAAGTTGATCGCCGTCATCACAACGATCACGCTGATGATCGACATCAACCAATGCCAGCCGCTTTGTGGGATTCCCTGCATGCTGATGGTGAACAGGACGGACGCGAGAGCGTGCACAACAAGTCGGCGCGAAACCGATTGCGGCCGGTGATCATCCACGTAGCCAATGCCTGCGACCAGGATCAGCCCGACCGCCAGTCCCCAGGCAGACTTCACCGGCACCATTGCAAAAAACGCCAGGACTTTCAGGCCAGCCAGAAAGGCGATGACGACTCCGATCCCGCCACCCCTTGCTGTCACCTTGCCATGGCTACGACGAACGCCAGGCTGATCGAGCAATCCCTGGGTGCTGCTGTAGCGAAGTGCCGCCAAGACCAGCAATGCTGAGAAAGCGAAACCGCCAATCAACAAGGCGAGCCACAACGCGGATGAGGTTGCGCCCATCGCTATTCGCCGATTGGACCGTGGATGGGCTTGACTGTGTTCCAGTTCTTGCAGCTCGGGCACTGCCAATGATGAGCACGCGCGCCAAAACCACAGCGACCGCAGCGATACGCAGATGACCCGGCTACCAACTGGTCCGTGAGCTGCTTTAGCACCTGCAGCACGTCGCGTTCTTGCGGGCTGCTGTCGGCCATGCTGAGATCAATCAACAACCCTTGGCCGCGCACCGAAGGCCGTTGTCGCAAGTGTCTGACAAGGAATTCGACGGCCTCTTCGCGTCCACTCTCACGCTCGATCAAGCGTGTAAGCGCGAGCAGCGGCGACACACCCGGATGGCGCTCCATCATCTCGATCAAAAAAGCACGCGCGCGGTGCGACTCGTCGCGCCGCTCACATGCGGCCATCAGCGGCCCTATCACTTCCGGCAACATCTCTGGCTCATGCCGCGCAACCCGCTCAAAGGCGCGAATGGCTGCTTGATCGTTACCTGAAGTCACCTCGATCTGGCCGTCCAAAATTCCTGCTCGGACACAGTTTGGCTCTGCCTCAAAAGCCTGAGCCAAGCTTGCCCGTGCACCCGCAAGGTCGCCACGCTGGCGCGATTGCTCCACGCACTCGCAGTGGAATTGCGCCACCATCGGCCCGGTTCGCTCAGAAGTGGCCGCTTCAAAGCGCTCTGCGTGCTCGATCGCCTTTGGCCAGTCACGCTCTTGTTGATATATCGATATCAAGTGACGCAGTGCTTGTGGCGCTGAAGCTTCCAGCTTCACCAAGTCCGTGAACAGGGTTTCGGCGCGATCCAGCAGCCCAGCTCGCATGTAGTCTTCACCGAGTTCTAGCACCGCCTGAGTCTTCTGTTCTTCGGTAAGCCCGGTCCTAGCGATCAGGTTCTGATGAACGCGAATGGCGCGATCCACTTCGCCACGCCGACGAAACAAGTTACCCAAGGCGAAGTGGGTTTCGACGGTTTGTTTGTCGACCTCGGCGAGCTTGAGGAATACTTCAATGGCCTTGTCCGGCTGCTCGTTAAGCAGATAGTTCAGGCCGCGGAAATAGGTCGTTGAAAGCCGACTTACTTTGCGCCCAGTGTGCTGCGCGCTTCCACGGCGGCCTGCAAACCAACCTGACAGCGCGGCGACCGGCAGCAACAAAAACAGAAACAGCAGCGACAGCTCACTCACAGGGTCAGCTCATCATGCGTCGCGACAACCATCTGTTTTTCACGCGCGCGGGCTTCGCGTGCTTGCCGCGCAACCCGGCGGCTTAGCGGGAGCACAACTCCCGCCCACATGCAAAAGCCCCCTAAGGCGGCACCGCAAAGGGCGGCGAGCAACAGGCCAATGCCTAGCCGCAATTCAAAAGCAAAAAGATAGAAGTCAACCAGCACGGGCTCAGGATTGAGCGCGCCAAAAACGGCACCGCTGGCCATCACGATCAAACAGACAATCAGGTAGGCAATTCGCACCGGTCAGCCCCGCAGGAAATCATCAGCAACCAGCTTAGCGGAGGCAGGCTCTTTTGGCCTGCGTTGTGGTCGGTTGCGGCCAACGGGCCTTGCCCAGCGAGCTCTCTCGGCAACCCATCTTGTGAGCCACCGGACTCAGCAGCAACTAGCCACTTGCGCTGTTAACACGCTCGCGCAATTCTTTGCCCGGCTTGAAGTGCGGGACATGTTTGCCTGGCAAGGCAACCGAATCTCCAGTCTTGGGGTTGCGACCAATACGCGGCGGCCGAAAGTGCAGAGAGAAGCTTCCGAAGCCTCGAATCTCAATACGATCTCCATTGGCCAAGGCGTCTCCCATCTGATCAAGCATCGTCTTGACCGCAAGGTCAACGTCATCCGCTTTCAGATGCGCCTGACGCAGGGTCAGTGCCTCAATCAATTCCGACTTGGTCATGCGTGCTCAGGCTGGCGTGGACAGATTATGTGGTGGGGCCAAATCGGCGACCCGCAAAAGCGGGCCGCCGATCTGCATACCTTACTCGTACAACGCAAAGTCTGGCTAATGTTTACTCAGACTTGCCAAGCTGCTCACGCAGCAGCGCGCCGAGCTTGGTGGTGCCGCTGGCAGCGCTGGTGGCGTTGGCCGAGTACTCGTCCATCGTCTCACGCAGGTCGGCCTCGTCCTTGGCACGGATCGACAGCTGCAAAGTGCGACCCTTGCGATCCATTCCGATGAACTTCGCCTCAACCGCGTCACCCAGCTTCAAGTGCAGGCTGGCGTCTTCGATGCGCTCTTTGGCGATATCGGCAGCACGCACATAGCCCTCAATGCCATCGCCCAAGTCAATGGTTGCGCCCTTGGCGTCAACTTCTTTCACTGTGCCGTTGACGATGCTGCCTTTGGTGTTGGCCGCCATGTATTGGCCAAACGGGTCCTGCTCCAACTGCTTGACGCCCAGCGAAATGCGCTCGCGCTCGGGGTCAACCGCCAGTACCACGGCCTCAACCGTGTCGCCCTTCTTGAAGTTGCGCACGATGTCGTCGCCGGTCGCATTCCACGACACGTCTGACAGATGCACCAAGCCATCGATGCCGCCATCCAAGCCGACGAATACACCAAAGTCGGTGATCGACTTGATCTGGCCAGAAACCCGGTCACCCTTCTTGAAGTTGGAAGCAAACGCTTCCCAAGGGTTCTGCGCGCACTGCTTGATGCCGAGCGAAATGCGACGACGCTCTTCATCCACATCCAGCACCATGACTTCGACGTCGTCACCGACCTGCACCACCTTGGACGGATTGACGTTCTTGTTGGTCCAATCCATTTCCGACACGTGCACCAGACCTTCGACGCCCGGCTCGATCTCAACAAAACAACCGTAATCGGTGACGTTGCTAACCTTGCCAAAGATGCGGGTGTTGTTCGGGTAACGACGCGAGATGTTGTCCCACGGATCCTCACCCATCTGCTTCAGACCCAGGCTGACGCGATTGCGCTCGCGGTCAAACTTGAGCACGCGGACCTGCATTTCCTGACCGACTTCAACCACTTCGGACGGATGACGCACGCGCTTCCACGCCATATCGGTGATGTGTAGCAGGCCGTCGATGCCACCCAGGTCGACGAACGCGCCGTAATCGGTGAGGTTCTTGACCACGCCCGGCAGGATCGCGCCTTCGACCAAGCGCTCCATCAACTGCTCGCGCTCTTCCGAGTGCTCGCTCTCGACCACCGCGCGACGCGAAACCACCACGTTGTTGCGCTTGCGGTCGAGCTTGATGATCTTGAACTCGAGTTCCTTGCCTTCCAGGTAAACCGGATCGCGCACCGGCCGCACATCGACCAGCGAACCCGGCAGGAATGCACGAACCTCTTTGATGTCGACGGTGAAACCGCCCTTGACCTTGCCGCTGATCCGACCAATAACGGTGGCAGCTGCTTCCATTGCCTCTTCCAGCTCGTCCCACACCATCGAGCGCTTCGCTTTTTCGCGCGACAGCACGGTTTCGCCAAAGCCATTTTCGAGCGAATCAAGCGCGACTTTTACTTCATCGCCAACGCCGACATCGATTTCGCCGTCATCGTTGCGGAACTCTTCGATGCGGACGATGCCTTCGGTCTTGAGGCCGGCGTTGATGACGACGACGTCCGAACGGACCTCGACGACGATACCGGTAACGATGGAGCCGGGTTTGAGCTTGGCCAGTTTGGCTTCAGTCTGCTCGAACAGTTCGGCGAAACTCTCGGTCATGGGTTGGATTCCGGTTGAACGAACAGGTCACGACTGCGTATTGGCAGCGTGCGACCCACCACGTTGGCGGTGCGATGTGCACCTGATTAAAAAAACCGGCGATAAGCCGGGGCTATCCGCTACGCCAGACGGCGAGCGCAGTGCGCGGGTGGCTGCGTGAATCGCCTCAGCCGGCGCGGAGTGATTCCGGCAGCAGGGCAAGCACCCGATCAACGACGAGGTCGATCGGAACGCCAGTGGTATCAACCAAGACTGCGTCTTGCGCAGGCTTGAGCGGAGCCACCGAACGTTGGGCATCTCGGGCATCGCGCGCGAGAATCTCGCGCAGCAGACCACTGAGTGTAACGTCAAGCCCCTTTGCCTTCAACTGCTTATAACGCCTCTCGGCGCGCTCATCTGCACTTGCCGTCAGAAACACTTTGTAGGGCGCATCCGCAAAAATCACCGTCCCCATGTCGCGGCCGTCAGCCACCAGCCCCGGTAACCGCCGAAAATCACGTTGCCGCTGCACCAGCACCGCACGCACGCCCGGGATGGCAGCAATCGCTGAGGCAGCAGCACCCGCGGTTTCGGTACGCAGTTCGTCGGTGGCATCGATGCCATCCACGATGACAAGAGGCTCGCCCGCGCCATCGTCTCTGAACGCAACATGGGTGCGCTCAGCGAGACGAATCAAGGCATCGGGATCGCTTAGATCGACATCCTCCCAACCTGCAGCCACGCCGACGGCGCGGTAAAGCGCACCGGAATCCAGGAAATGCCAGCCAAGTCGCGCGGCCACATTGCGACTGATCGTGCCTTTGCCCGATCCGGACGGTCCATCGATGGTCAACACGGGAACAGCGATGTCAGGCACGGCTGACTGAGAACAATCGACTGAGATCATGGGGCCAATTGTAGCGGGCTCGGCCACGCTCAAGCATCCACCCCGCGCAAACTCGAAGCGCGTCGCTACCGATCATGCGCGGCTGCTGACCAGCCCGAATCCGGACTGCCGAGCCAATTGGTCAAAACCCGGGAACGACGTGGCCACGTTGTCGCAATCGAGAATCTCGACATCATTCTTGGAAAGCTGGCCTGCGATCGCAAAGCTCATGGCGATTCGATGGTCAGCGTGGCTCTCGACCACCCCGCCATTCAAGGTTCCGCCACGAATGACTGCCCCATCGGGACGCTCCTCAATGGACACGCCCAAGCGACCCAGGCCAGCGGCCATCGTCGCGATCCGATCCGACTCTTTCACCCGCAATTCGGCAGCGCCGCTGATGATGGTGTCGCCTTCGGCCAGAGCAGCGGCCACGAACAGCGCTGGCATCTCATCAATCATGTCTGCCACCAATCGCTCGGGCACCGCGACACCACGCAAACGCGCCGAACGCACGCGCACATCGGCAATCGGCTCGCCTTGTCGTTGCCGGGCATTCTCGATCTGAATGTCCGCCCCCATCAGCGTCAGTGCGCTAAGCAAGCCTGTCCGCCTTGGATGCACTCCAACGTCGCGCAACAACAATTCAGAGCCGGGAATCACGCTCGCCGCGACAATGAAGAAAGCGGCCGAGGAAAAATCTGCGGGCACCTCGATCTCTCGCGCCGTCAATTGACCGCCGCCGGTCAGGCGGGCGAAGCCTTCGCGATGCTCAACCTTCCAACCAAATGCCTGCAGCATGCGTTCGGTGTAGTCGCGGGTGGGGTGAGGTTCGACCACGGTGGTCTCGCCGGTGGCGTACAAGCCCGCCAACAACACCGCCGACTTTACTTGCGCACTCGCCACAGGGGTCGAATAGTGAATGCCCTGCAAGCGCTGACCGCCAGATATGCAAAGCGGCGGCGTTCCCGCGCTCGTTGTCAGAATTCTGGCGCCCATTCGCCCCAGTGGCTCGGTCACTCGCCGCATCGGCCGCCGTGACAGCGACTCATCGCCGATCAGTTGGCTATCAAAGGATTGACCGGCCAAAACGCCCGCCAGCAAGCGCATGCCGGTCCCGGCATTCCCGCAATCCAGGTCGGCGGCTGGTGCACGCAACCCGTGCAGCCCCACCCCGTCGACGATTTTCACTCCATCGGCGGCAGATTCGATCCGCACGCCCATCGCTCGGAACGCAGCAGCGGTGGCGAGTGTGTCCTCTCCCTCCAGAAAACCAGAAATCGTGCTGCGTCCCTCGGCCAACGACGCCAACATGATCGCGCGATGGGAAACCGACTTGTCACCCGGAACCCGCAACTCACCCCTTAACGCCTCGCCACGAGACGCGACGAAGCGCAGACCGCTCATCGCACCTTGTCCAACGCGTAAAGAAAACGATCGTTTTCCTCCGGTCGACCTACCGTAATGCGCAAACAACTGGCGAGGTCATAGCCTCCCATCGGCCGCAACACGACGCCCTCGGCCAGCAACGCCGCCTCAATACGTGCACAGCGTTGACCGAAATCGACCAGCACGAAGTTGCTCTGAGAGGGAGCAACGTTGAGCCCCCGCTTACGCAGTGCCTCGGTCAAGCGACGTCGCTCAGCCGCATTGCGCACGCGAACCGAGGACAAATGATAGCTGTCGCTCAAGGAGGCTTCAGCGGCAGCCAGCCCCAACAAATTGACGTTGAACGACTCGCGGATACGTTCCATTACCGCGACCAACGAGGGATGCGCCAACGCGTAACCCACGCGCAACCCCGCCAAGCCGTGGGCCTTTGAAAAAGTCCGCGTAACGATGAGATTCGGATATTCGCCTAGTAGATCGACCGCACTACCGATGCTTGGATCGTCAACGTATTCCGCGTAAGCCTCATCGACGACGACGAGCACCTGTGGCGGCAGCTTGCTTAGGAAATTCTCGAGCGCTTCCGCCGCGAACCAGGTTCCCGTGGGGTTATTGGGATTGGCGAGGTAAACCAAACGAACGCCGTGCTTGGCGGCCACCGCAATCGCGTCGAGGTCATGGCCGCGCGGCATCAGATCGTCCAGCGGCCTTGCCGGGGCCACAACCAAGCGCGCGCCTGCCGCCTGCGCGGCGAGTTGGTAAACCGCGAATGCGTAGCGTGACACCGCCACATCAGCACCCACGCCTGCAAATACTTGGGCAAATTGCATCAACAACTCATGCGAACCATTGCCCAGCAGCACCGACTCCGCTTCAACCCCATGCTTACGAGCCAACGCCCGCTTGAGGCCGCCGCCGAGCGGGTCTGGGTAGCGATACAGATTCGGCATCGCAGCGAAGATGGCATCTGCGACGCGCTCGCTGCAGCCCCAGCTGTTCTCATTCGAACCGAGCTCGACCAGCCCCTCGCGACCCTTACGCAAGGCAACCAGATCGTGGCCAGGGTCATAGGCACGCAGACCGCGAATACCCGGTCGGACGAGCCCGGCAAAGTCAGGGACAGTGGCGATCACAGCACCGCACAGGGATACGAGCCGAGCACCTTAACCTCTGAGGCAAACGCTTGCAGATCAGACAGCGCCGCGCGCACCGATGCATCCTCGATATGACCTTCAAAATCGATGAAGAACGCATAGCGCCACAGACCCTGATGCGCGGGTCGCGATTCGATGCGATTCATACTCAGCCCATGCTCGGCCAGTGGGCGCAAAATATTGAAAAGTGCACCGGGTTGATCTTTGACGTAGACGAGAATTGACGTCCGGTCGTGGCCACAGGCCGGAAACAATTCTCGACCAACCACCAGAAACCGGGTGGTGTTGTCCGGACGATCTTCGATGGGGCCAGCGATTGCCTTGAGACCATAGACATGGGCTGCGGACGATCCGGCAATCGCCGCCGCATCATCCGAACTGCGTGCCCGCCGCGCTGCTTCAGCATTGCTGCTGACCGCAATGCGTTCGGTCTTCGGCGCATTCTGTCGCAGCCAGGATTGGCATTGCGCCAGCGATTGCGGGTGCGAATACACGCGCTCGACGTCCTCAAGGCGACCGCTGCGCGACAGCAGATACTGGTGTACCCGCAACTCCACTTCGCCACAAATTTTCAGTGGCGATACCAGAAACATATCCAACGTCGACTGGATCGTGCCTTGCCCGGAGTTCTCCACAGGCACCACACCAAAGTCGGCATTGCCAGCGGCAACCTCCTGGAACACTTCCTCAATGCTGGCCAGCGGCAGGCCATGGGCGGAATGGCCGAAATGCTTGATCACCGCTTGCTGGGAAAATGTGCCCTCAGGACCAAGAAAACCGATCTTGAGCGGTTCTTGCTGGGCCAAGCATGCGGACATGATTTCGCGAAACAAACGCACCAGAACTTCGTCGCTCAAGGGGCCGTCATTGCAGTCAACGACCTTGCGCAGCACCTGCGCTTCACGCTCAGGACGGTAGTAGTCGATCGCCGCCTTCAGTGAACCTTTGGCGCGGCCCACTTGATGCGCCATTCGCGCGCGCTCACCGATCAACGCTTGAATCTCGCGGTCGATCCCGTCGATGCGCTGGCGCACCTCGCCCAAAGCCAAGGGTCCGGTCGCCGTATCGTCAGCGGCGACAACGGCGGTTTTCTTCGCGGACTTGGCTTTGGACTTGACGACCATCACACCACCCGCAGCGACAAAATGCCTTCCAGCGCAGTAATTCGCGCGAGGGCTGCCGCGTCCGCCGGCGCATCAATGTCAACCAGCGTGTAGGCGATCACACCCCTCGACGCATTGTGCATTTGCGCAATGTTCAAGCCCGCTTCGCCCAGCACCAAAGAAAGTTGTCCGATCATGCCGGGCCGGTTCTGGTTGGCAATACACAGCCGCACCGCACCTTCTCTTGCCATGCGAGTGGCTGGAAAATTGACCGAATTGGCGACATTGCCGTTCTCCAGAAAATCGCGCACCTGATCCACCACCATCACCGCACAGTTTTCTTCCGCTTCAAGCGTCGAAGCACCCAAATGAGGCAGATTGATCACCCGCGGGTGGCCGATCAGATCAACATTCGGGAAATCGGTGATGTAGCGACCAATGGTGCCGTCGCCCAGACCCTTGCGCAGAGTTTCGGCGTCAATGATGCCATCGCGAGCAAAATTGAGCAGCGCCACACCGCGCTTGGCCACCGTCAGGGCGGCATCACCGAAAATGCCGCGGGTGGCGTCGTTCAAAGGCACATGAAAGCTGATGAAATCGGCGGCGGCAAACAGTTCATTGAGGCTGCCGGCTTTGACGACATCGGCTGAAAGCTGCCATGCGCCATCCACCGTCATGTGCGGGTCAAACCCATACACCTGCATGCCGAGTGCGCGAGCCGCATTGGCAACGCGAACACCGATGGCACCCAGGCCGACCACGCCCAGCGTCTTGCCGGCGAGTTCGGTGCCTACAAAGCGCTTCTTCTCCGCTTCCATGGCGTGATGTGGATCCGCCACATCGCTCAAACCGGCCGAAAAGCCAAGCGCTTCGCCCAGGTTTCGTGACGACATCAACATGCCGGCGATCACCAACTCTTTCACCGCGTTGGCGTTCGCACCCGGCGCGTTGAATACGACCACGCCGCGGGCGCTCAACGTCTCGACTGGAATGTTGTTGGTACCGGCGCCCGCCCGACCGATGGCCTTCACGGACTCGGGAATGGTGAGCTTGTGCATGTCGGCCGAACGCAGCAGTACCGCATCGGGTTCGGCGAGGTCATTGCCAACCTGATAGCGATCCGCCGGCAGCCGGTCGAGTCCATTGCGAGAAATATTGTTGAGCGTTTGAATTTTGAACATACGTGGGTCCTACGGGTGGGGCCTCCCCCGGAATGCGGTGATGGTCGATGCCAGCTTGCCGCGAAAAATTCTTGCAGCTTTGACCTAGCCGCGGCGGCCGGCGAAATCGGCCATGAAATCAACCAACGCCTGCACGCCGGTAAGTGGCATCGCGTTATACAGCGACGCACGCATACCGCCGACGGCGCGATGGCCCTTTAGGGCGAGCAAGCCTGCAGCTTCCGACTCTTTCAGGAATGCAGCGTCCAAGGCTTCGTCCTTGAGGGTGAAAGGCACATTCATCCAGGAACGTGCGGCGGGCGCGACAGGGCTGCGATAGAACCCCCCGGAACCGTCAATGGCCGCGTACAGCGTTTCCGCCTTGATCCGATTTCGCTCGCCAATGGCAGCCAGGCCGCCTTCGGCCTTCAACCACTGGAAAACCAGGCCAGCCAAGTACCAGGAAAGTGTGGGCGGCGTATTCAGCATCGATCCCTCTTTCGCTTGTGCGGCGTAGCTCAGCACCTTCGCCTTGGGCTGGCCGGCGCGGGCGAGCAGGTCTCGACGAACGATCACCAGGACCAATCCCGAGGGCCCGATATTTTTTTGGGCGCCGGCGTAGATGACACCGAATCGAGAAACGTCGATTGGGCGAGACAAGATGGTGGAACTGAAATCAGCCACCAGCGGTACCTCAGCGGAATCTGGAATCTGGTGAAACTCAACACCGTGGATGGTTTCGTTGGGTGTGTAATGCAGGTAGGCAGCGGCTGGATCCACCGCCCAGCTTCCGTTGGCAGGCACGTCGGTGAAGCTGCCGGCTTCGGTAGAAGCAGCGACCCGCGCGTTGACGTAGGGAGCCGCTTCCGACACCGCTTTCTGGCCCCACGCACCGGTGACCAGATAGTCAGCCGCTTGCCCGGCTGAGGCAAGGTTGAGCGGAACCTGGGCGAAGTGCTGGGTGGCGCCCCCTTGCAGGAACAACACCGCGTAGTCAGCGGAAATGCCCATCAGCTCGCGCACATCGGCTTCCGCCGTTTCCGCCAACGCGATGAAGCTCTTGCTGCGATGGCTGATTTCCATCACTGAGGCGCGCTCGGCACCCCATTCAAGCATCTCGTCGCGAGCGCGTTCGAGCACGGGTTCGGGCAGCGCCGCAGGACCAGCACTGAAGTTGAAGGCACGCGTCATAGTGAGCTCCAAAAGTAAGCCGCCGACACTAGCATGATGCAGCGCAACACGAAAAGAGCGCGACCGTATCCGCTCATACGGATTGATTCTGGGCTTAGGCCTCGCGCGTCAGGCGCTCAGCAATCGCTCGAACGAATCGACGCTCAGCGCCGGCGAATACAGGTAGCCCTGACCCAAGGTACAGCCCAGCGACTGCAGCAGGTCGGCCTGTGCTTGCGACTCGACTCCTTCGGCAGTTAGGGTCAATCCAAGATCGCCGGCGAAGGCCACGATGGTGCGGACGATGGCTCGATGGCGTGGATTGGTTTCCATGTCGCGAACGAAACCGCGATCAATCTTTAGTGCATCGAATGGCGCCGACGCAAACGACTCGAGTGACGAATAACCGGTACCAAAGTCGTCGACGACCAAGCCGACCCCCAGCCCCTTGAGCGCTTCCAAAGCCCGTCGCGTGCGTTCGGCTTGCTCGCTGCCGCCGCGAAACACGGTCTCGGTCACTTCCAAGCTCAAGTTCGCGGGCGAGATACCACTGGCTTCAATGACCATGGCGACTTCGTCGATGAGCGTGGCACTTCCCATCTGTCGATCATCGAGATTGACGTTGAGCCGCAATCCCGCATACGCAGGATAGGTAATTTGCCAGGCAACGATCTGGTCGCATGCGGTCTCCAGCACCCAGCCATCGAGCTGCGCGATCAACCCCATCTCTTCGGCGACAGGCAAAAATTCGCCCGGCAAAAGCAGGCCGCGCTGAGGATGATTCCAGCGTACCAGCGCCTCGCAGCCAATGATCTGGGCGTCCGCCAAGCGCACCAAGGGCTGGTAGTGGACTTCAAACTGCCCCCCTCGCAGCGCTGCACGCAAGTCGCGTTCCAGCTCAAACCGGGTACGCGCCTCGCCGTGCATGGTGTCGTCGAACAAAACATAGCCAGCCTTTCCGGCGGCCTTGGCTCGATACATTGCGGTGTCAGCGTCGCGCAACAACTGCACGGAATTGCGGTACTCCGGGCGGCCCAGCACGATACCGATGCTGGCGCTGGAATAGGCAACTTGCTCACCAATCTCAAACGGCGCCTCGAACAGGTCTAGCACGCGGCGCGCAATCTCCCTTGCCCTGCCGCGATCACAGGCTCCGTGCGGCAGGATGGTGAACTCGTCACCACCGTAGCGTGCCACCAGCGCCTCGCCACTCAACGCCATGCTCATTTTCTCGGCAAGTGCGACCAGCAAGAGGTCACCTGCAGCATGACCGAGACTGTCGTTAACCAGCTTGAACCCATCAAGATCGAGAAACAGGACGGCGTATTCGTGCTGATCGCTGGCTCGCGCCTGCGCCAGCGAGTTTTCCAACGCCTGCTGGAACATTAACCGGTTGGGCAGGCCGGTAAGGGAGTCGTGGGTGGCATGAAAACGCAGTCTGCGCTCGGCCTCACGGTGGCGCGTGATGTCCAGGACCATGCCGGTCAGATGACCCACACCCTCGATATCAATCGGCGAGCAACTCACCCGCACCCAGAACCTGCTTCCATCCTTGCGCAAATAGCAACTCTCGAACTCAGCCGGCAGCGGCTCACCAGTTCGCAGCATCACCAGACGACGCTCGGATTCGGCAAGCTGTTCCGGTGCAATCAAATGGCGAAAGTTCATCGTGAGCAATGTCGGCTCGTCGTAACCGTACATCGCTGCCAGCGCATGGTTGACGTAAACGTAGTGATCACCAGAGGTGATGAACACGCCCACCTGACTGTGTTCCACCAGCGTCCGATAACGTGTTTCCGAGCGCGCCAACGCTTCTGTCAAGTCACGCTGACGGGTGACGTCGATGACCGATCCGGCAAACTCAAGTGCGGCGCCATCGGCTGAACTGATCACGCTGGCGTTGACGCTTGCCAACAGGCGTTCACCGCTAAGGGTTTTTAAAAGCACTTCGCGATCTCGAATCAAGCCATTGCGTGCGAGCTCCTCGAGCACATCCTTTCGTTGCGCAGAATTCTGATAGATGGATGCCATCGTCGGCAGACTCTCACGCATCTGCTCGAACTCGGAATACCCGAGCATGCCGAGCAATACCGGATTGACCTCCAGAATACGGCCGTCCGCATGGGTCTTGAACAGCCCGATGGGCGATCCCTCGAACAATTCCCGATAACAGCGCTCGGCCGCTTGCAGTGCTTGTTGCTGCGTATGTTCCTCAGTGACATCGCGCATCAAACCGGTGGATGCGATGGCTCCATCGAACATCACCGCGTGGGCGTGCACGGCAACGGTCACGTAGTGGCCAGCGCGGTGACGCATTCGAATCTCGTAACGATGAGGCTCGCCTGAGCCCTGTTCGCGCACGCGTCGCCGTGCGGCCTGAGCGGCAACGTCATCCGGGTGTACGAGCTCAATGTAGGGGCGACTGGTCAGATCGTGAGTAGAGCAGCCGAACATGTCGGCCATCGCCTGATTGCAAAAGCGGATGAGGCCGCCTTGAGTCAAAAACACGCCGTCACTGCAACTATCCACCAGCACTTTGTAAAGGGCCTCGGATTGCTTCAAGGCTGCTTCAGCCGCCAGCGCCTCGGTGATGTCCACCACCGAGCCCTCTTGCAAGGCAACCTGGCCGCGTTCATCGCGAACGGCGCGACAGTTTTCGCTCACCCAGATGACTGCGCCATCTCGACGCAGGATCTGACTGCGCTGCTGACTGTAAAAGCCATCGTCCTCGATCATGGCGCGAAGCGATTCACGTCGACCGGGCTGCACATACAAATCTGTCGCCTCGGTGGCCTGCAGCTTCAACATCTCTTGCGGTGATTCGAAACCCAGCAAGCGCGCCATCGCCGGATTGGCATCAATGAAGCCGCCACAGGGCAGACTTCGGTACAAGCCCTCCGCCGCCGCGTGGAACAATGCTTGGTAGTCCTGTCTAGGCGCCTTCCCGGTTGCGGAGCTTGCTTTTTCGACGCTGCGAATGCAGCAGAAGTAAAACGCCTCGTTGGCGTACTCGAAAGGTTCGCAGGTCAGCCGCCCGCTATCGATGCTGCCGTCACAATCAGCAGTTCGTACTGGCATGTCGACCACCAGATCGCCAGCTTGCAGGCGTGACCAGATGAGCGCTATGAGCTCAACATCTGGCCATAACCCACTATCGATCAGCCGCAACCCAACTAAATCGTTACGGGCATGCCCCAGCTGTTGCTCGAATGCCGGATTGACGTCGACGAACTCACTAGTGTCCGCGCGGACAACCGCCACCAAGGTCGAAGAATGTTTGAACGCTGAGGCAAATTGCATGCGCCTGTCGCATATCTCCATGGCGCGTGGAGCAGACCCACTGGCCTGCAAAGGGTCGCACCGCGCTCAGCGCGGCGCGTAAACCAGCAGCGCAGCGAGTCCTGCGCCAATAGCGGCAGCAACCAGAATCAGCCAGCCGTAGGAGAATCGTGAGGATTGATCGTTCTCGTCACTTTCGCCTGACCGCAAGGGGTTGCTCGTCGGCACCGGACGGGGCGTCGAACGAGCGGCAGGTTTCGGACGATCACCGCTTGCATTGCCAGCGTCGCTTGCTCTCACCGCCTGTAAGGTCTGGGTGCTTCCGGCGGCCATGCCGGGCACGATTGCAGCGGGCACACTGCCGCGTGGTGGCAAGCCGGGTGCCTCCAACACAAAACGATGGCCGTCGAACGCAATTTGGTCGCCGGGGTGCAAGACCGCGTCGCGCACCGCCACACCATTGACCACACTACCTTCTGCGGACCCGATGTTGCGCAACAGCACGCGTTCGCCGTAGATCTCAAGTGTGGCGTGGTGCTCGGCCAAGTCGGGGTCGTCAAGATGCACCTCAAGCCCGCTGCCACGCCCAATTCGCAAGGGGTCACAGAGATTGAAGCTGCGGCCAGAATAACTGCCGCTGACGCCGCGAAGCACCACGCGCGAGGCACCGGTGCGCTGCGCGGAGTCGGTCAGCGGCCGGCTATCCGCCGGCACCTTTGACTCGATTAGCACGTCGCGGTCAGGTTTGACCAGAACTTGCAAGCGCTCAAGGCTGACCACATCGCCCAGGCGCAGGAACGACATTTCGCGGACGGGCCGCGCATTGACGTGGACGTTGGCTGCCGGGTCGAGCACATTCAACAGGATCCCTCGCTGGGAATCCACACGGAAACTTGCGTGCTTTGCAGCCAGCCCAACCCCTGGGATGAGCACACGATTTCCGGGTGCGCCGCCCACGGTCAGCTCGCCATCTTCCAGCAGCACATCCGGGTGCTCGCCATTGGGAAAACTCAAGCGCATTCGTACACCCCCTCCCACTCCTGCGCGGACTCTAGCACCGGGCAATACAAAACGTGAAGCACGACATGAAAATGGGGCTTCGAAGAAAATGTCCCGGCGGTACACAATGCCCGCGCATCCTCTTCGATTGGAGACCGGCGTCATGCCCAGCATCGAGATTCGGCGTCAGCATAAAAAGCCCATGAAGGACGCGAGACACGCGGTCGAAAAGGTCGCCGAGAAGATCGCCGAGCGCTTTGATATCAAATACAACTGGCAAGGAAATACGCTGCATTTTGAACGCAGTGGCGTCAATGGGTACATTGCGCTCAGCAAAGGAGAAGTGCACGTAACCGCCAACCTGAGTTTCTTTCTTGGGGCGCTGAAAGGACCGATCGAGCGCGAAATTGATCGCCAGATCGAGCAGGAATTTGCCTGACCCTCGTTTTCAGCGAGCATCGGCCTCGGCTAACTTCAGCGCGCGCGAAACGGGTCGGGGTCGCCGGCAAATAACTTTTCCGAGACGCTGAGTTCGCGCGCGGCGATCTCGTTGACGAACGGCCCCGAACCGCCCAGCGCCCGAAACGCTTCGAATCCGCGCTCCAGAAAGCTTTGCAGCTCGGACAACCCCGCTGCGCGCGCAGGTATGCGCGACATGCGCAGCAGATGGCCAATCAAGGGTTTGGAGACTGTCCGATCCAAACTCTCACCGACACGCGTGATCAGACCGACTTGATGACCGCGCAGGCGTGGCAGCCCAGCGGCCCGGTACGCCTGCGCATACCGAAACAACTCAATGACTTCGCTGTCGCTATGCTTTACCAGCTGCTTGGTTACTCGCAGGTCAAAGGCATGACTCAAAGCTGACAACTCGATCGCATCGGCTGCCGCCGCCAGCAACTTCTCCGGCAACACCCTGCGCATGATCGGTAGCACGCGCTCGATGTTCTGATCGCGCACGCTGACGTCAAAGTCGCCATACAGATCAGACAAAAAAAATTCCGCAGCCTGTCGTTCTCGCGGCGACGCGAGAAAATCCGCAAAGCTGGCCCGAAGCCGCTTGGCTTGAAAGCGCTGCAACGCGAGCAGGACGGGATGCCTGTTCAGCGGCTCGAGCACAGGATCGCGATAGCGGCGGTTGGCGGCCAGCAGGTTGATCAGGCGGCGATCAAGAACGGGGTGACTCATGAGAGCCAGCCCGGATATTTCATGAATTCGCGCACTGCTGGCAAAGGGTATTGGCTGCGGAAAGGATTTTCTGGTGAAGCGCCGTATCGGACCATACCGCCGACTGAGGAAAATTCCTTGTGCGGCCAAGCGTCCAGCGAGGGCGTGTGCAATGTATGAAACATTCGGACTAACAGCCTGTCGGACGGGTGGTCGGGGCGAAAGTTTGCCTGCGTGAGCACAGACTGCAGCGGTTCGCCGGCCCTTGGCAGCACTATGGGCCATCAATTGGTGGGCGACCTACTTGAACACTGGGACCGCGCGGACGGATTTGCAACCCAGCCGGCCTAAGTCTCGCGGGCCGCCAACGTCGAAAGCAAGCTGCGCAGCTGGCCGCGCGGGTGAAACCCACTTGTCAACGATTGTGCACAGGATTCATCAGCAACAGACTGCGACCATGGTCTGGTTGCCGACGTTGTGCCGGCAGCTACAATCGGGCGTCGACTCTCGCGGAATGATCGAATGCTCTCTGTGCAGCCCGCTACCCGTCTCAAACCCAGCTCGGCAAGAGTGGGCGTCGCGATCGCCGGAGGTGGACCCGTCGGCGGCATGTACGAACTAGGCGTGCTGCGCGCGCTGGACGAAGCAATTGAAGGGCTCGACCTGACCAACCTCTCGGTTTACGTCGGCGTCAGTTCCGGTGCATTCATCGCTGCGGCCTTGGCCAATCGAATGAGCACGGCTGATATCACTCGGATTTTTGTCACCGAGAGCGCGCACGACGTCACCTTTCGACCCGAGAAGTTTCTGCGCCCGGCATTTCACGAATTTGCGTTGCGCTTGGCATCGGTTCCGCGCGTACTGTTCGGGTGGTGGCGTGACGTGCTGTTGGATCCTGCTGCCGCCACCGCCAATGACGCCATCAACCGACTCGGCGCACTGATTCCTACCGGTCTGTTTGACAATGAAGAAATCGGCCGCTTCCTGTCCGCCGCGTTCGGCGTGCATGGTCGAACCAACGACTTTCGTGAGTTGCGACGCAAGCTTTACGTGGTTGCAGTCGACCTCGATAGCGGCGAAACCATTTGTTTTGGCGAACGCGGTTGGGACGACGTCCCTATTTCGCGGGCGATTCAAGCCAGCTCGGCCTTACCTGGCCTGTATCCGCCAGTGACGATTCGCAATCGCCAGTTCGTCGATGGCGCACTGCGGCGAACGATGCATGCGTCAGTCGCGCTTGAACAAGGCATCGACATACTCATCGGTATCAACCCGCTAGTCCCGTTCGACGCCACGCAAGCGCGTGCAGAGGGGCGACCGCCAGCCAGCCTAGTCGAAGGCGGATTGCCCGCGGTGCTTTCGCAGACCTTTCGCACTTTGCTGCAATCCCGCATGCAGGTCGGTATCGCCAAGTACGCGCAGCAATACGACGACGTCGACAAGCTGTATCTGGAGCCCGACGCCAACGACGCCGAGATGTTCTTCACCAGCGCTTTCAGCTACAAGGCTCGAAAAAACGTCTGCGACCACGCCTATCGCGCCACCCTCAACGACTTGCGCTTGCGAAGTGAAACCCTGGGACCGTTGCTCGCCCGCCACGGCCTGCGTTTGCGCGAGGAAGTGATCGGCGACGCCGGCCGCACCCTTTTGGATGGCATGACACCTGAGCGCAGGCGTGCGAGCAACACCTCCGCGCGTTTGCGACGCGCGTTGGATGACGTTGACAGTCTGGTGCACCAGCGCAACCAGCAGTTGCTTCGGCGCCGCCGTCGCTAGCGGCCTGCCGGTTGCCGCCGGGTCGATTGGCGCATTGCCAGCTGCTCAGAGATCAGTGGCGATGCCCGCCAGGGGCATGGGCGTGGCCGTGCTGCAATTCTTCTTCGCTGGCCGCGCGGACGTCCACAATCTCAACGGCGAAGGTCAGGGTCTTGCCCGCCATCGGGTGGTTCATGTCGAGGTCGATCACGCTCATTCCTACCTTTACCACGGTGGCCATACGTTGACCTTCCTTCGTTCGTACGCGTGTCTGCATGCCGGGCCGCAGCCGATCAGCGTTCGGCAGATGCTTCTTCGGCACACGTTGAGCGAGGCTGGCTTGACGATCACCGTAGGCCTGGTCCGGGCTGACTGTAACTTCGAATTGATCTCCGGCCGTGCGACCCAGCATCGCCGTTTCCAACCCGGCGATGATGCCGCCATGGCCGACCAGGATGGCCAACGGGTCGCTGCCTACTGAGGTCTCCATCGTGGTCTGACCCGGCTCTGCAACCGTGTAATGAAATTGAACCACTGTATCCTTGGCGATCTG